>Ga0208509_1000059_pt1 | contig 57157 bp, 49 predicted proteins | sample LakWasMeta7_HOW4_2_FD_183857 | JGI IMG/M metagenome (GOLD analysis project Ga0208509, IMG submission 183857) | Freshwater sediment methanotrophic microbial communities from Lake Washington under simulated oxygen tension - Sediment Metagenome... | ecosystem: Environmental > Aquatic > Freshwater >...
CGATTGGCTGGCTTATCTGGATCAATCGGTGAAGGGCGCGCCTTTCACCGAAGGCGTCGGTCAACTGCTGGCGGAGGCGCCTTATCGCAAATCAGCCATCACCGATGCTGAAATTTCTTCATTAATCAGTCTGTGTGAAGACTGGCTTAAAGCCCAGGCAAAAAAATGATTCATTTTGAATGGCCCTGGATGATCGCCGCTTTAGCGCTGCCCTTCATAATTCGCTGGCTACTGCCGGCCTATCTGCCGGTCGAACAGGCGGCACTGAAAGTCCCGTTTCTGGAGGATTTTTCCGATGCCGAGACACGGGCTGCTTCCAGAACGGAACAATGGCCTTTATTAGTGGCGGCCATCGCCTGGCTGTTACTGGTGATTGCCTGCACTCGTCCGCAATGGCTCGGTGAACCCATTGAGCAAGCGGTCAGCGGCCGGGACCTGATGCTGGCGGTGGATTTATCCGGCAGTATGGAAGTCAAGGATTTTGTGATTAACAACAAAACGGTAGATCGATTGACTGCCATCAAATGGGTGGCCGGCGATTTTATCAACCGCCGTGCAGGCGACAGATTGGGATTGATACTGTTCGGTACCCAGGCGTATCTGCAAACGCCGCTGACGTTCGACAGAAAAACCGTGGCGACTTTATTGGACGAGGCTGTCATCGGTCTTGCCGGAGACAATACCGCCATTGGGGATGCCATCGGTCTGGGCGTCAAGCGCCTCAAAAATCAAGAGGTCAACAGCCGTGTCTTGATATTGTTGACCGACGGCGCCAATACGGCGGGCGAGGTCACGCCGTTAAAAGCCGCCGAACTTGCCGCTGAACACCAGTTAAAAATTTACACCATAGGCATAGGCGCCGATGAAATGCTGGTGCGCAGTTTTTTTGGCTCACACAAAGTGAATCCCTCCCAGGATCTCGATGAAGCCACCTTAACCGCCATAGCCGAAAAAACCGGCGGTGTTTATTTCCGTGCCAGAAATACCGATGAGCTGGAAAAAATCTACCGCTTACTCGATCAATTGGAGCCGGTCGAAAAGGACAAACAGTATTTCCGGCCCAGAACCGAGCTCTACTACTGGCCGTTGTCCGTGGCACTAATGCTGGCGGCCGGGATTGCGCTCTCGCGTGTGAGGTGGAGATGAATCTGGCTGAATTTCATTTTATCCGGCCCTATTGGCTGCTGGCCTTTATTCCCTACGTAGTTATTCTGATTTTGATGTGGCGCAACAAGCTTCGCCACGGCAACTGGTCGACGGTTTGCGATCCCGCCTTATTACCCTTCATCCTGCAGGAAAAAGCCGTCAACCAGAGCCGGTGGCCCTTAACTTCGGCCGCGCTGGCGGCTGTGCTGGTCATTATTGCGCTGGCAGGCCCGACCTGGGAAAGGCTGCCGTCGCCCGTGTTTCGGAGCGATCTGGCGGTGGTCATTGCGCTGGATCTTTCTCGTTCAATGGATGCCGGCGATATTAAGCCCAGCCGCCTGATCCGCGCCCGCTATAAAATCGCCGATATCCTAAAACGGCGGAAGGATGGCCAGACCGCATTGCTGGTCTATGCCGGCGATGCCTTTACGGTAACGCCGCTGACCGATGATACCGAAACCATCGCCAGTCAACTGGAAGCCCTGAATACCGACATCATGCCCAGCCAGGGCAGTGATACGGGGCGAGCGCTGGATAAGGCAGTGGAACTGTTCAAGCAGGCAGGCTTGCAGAAAGGTCAGATTTGGCTGGTGACCGACGGCGTTGAAGTCGGCAATACCCTGTCCAAAGTAAAAGCGCTCGACAACTACTCGTTATCGATACTGGGCGTAGGCACGGCCGAAGGCGCGCCGATAGCACTGCCGGAGGGAGGATTTTTAAAAGACAGCAATGGCGCAATCGTAGTACCCAAATTAAACAGCGCCGAATTAACAAAACTGGCGCGGGCAGGGCATGGCGTTTTTCAAACCCTGACGGCCGATGACAGGGATATTGAAACTTTGCTGGCGACGCTGGATAAACCGGTTCAACAAGAAGGGGCGGAGAAAGACACCCTGCTTTTGGAGCAGTGGCAGGAAACGGGGCCCTGGTTGCTGCTGCTGGTGCTGCCCCTGGGGGCACTGCTGTTCAGAAAAGGCCTGCTATGCCTCGCCTTGTTAGTGTTCTTGCCGCTGCCTAAAAACAGTTATGCCCTGGAATGGCAGGATTTATGGCTGACAAAAGACCAGCAGGCGCAGCAGGCCTTCCAAAAAGGCGATTATGGAAAAGCGGCCCAATTATTTGAAAACCCGGACTGGAAAGCGGCTGCGCAATATAGATCAGACCAACAAGCGGTAGGAGAAATGAAAACTCCCAAAACAGCGGCGGGTTTTTATAATCAAGGCAATGTCCTGGCTAAATCCGGCCGATATGAAGAGGCTATAGCGCGCTATGAAGAAGCCATAAAAGGATCAACTGACAAAGACCTGAGTGAAAAAGCCAAATTCAATAAAGAACTTGTAGAAAAAGAACTGGAAAAACAAAAACAGCAACAGCAGCAAAAACAGGGCGACGAGCAACAGCAGTCCAAGGATGATTCACAGCAGAATCAGGACGGTGAATCAGGGCAGCCTAACGACAAGGAAAAATCCGGCGAAGACTCCCGGCAGCCAGAGAGAGATCAACAGCAGTCCGAGAAAAGCGAGCAACAATCCGCAGAACAAAAAGAGGATGCCGAAACCGGTCAAGAGGCGCAGCAACAGAGTAAGGATCAAGGAAATGAACAACCGGCGCAACAGTCCCTGCAATCCCCGGATCAAAAGCAAGATGAAACCGAACAGGCCAACGAACAATGGCTCAAGCGGATTCCTGATGATCCGGCGGGTCTGTTGAAACGTAAATTTCAATATCAATATGGTCAGCGCGAGCATCGCTCAAAGGAAAATAGTAAAAACTGGTAGCAGGAAGGAGGTCTCCACTGACATGGATAGTCCCTCGAGGCAGGGGCAGTCGGGCGTTGACCCGATTTTGCCAGGATGAGGCGATTAAAAAACCGATGCTGAATGCGCAAATACTTTAGATGACGATGCACACATGAAAACGCTAACACTTTCGACGATTACCCTGTTTTTTCTGCTAATGCAGTTGCCATTGCAATCGGCATGGGCTGCGCAAATTGATGTCTCGGTCGACCGCAGTCCGGTTAGTCTGAATGAATCCTTCCAGATCACTTTTACCGCTACCGAAGCGCCCGATGGAAGCCCTGATTTCAGCCCTTTGGAGGAGGACTTCGACATACTCAGCCAAAGTAAAAACAGCAAGTCCTCCTGGATTAACGGAGAGTCCAGCACAACCTTGCAATGGGTATTGACCGTCATGGCCAAACAGACCGGCAGCCTGCTTATTCCGGCGGTAAAATTCGGAGATGACAGCAGTCAGGCGATGCCTCTTCAGGTGCTGGAGCCAACCGGCAGTAAAGCCGACCAGATGGATGCGGATTTGTTTCTTGAGGTTGAGGCGACACCGGAAAGCCCCTATGTACAATCCCAGGTGCTTTACACCATGCGCTTGTATCGACGGGTTGAAATCGCGCAGGCCAGTTTGACCGAACCTGAATTGGCCGATGCGGTGATAGAGAAGCTGGGAGATGACGGCAATTTTACCACGCAGATAAATGGCGCGGATTATTGGGTGACGGAGCGCAAATATGCGATTTTTCCGCAAAAAAGCGGACAGATGACCATCAAGCCCCTGCAATTAACGGCCCAAGTCGTTACCAGTAATCGCTCCAGCTTTGGCGGTTTTTTCAATCCGCAATTGACTCAAACCCAGCGGGTGTCATCCAAACCAATCACCCTGGAAGTAAAGCCGGCGCCGGCTAATTATGGCAGTCAGCACTGGCTGGCTGCGGAACAGGTCTATCTGAAAGAAGAATGGTCGGGTGACCGGCAGCAGATGAAGGTCGGAGAACCCTTAACCCGCACCCTCACGGTGCTGGCCAAAGGCGCGACGGTCAGCCAGTTGCCCGAATTAAATACCGGGAAAACCGACGCCGAGTTAAAAAGCTACCCGGATCAGCCCGTGCTTCAGGAGCAAAAAAAAGCCGATGGCGTCATAGCCTTCAGGGAAGAAAAAATCGCAATCATTCCCTCAAAAGCAGGCAGCTACACATTGCCCGCCATCGAACTTCCCTGGTTCAATACAAAAACCCAGAAAATGGAAATCGCCAGAATTCCGGAAACCAGTCTGACCGCACTTTCTGCGGCAGGCACACAGCCGACGCCGCAAACGCCGGCGGCCCCGACCGCCGTGCAAACCCAGAAAACTCAGACGACTCCGGTTATCCCCGCGCCACAAAACAACATCTGGTTGTGGGTCTCCGTTTTTTTAGGATCGGGATGGTTGTTGACGCTGATTTATTTTTTAAGCCGGCGCCGCCCTCGCAACAAACCCACCGGTGAAGACAATGCCGTTCGAGTGCGTCTGGAATACTGTGTTAAAAAATTGAAAAAAGCCTGTCATGAAAATGATGCCGTTGCGGCCAAAGATGCCTTGATCGCCTGGGCAAGTGTGAATGCCGCAAGCCGGGCGGGAGCTGGCGCGACGAATGTAACAAGTCTCGGGGCTATTGCCGCGCAAAGTGACGCCAGGTTAAGAGATGAAATCTTGCGTTTGAATCAGGTTCTCTATGGCAAGGAGGCCGAACACTGGCAGGGCAAAAAACTGTTTCAGGCCTTTGTCGAAAATAAAGCCAGGGAAAAAATACAGGTGACTGAGGAGAGCAGTCTAGAACCGCTTTACCGTTTGTAACTAACGCGCCTTAAAATACTCCAGCGTCATAAACAAGGCGGCGATGGAACGGGCTTCCGTACATTCACCCGTGGCCAATAAGGCATTGATGTTGTTTAGTTTCCAGGGTACGACTTCGAGTTCTTCCGGTTCATCGCCGGGTAATTTTTCGGCATATAGATCCTGGGCAATGATAATCTCCGTCATGTGTTCCAGGTAAGACGGCGCCACCGAAAACGAGCTCAAATGATGGAGATTTCGGGAGCCGAAGCCGACCTCTTCTTTTAGCTCGCGGTTGGCGGCGTCCAGAAAAGATTCACCGGCATCGGTCTTGCCTTTGGGCAGACCCAGCTCATAACGGTCGACGCCGGCCGAATATTCCCGGATCAACAAAACCGTTTCCGTATCCAGCATGGGCACGATCAATACCGCGCCGCTGGAGTTGCCGCGAGCCAGGCGTTCGTAATTGCGTTGTGCACCGTTGCTGAATTGCAGATCCAGTGATTCAATACGAAACAAACGGCTTTTTGCAACGACTTTTTTGTTCAGGATAGTCGGTTTTTCAAACATGGTTAGGGCCTCTGATAATCTCTCAAATATAACGTACTCTTATGATCGATTGGAACAAAATTGACACTGTCTTGCTGGATATGGACGGCACTTTGCTGGATTTGAATTTTGATAATCATTTCTGGAAGGAATTTGTGCCGCTGAAATTTGCCCAAAAACAAGGCCTAACGTTGGAGCGAGCCAAGGAACAATTAGTGCCGCAGTTTAAAAAAATGGAAGGCAGGCTGGAATGGTATTGTCTGGATTACTGGAGCGAGGTTTTGGAGTTGGATCTTGCCGGATTGAAAGCGGAAATAGCGGGGTTGATTGCGGTATTGCCGCATGTCATCGAATTTCTGGAAAAAATGCATCAATCCCGTCAGCAGGTTTTGTTGGTCACCAATGCGCACCGGGATAGCCTCGGACTTAAAATGGAAAAAACCTGTTTGCAGCCGTTTTTCGATGGCATTATCAGCTCCCATGATTTGGGTTTTCCGAAAGAACATGCTGAATTCTGGCGATTATTAGAACAAAGGCAGACGTTTGATAAACAAAAAACGCTGTTGATAGATGACAGCCTGGCGGTATTGAATTCAGCCAGGCTGTTTGGCATAGCTTATTTAATTGCAGTCAGCAGGCCGGATACCCTGCTGCCTAAAAAAGAAATCAGCGATTACCTGGCTATTGAGGATTTTCGGGAGCTGATGCCGGGGCTTTAGGCCCGCGGTTTCTGTTTTGTGCCGGACGTTTGGCCGAAAAGTCCTTTTTAGGTCTTGGCGGTCGTCTTTCCGGAATGATGACGTCCGCGAGCAGATCCGCCGTAATCGGCTTAACCGGAATTTTCTGTCCAATATAGTCCTCGATATCCGGCATGGAATAAGCGTAATCTTCGCAGATAAAACTGATCGCCTCGCCGCTGGCGCCAAAGCGTGCGGTACGGCCAATCCGGTGCACATAATCTTCCACATCCTGCGGTAAATCGTAATTGATTACGTGCGAAACGTCGGGAATATGCAGGCCGCGAGCAGCGACATCGGTTGCAATCAACAAGGTGACTCGATTTTCCTGAAAGTCATTCAACAGCTGCTGGCGTTTTTCTTGTGGCACATCGCCGCTCAACGCAACGGTTTTGTAGCCATTGGCATTGAGCGTGTCATCCAGTTGTTCGGCGCAGCGTTTGGTATTGACAAAAATAATGCTGCGCTGGGGCTGGTAATGGTTCAGGATGCCCACTAACAACGGAATTTTCTGGTCATTAGCCGGACAGAATGCGCTTTGTTGTATGGCTTTGGAGGTGACTTCTTCGGTCTCAATGCGAATCAGCACCGGATTATTCATGTGCTCATAAGCCAGCTCGGTTACCTTGTAGGACAGCGTGGCTGAAAACAGCATGTTTAAACGCTTATCCGGTGCAGGCATGCGCCGCAACAAATAGCGGATGTCTTTTATAAAGCCTAAATCAAACATGCGATCGGCCTCATCCATCACGGAGACCTGAACATGGTCCAGCGTGAAGGCATTTTGCCGGTAAAAATCGATAATGCGGCCGGGCGTGCCGATAATGATATCGACATTGGATTTTATTTTATCCAGCTGTTTTTGATAATCGGTGCCGCCGTAAATGAGCGCAAATTTGAGATTCAGATGCTTGCTGAGCAAGAGGGCATCTTTGTGAATCTGTATCGCCAATTCCCGCGTAGGCGCGAGGATGACGGCTCTTGGGTTTTTGATTTGTTCACTTTTGGCAACCGCTCCCTGCGTTGCTTTGTCTCCAGCATCCTGGTAATCGTCATCATTGATCAGGCGCTGAAAAGTGGCGAGCAAAAACGTAGCGGTTTTCCCTGTCCCTGTCTGCGCCTGACCGGCAATATCCTTGTCCCTTAACAACAGGGGCAGGGCTTTGTCCTGGATCGGCGTACACTGCGTGAAGCCGGCATCTTTTAAACTGTGCAGTATGCAATCAGACAGTTCTAGGTTGCTGAAGCGGGTTTCTGTTAAATGAGTTTCTTTCATGCGCAATAGCATAACGTATAATTTAAATCGGTTGAAATTGATTGACAAAATAACGGTATCCCTCCTATAGTTTTGGTTTTTGAATTTTGGAGAAATAGTGTGAGCGACTCAGTCCTTCATGTAACTGATAGTGAATTTGACGAAACTGTTATTAAAGCTGACGGTCCTGTATTGGTTGACTATTGGGCTGAATGGTGCGGACCCTGCAAAATGATTGCGCCGGTTCTTGATGAGATCGCAAAAGACTATGCCGGTAAGCTGACCGTTGTAAAACTAAACATCGATGAAAACCAGCAAACCCCGCAACACTATGGTGTACGTGGAATTCCGACACTGATGCTGTTTAAGGGCGGTGAAGTGGAAGCGACCAAAGTGGGTGCATTGTCAAAATCACAACTTGCAGATTTCATCGACAACAACATCTAATACATTGACTCCATATCCGGCCCGTCACAAATAATTAGACGGGTCTGGGTACTTGAGTTATACTTATCCAACGCCATATCAGGCGTGCTCAAGCATACCGCCCGATAAACTGCATCCCTAAATTCTAAATCCTACCTGGTAGTTACGGTACTTCGCCGTACATACTTTTCTTCGAGTTCTCTTTTTATGAATCTTACCGAGTTAAAACTTAAACAAATCAGTGAAGTTATTGAAATTGCCGAGTCTTTGGGACTTGAAAATGTCGCCAGAGCGCGCAAGCAGGACTTGATTTTTGCCATCCTGAAAAAACAGGCAAAAGTCGGAGAGGATATTTATGGCGATGGCGTTTTAGAAATTTTACAAGATGGTTTTGGTTTTTTACGTACGCCTGGTTGTTCTTATTTGGCCGGTCCTGATGATATTTATGTATCGCCCAGCCAGATCAGACGCTTCAATTTAAAAACCGGCGATACCATCAGCGGCAAGATAAGGCCACCCAAAGACAACGAACGTTACTTTGCGATGCTCAAGGTTGAGCAGATCAATTTTGAAGCCCCCGAAAACACCAAAAATAAAATCCACTTCTCAAACCTGACTCCCTTATTCGCCAAGCAAAGATTTGTTCTTGAACAAGGGAACGGCACCAGTGAAGATTTAACCGGCAGAATCATAGATTTAATCGCCCCTATCGGTAAAGGCCAGCGTGGCTTGATTGTTTCACCGCCCAAAGCCGGTAAAACCATGATACTGCAAAGCCTCGCCCAAGCCATCGCCGACAAAAATCCCGAATGTTATCTGATTGTACTGTTGATCGATGAACGTCCTGAAGAGGTCACCGAGATGGAGCGCTGCGTGCGCGGCGAAGTGATTTCCAGTACGTTTGATGAACCGGCTACCCGGCATGTACAGGTCGCGGAAATGGTTATCGAAAAAGCGCGGCGCCTGGTTGAGCATAAACACGATGTAGTTATTTTGTTAGACTCGATCACGCGTTTGGCCCGGGCATACAATACGGTTGTTCCTTCTTCCGGCAAGATTCTGACCGGCGGTGTCGATGCCAATGCACTGGAAAAGCCTAAACGATTCTTTGGTGCGGCGCGGAACATCGAGGAAGGCGGCAGTTTAACCATCATAGCAACCGCATTGGTCGATACCGGTTCGCGTATGGACGAGGTAATCTATGAGGAATTCAAAGGCACGGGCAACATGGAGCTGCATCTGGATCGCAAGATTGCCGAAAAACGGATCTATCCCGCCATCAATATCAACCGTTCCGGCACACGCCGTGAAGAATACCTGGTAGATCCCGATACGCTGCAAAAAACCTGGATTTTGCGCAAGATTCTGCAGCCGATGGATGAAATGGCAGCGTCTGAATTCCTGATCGGCAAGTTGAAAGATTTCAAAACCAATGCCGAGTTTTTCGAGTCGATGAAGCGCTAATTAAAAAACCGGCTAGCGTTCGGGCGACAGACTTCCATCGCCCGAACGCTCGCTGCTATCGATTCTTTCCTGGGTAGCGTACTCAGGATTTTGGCGGAATATAGCCCTCTGGCATCTCGCTATTGCCTTCAAACAGAAACTTTCTCCGTTCCTCTTCTAAAAAGGCCTTGGCTTTCGGGTCGAAACTGGCCAATTTATATTCATTAATCAGCATGGTCTGCTTGCCCAGCCATTCCTTCCAGGCCTGTTTGGATACTTTCTCAAAGATTTCTTGTCCTTTAGGGCCAGGAAAGGGCGGTGCATCCAAACCTTCGGCCTCTATTCCCAATTTTACGCATTTCACCAATCTAGTCATCATTGTCCTCAGTTTAGGTGTTGTTGTAACAGCAGCTTGATCGGCGCCGCCAAACCCAGATGATCCATCTGCTCAGCTTTATACCAGACCGCATGATTGCCTTCCATCACAAAATTAATGGGGTTATCTGTTTGCACAAGCAACGGCGTGAACTCCAGATGATAATGCGAAAAGCTGTGGCGCTGCTTTGGCAACGATTTTTGACGGATGATCGGGATGCCTTTGTTTACACACCAGTCCGTGGCGTCTTCTATACTGCCAAATTCCGGAAGACTCCACAAGCCTCCCCAGATGCCGGCCGGCGGTCTTTTTTCCAGCAGGATCTCGTCCCGACAATTGGTCAGCATTAAAAAAACCAGCGGCTTGACCGGGATCGTTTTGGCGGGTTTGGGGGTCGGAAATGCGACCGCATTTCCGCTGATTCGAGCCAGGCAGCGGCTGTGCAGTGGGCAAGCGCCGCAGGCCGGTTTAGTGCGTGTACAGAGTGTGGCGCCAAGATCCATCATGGCCTGCGTGTACTCCGCGACTCGCAAGGCAGGCGTCAGATCGGCACTGAGTTGCCAGAGCTGTTTGTTGATCGCCGGGATTCCGGGCCAGCCGTCAATTGCATAAAATCGGGCCAGTACCCGCTTTACGTTGCCGTCGAGGATGGGTTGGCTGTTATTGAAAGCAATGCTTAAAATGGCCCCCGCTGTCGACAGGCCTATACCCGGCAAGGCAATAAGATCATTTAGCGTGTCCGGGAATCGGCCCATTTCGGCGACTAACTGCGCTGTCTTGTGCAGGTTTCTGGCGCGCGCGTAATAGCCTAAACCGGCCCAAAGATGCAGCACCTGATCAAGCGGCGCCTGCGCCAGGCTTTCTACATCCGGAAATGTTCCGACAAAGCGGTTGAAATAGGGAATAACGGTTGCTACCTGGGTCTGCTGCAGCATGGTTTCTGAAAGCCAGACCCTATAGGGCGTGATGTCCTGTTGCCAGGGGAGGTCCTTACGGCCGTGCTGGTCAAACCAGGCCAGTATGCGTTGTTGGAATTCGGAAGGAGTCATTGGCTATTCAAAAAAGGCGCTTTAATAAATCACTGGCGCCCGGGCCTAATTTTTTATCAAGTTTTTTGAGTAATTTTTGCTTTTTTGCTTCGATCTTGGCCTTGTTCTCATCGGTTAACATCGACTTGATGTCCAGGGTATAGGTGGGTTTGCTGAAAGTACCGCCGATATTGACGGCAACAGGGATGCCTTCGATTTCTTCACCGGTCTTGTCTTTCAGGATTCGGGCATTTATTTGGTAGTCCAGGACTTCAGAATTCAGATTGGCGGTTCCTTTGCCTTCGGCGCGCATTTTGGACGCTTTGGCCTTTAGATCCTCATTTTTCAGAACACCATTGTTGATGGTGGCCGTCCCGCTCATTTCGGAAAATACGGTTTGATCAGTTTTGCTGTCAGTCGGCACCGGCGTTCCTTTGATCAGGGATTTGCCCTGGTCAATGATTTTTTGCAGGTTAAAGCCTTTGATGACGCCGTCTTTGAATAGAAAACTGATCTGGCCGTTCAGTGCAGACCTCAGCTCATCCGCCTGCCTGCCCTGACTTTGTAATTGCGCGGTTGCATTGACAGCGCCGCTCATGCGGGCTTCGCCTTTATAATCCTTCAGCAAGGGTTCTATCTGAACCTGGCTTAGTTTTTCATTAACTGCAATTTTGGGTTGCTGATGGCGCACATCCAAGACGGCATTGCCGGAGTAGGAGCCCTGATAGAATTGACTGACGGATTGTTGCAGCGTCACGACACCTTGTTTTGCATCAAGCTTTAACTGGAGTCCCCGCATGCTGAGTCCGCTAACCTTAACGCTGTCAATAGTGAGTTGCCCGTTGGCATTGAGTTTTCTCAAGGTTTCGACAGGGATCAATGACGTTACGGCGGCAGCCGCAATAGCCGGGCTTGCCAGAGGCTTGGATTTTTTTTCTGCTTTAGCGGGTGGTAGATAACGGTCGACATCCAGGGCATCGATCACCAAGTTAAAAGTAATGGCCGGATGGCTAAAATCATGAACGCCCAGCGTACCTTTCGCCTGCGTATCGTCGAGCTTAAGCACCAGATCCTGCAGATCAGCGGAGTTATTCGTGGCGAGAAGATTGAAATTGATGGCCAGCGTATTCAGCGCAGCGCCATCCTGTATGACCGGCAAGGCAATTGCCATTTGCTTCATGACCTTGGCCGGGTTGAATGCGGCAAGGCTGACCGGGCCCTGAAAAACGGGCTTGTCCTTAAGCGAGGTGCCGGTAATGTCGGCAACGATGTTGATGTCGCCCGAATTTAGGCGCAAGTCTGAAATTTTAATTGTCTCTTTTGCCAGGTCCAGCGCAACATCAGTGGTTAAGGTGCTGCTGAGCGATTTTCCGGGGATGCTGTCGCCGGTCGTTATGGTTTGCAGAATGATTTTGGACGCCAACAAATGATCGAGCTGTTCATTAAAGGTTAATTCAGAGCTGAACTGGATGGTTTCGGTCAGCTTGGCTTCAGGGTTCAACAGAACCAGGGCGAGATCTATAGCGACGGGTTCGTTAAAAGCCAGCTTGTCGGTATTCAGATTAAGATCTTTTATTTCAATTCGCTTGCCGCGGGCTTGATCATCCCAATTAATATGCGCATTTTCCAGGGTAATGCCGCCGATCGCTAAACCGGTCAAGGCCGATTCGGGCGCTTGGGCGGGTATTGATTTATCGGGGCCAGCAGCGGCTGTCGGTTGACTTTCATTTGATTTAATCAGATCTGCCCAGTTGCTGACGCCTTCCGGGTTTTTTTCAAGATTAAGCGACAGCCCTTTTAAAACGATACGGCTGACTTCAATGTTTTTAGCAAACAACAGCGGCAGCAGTTTCACCTTGACGTCGCCTGATTCTATTTCAGCAAACGGCCGGTTTTGAAAACCAGGCGCGTTGCTCAAAGCCATTTTGCCGGTTGAAACGCCCAGCCAGGGGAAAACGGATAATGTTAATTCGCCCTCCAGCGTCAGTTCCCGGCCAATTCTGTCTTTGACGGCGGCGGCAATTTGGGGCTTGAAATCATTGGGGTTGATAACAAACGGCAGGGCAAAAAAGGCAACTACAATCAGTAGAATCAGCCCTGTAATGATTGCTAATAAGATTTTAAACGGCTTTCCCACGATACGCTCCCGGCGTTAAAAAGATGTAATGATGGCTTATTATGGAATATGATTGTCAGGCTATGACATTCGGCAATGCGTTAAATTCTAGCCGGATCAGAGGCTTTTTTGTTAGTTATAAAAATGATAAGGGGGAAGACAAGATGTTGCTATTAGCTAAATTTGCCGGCATTGCGGTATTGGTATGGTTTTATCTAACCGGAAAAGAACAGGGCGAGCCGCCGGTTAAGTGGGCGATTATTGGCCTGATTGGTTATTGGGTAGCGTGGTGGGCGGTTAATTTGTCGGTTGTATCGGTGTTGACCGGTCTGGTCGCCAAAAGCGGGATGGCAATATTTTTAGTAACGCAAATACCTGTATTCGGCGCCTTGGCCGTGGCTTATTTTATCAGAAAGAAACTCTTGGCAGATGCTGCTGAAAAAAAATAAACTGCGCAACAACAAAAAAGGCGCAGGATAACGGATATCCTGCGCCTTTTTTTATACCTAAATTAAAACGCCTTACAGCTTGTCAGCATTCTTATCCAGGTATTCGGCAACACCAGCAGGGCTGGCGTTCATGCCGGCATCGCCTTTGTTCCAGCCCGCTGGGCAGACTTCACCGTTTTCTTCAAAGAATTGCAGGGCGTCAATCATGCGCAACAACTCGTCCATATTGCGGCCTAAAGGCAGATCGTTGACAACCTGATGGCGTACAACCCCGTTACGGTCAATCAGGAAAGTGCCGCGGTAAGCGACGGAGCCATCGGCTTCTACGTCATAATCCTTGACGATGGCGTGAGACAAATCAGCTGCCATCGTGTAACGGACAGGGCCTATGCCGCCTTTGTTGATTGGAGTGTTACGCCAGGCATTGTGAGTGAAATGAGAATCGATAGAAACCGCTATCACTTCCACGCCGCGGCTTTTGAATTCGTCCATACGGTGATCCAGAGCGATCAGCTCACTTGGACAAACAAAGGTAAAATCCAGCGGATAGAAAAAAACAACTGCATATTTGCCGCTGGTGGCAGCAGAAAAACTGAATGAATCAACGATTTGACCGTCGCCCAGAACTGCGGGGACTGTAAAATCTGGGGCTTGTTTACCGACTAATACGCTCATCGATCATCTCCAAAAATTAATTGTAAAAACAAAACGTTATTTCCTCAAACAATAACCACCGAGGCAGTGGATCGTCTCCATTCTACACCAAATTAGTAGGAAATCGTCATTAAGTTGTGATTTTTAGCTTGCAATTGAATGAACTTAAGCGATAATCTGTAATCGATAGCTTACAAATCTTAGAAAATAGCTTACATGATGATGGGCTTTAATTTTTACTAGGAATTTTATAGGTTCGGCTGCCCAGGACGGTTGTTAAATCTACTTAGCTGAGTCGTTTGTCGGAATTATTGTCATGAAACATAAACATATCACTGAACCAGATGTTTTTGGCTTTCAAGTACGCATCGTAAGGCGCGGGAAAGAGAGCAGTCGTTATTTCTCTCATAAATTATGGGGTAATAAGGGTAAATCCTTGAAGGCCGCCCTTACCTGGCGCGACCAGATGCTGGTCGTTCTAAAAGGCAGCAAGACCCGTTTTCTTAAGCCGCCCAAAAACAAAACCACGACCGGTGTCACCGGCGTGTCCAGGACCATTAAATATGACCACCGCAAAGACAAAAGTTATCTTTGCTATACCGTTTTTTGGGTATGCAATGGCAAGTCCAGAAACAAAACTTTTCAGGTCGGCAATATAGAAAAAGTGACAGCCGATGAAGAGCTGCACGCCTTTCGTACGGCCCGCTTATTCAGAAGCTGCTACGAATTTGCCATAGACAATGATCTGCCTTTCGACGACAGCAAATTTATCGGCTGGAAAAAAACACGCTTGTACGACGACGAAAATTTGAAAGTGGTTTAAATTGCTTGCAATTCAAACAGAAGCGAAGGCTTCCTGTTAGCTTGTCTTGACAATAACAGACTGATAGTTTGAGCAGAACCTTCAGTCTGTCGTCCTAATTCTGAGAATTGCAGCCAATCATTTTAATTTAAATTGAAGTACCTGAACGGCACGCTGCTCAACGGCGACTCCGTTGACTATTTTCTCCTTGAATTTCCATTTACTAATCGCATCCAGCGCGGCCTCATCAAAAATGTTGCCGGGTTTTGCATCAACTACAACCGCATCTTTTACCGTACCCGCAGAGGTAATGGTGAATTCGATTTTCACCCAGCCCTGAATGCCTCGGCTCGCTGCCCGCTTGGGATATTTAGGCGGAATGCGTACCAGGGCAATGACGCCGGAGTTAATACCATTACCTGTTCCTTGACCCATACCTGAGCCATTACCCTTATCTTTACCTGAAGCAGGACTCGTATCGATTCCCTCGCCCGAGCCTTGATTGGTACTAGCTTTTGGAACGCTGACTTGTGGTTCGCCTGATCCTTTTGTAGGAGCTGCGACATCGAGCTTAGGTATATCCAGATCGGGCACAGGTTTTTGTACCGCTTTTTGCGGCTGAATCTTCGGCTTGGCTTTCACCGGACTTTGTACTTTTTTAGGAGGCTGGGGTTTTTTTGCCGACTGTACTGGTTCGGGCTGTTTGGGTTTTTCCGGTGGCTTGGGTTTTTCTTTTGGAGGTTGTTCGTGCTTTAAACGGACAAAATCCATCTTGTTCAAGCTTATCGTTTTTGTCACGCTCTTGTCTTCCGGCATGATCATCACCTGCATCAACCAGAACAACACCAGCGATGCGAACACGCCGATACCGAGGGCTGCAATCACTGATTTCACTGTGAATCCGACTCGGTTGCAATGGCCGCATTAGCGACGCCGGCCAGACGAATTTGATCCATCACCTGGACCAGCGCATGGGTTTTGGCTTCTCTGTCAGCGGCAATAATCACGGTGCCCAACGGATTTTCTGCATGTAAACGCGCGATGGTGGCTCTGACCGCACGTATGTCTACAATTTGTTTATCGATCCACACTTCGCCGCTGGGTTTGATGGAAACAATAATATTTCCCTTCACATCTTTTTCTGCGCTTTGCGCAGTCGGACGATTGACGTTAATGCCGGATTCCTTGACGGAAGAGGCGGTTACGATAAAGAAAATCAGCATAATAAACACGATGTCCAGCATCGGCGTCATATCGATTTCAGAATTCTGTTCGGCGCTAGACCGGCTGCTTCTGCGGCGCATAAAGATGTCCTAGTGGTATTTTAATAAATCGGTCAGATGGTGTGTTTCATCACTGACGCGTTCTTCAATCAGCTTTTTGAAATAGAGTCCGGCAATCGCGATCACCATACCCGCCATGGTCGGTATGGTAGCTTGAGACACACCGGATGCCATGGCTTTGGCGTTGCTGGTGCCGGTGATGGCCATAACATCGAAAACTTGAATCATGCCGGTTACCGTACCCAATAGGCCTAATAACGGACTCAAGCTGATCAGCATTTTGATAACCGGAAGGGTTCGGGTCATCTTGATCTTGGCTTCAGAAATGATCGATTCCCGGATATACAAGGCAGTTTGCGAACATCTGTCGGAACGTTTATTCCACTGCTCCACCCAGGCGGCCTTGCGTTCCGGATAGATCAGTTTAAAAAAAATAAACCACTCGGCGACCAGGGTCCACAGACAGATGGAGGCCAGCAAGATCAGCCATAAAACGGGTCCGCCGGCATCTAGAAAATCCTGTATGGGTTCCAGCAGAGTCAAAGTCGGATTCATTTTTTTTCTGCCCGGCGGCTGATTAACCCGGCGGTTTGTTCATCAAGAATCTGAATCAGCACATGGCTGCGCGATGACACAAGGCTGTGCAGAAACAGTAACGGAATGGCGGCAAACAAGCCCTGCATGGTGGTAACCAGCGCCTGAGAAATGCCGCCGGCCATCAGTTTCGGGTCGCCGGTGCCGAATAAGCTGATGGATTGAAAGGTAACGATCATGCCAGTGACGGTGCCCAGTAGTCCCAGCAAAGGCGCTACTCCAGCTAGTAGCTTGATCATGGCAATGCCCTTTTCCAGTTCAGGCACTTCTCTTGTGATCGCTTCATCCAGCAGTAATTCAAGATTATCGGTCTCCTGCTCAGCGCTTTTTTCGGCAAGTGCGAGCACTCGGCCCAGTGGATTGTCTTCAATAATCTCGGCGCTGTTCAGTTGGCGCTGCATTTTTTTGCCGATTAAGGTCAGCACGATCAATCTGATAATGCCATATATAAATCCGATAACGCCGAGCGCCATGATGATATAGCCGATTGCACCGCCTTGATCCAGTCGCTCAAAGGTATCGGGCGTCTGTATCAACATGCCGAGAATTGCACCGCGGGTTGGGTCAATGCCGATATCGGCTTGCCCGGTTTTAGCATCGGCGAGATCTTCGGCCAGATCCTGGTAGTGGCCTTTCGGTTGACGGGGTAGGTCGGTCAGTTTTTGGGTTTCCGGTAAATAGCGTAAGTACTGGCCATCGGCAACGGCATTGAAAGCGCCTATCCTGATTACCCTGGTTTTACGGGGTTCGCCGGCGGCGGACAAAACTTCGCTGTCATAATGAACAACCTTGCCGGATTCAGTCATTTCCTGCAGCAGGGTAAACCATAGCTGTCCCAGCTGATCCATGTTGGGCAGCGCTTTATTGTCGGCAATGGCGGCTAATTTATCGCCTCTGTCGGGAAACTCGGCCGAAATCAGCGAGTTGTTCAGATTCGCCTTCAAATCGCCGGCCACGAGTCGCGCGACGCCGAACAGTTCGGTCAAGGTTCCGCTGCGGCTACCAAGATCCGATTCCAGCTTGCTGGTTTGTTCCCGGCTGGCCGTCAGCTGCGCTTTGAGTTGAGCGCTGAGCTGCTCCTGTTTGCTGAGTTCAGCCTTTGCCGCGGCTAGCAGTTGCTGCTGATTGCCGGCAAGAAATTGGGCTTCCTTGTCCTTGTTAATCGTGCCTTCCGCGCCTTGTGTTTGTTTAATATCGCTCAGCAACTTGTCCAGATCCAGATGCTCAGCAAAAGCGCCATGGCAAAACAGGAATATTGAAAAAATAAGAATCAGTTTTTTCATTTGGCAGCCTCGGGGGCGGGAACTGGGAGTGTCAACAAATCGGGCGCGGTTTCTTTGCGGGCAATGCGTAAACCGTCATGGATGGCGCGCCGGTAATGAGAGGGGAGTGTTTGCCAGCGCCTTTCTTCTTTATTCCAGAAACCGGTTTCGCTGCCGTCCAGACGCTGATAATAAAGGGCGACGCGGCCCAATCTTAAAAAGTCCACGGAACTGTTAATGCCGTTTAAAACCAGATTGCCTTTATAGGCCTCAATGGTGTTGCCGTATTCATTTTCAACTTGAAAAGCTTCCATAATGCGGCGGAATTTCTCGGCATCCGATATATCCGCTTTAACGACCATTTCTTTTAGCAGTTTTATGCGCTGCTGGCGTTCTTCAGGCAAGAAAGGCAGGTCCATTTGCACAAATTTATCAAGACTGTCGAGCATGCGCAGAATCAAGGGCACAATTTCCTTTTTGGTGACTTCAATGTCTTTAAGCTGCCGTTCCAGTGATGTTTTTTCTTCCGTCTGAGACTTGAGCAGATCTTTTAAATGTTGGTTGTAAATCGCTAAGGCCTCTGCCTGCCGGGTTGTGGAACGATATTGCTCCAGCAGGCTGTTGTCCGAGACAACGGGAACATCGGCTTTTTGTTCCGATTGTGTGGCTGTTGCCGTGCTTGCCTGGTTTAGGGGGATCGAGTAAACAGGTAGCGCGTACAGCCCTAAAAAAAATGTCGCCAGGCATTTATGTTGTCGGCAAAAAATAAGCATATAGAGTCCACATAGCGATGTTAAAAAAAAGATCACATCATGATCTTATAATATTCTATCCCATAATAAAGGCTTAAATCAGCTCATCGCTAGTTTTTTGACGCATGGAAGTTTAGGTGCGGATGTAAAAAAGGTAGTCCGGATATACATAAGGTTTGAAGTTGCCAGCTAAAATGAGGAAATGACGAAAATGATGCATGCAGGTATCAGGGAAAGCAAAAACTAACAAAAGGATGTTAAAAACAGTTAAAATTGAAAGTTCTGAAAATTTAATCCTGCGTAACGCAACGGCTTGTTAACGACCATGCATACTAAATATAACACTGATGACTTGAGAATTTGTGCAACCAAAGAAGTGATTGCGCCGGCTCAGGTTCACGATGAAATGCCGATGACTGAAGTGGCGGCAAGAACCACCTTAAAGGCAAGGGCGGAAATACATAACATCCTGACCGGTCAGGACGACAGACTGTTGGTTGTGATCGGCCCTTGTTCCATCCATGACACTAAAGCCGCGCTTGAATATGCGCAACGCCTGAAAACCATCAAGGATGAATTGCAGGATGATCTGGTGATTGTAATGCGGGTTTATTTTGAAAAACCGCGTACCACGGTAGGGTGGAAAGGCCTGATCAATGATCCCGATCTGGATTCGAGCTTTAACATCAACAAGGGCCTGCGCGTTGCCAGGCAGTTATTGCTGGATGTGAACACCATCGGCGTGCCGGCGGCAACCGAGTATCTGGATTTGATCACCCCGCAATACATTTCAGACCTGATTGCCTGGGGTGCCATCGGCGCCAGAACCACAGAGAGCCAGGTGCATCGCGAACTGGCTTCGGGTTTGTCCTGCCCTGTCGGCTTCAAAAATGCAACAGACGGCACCATTAAAATAGCCATTGATGCGATTGGAGCGGCCATGAGTCCGCATCACTTCCTCTCGCTGACCAAGGCCGGCCATTCGGCCATTTTCTCGACAACCGGCAACGAGGATGTACATATTATTCTCAGGGGCGGCAATGATCGTCCGAATTATGATGCCGTCAGCGTCGAGCAGGTTGCGGAAGGTCTGGAAAATGCACATCTAAGACCCAATATCATGATTGATTTCAGCCATGCCAACTGCCTTAAGCAATATCAGCGCCAGCTGATTGTGGGAGAGGACGTCGGTAGCCAAATAGCGAATGGCGATCACAGAATTATGGGGATCATGGCGGAAAGCCATCTCAAGGCGGGCCGCCAGGATGTAGTTGAGGGTCGCGAATTAAGCTACGGGCAAAGTATTACCGATGCCTGTTTGGGATGGGATGATACTGTTCAGTTGCTGAAAGATCTTGCCACTGCTGTGCAGGAACGCAGATCCATAGTGAATTAAGCCGGAGTTTGGAAAAATGATCGTTTATGTAAATGGCGAACCTCGAGAGTTCGCCGACCATGCCCTGGTTGCCGATGTCATCGCCGACCTGGGGCTCCAGGGTAAAAAAATTGCGGTAGAAATGAACAAAGAGATTCTGCCGTTTGATCAACATGCGACGCGGGTGCTGAAGGTAGGTGATCGGCTGGAAATTGTTCATGCCATCGGCGGTGGCCAGGATGATTCATTTGTATTGGCGGGAGCCACTTATCATTCCAGACTTCTGGTCGGTACCGGCAAATATAAAGACCTGGAAGAAACCCGTCTGGCCATTGAGGCCAGCGGCGCGGAAATTGTGACAGTCGCCATTCGGCGCACAAATATCGGCCAGAATCCGGGCGAGCCTAATTTGCTGGATGTCATCTCACCGGATAAATACACCCTATTACCCAATACGGCCGGCTGTTATACCGCGGAAGATGCGGTCAGAACCTGCCGACTGGCCAGGGAATTACTGGGCGGACATAAGCTGGTTAAGCTGGAGGTTTTAGCTGATCAGAAAACCCTGTTCCCTGATGTAGCAGAAACCTATATAGCCGCCGAATTATTGGTTAAAGACGGTTTTGATGTCATGGTTTATACCAATGATGATCCGATTGCTGCGAAAAGACTGGAAAACATCGGCTGTGTTGCCGTTATGCCGCTGGCGGCTCCCATCGGTTCCGGCCTGGGCATTCGCAACCCGTACAATATTCTGACTATTGTTGAAAATGCCAATGTGCCGATACTGGTCGATGCCGGCGTCGGTACGGCCTCCGATGCCGCCATTGCCATGGAACTGGGCTGTGACGGTGTGCTGATGAATACCGCCATCGCCGCTGCCCGGAATCCCATCCTGATGGCCTCGGCCATGAAAAAAGGCATCGAAGCGGGCCGAGAGGCATTCTTGGCCGGCCGCATGCCCAGAAAACGATTTGCTTCGGCTTCTTCACCCATAGACGGGCTGTTTTTCTAATTAAGTGTGAAAGGTTTCGAATCCGCCTTGGCTCTCAGGAGACGGGTTCGGAGCCCTTCTGCCCAATTTCTTTATGTCTTTAACTTATGCTCTCTTCTGAAACTATTCGTACACATCGAATTCGCAGTTTTATACGTCGGCAAGGGCGATTAACGACCGGTCAACAAATGGCGCTGGATAATTACTGGAGCATTTACGGCCTTGATCCTAAAGTGGATGTTGATTTTACGCAGGTTTTTGGCCGCGATGCGCCCTTGTGTGTGGAAATCGGTTTTGGAAATGGAGAGGGGTTGGCGATGACGGCAGCGGCTAATCCTGACATCAACTACATCGGCATTGAAGTACACCGGCCCGGTGTCGGCCATTTAATGCTGCAGCTCGCCCAGCAGGATATTCGTAACGTTAGGATCTATTGTCACGACGCCATAGAAATTATGGAGCAACGCATCGCCGATCATAGCCTCACCGGCGTGCATTTATTTTTCCCAGATCCCTGGCATAAGAAAAAACATCATAAAAGACGCATCGTGCGGCCCAGCTTTGTTGAGTTATTGACCAGAAAGCTGAAATCAGGGGGCTATTTTCATGCCGCGACGGATTGGCAGCATTATGCCGAACAGATGCTGACGGTATTGGCGGCAGAAAGCGCTATGCGCAATACCAGCAACACAGGGGATTATTGCGAGCGTCCAGACTATCGTCCGCTGACAAAATTTGAACAGCGCGGACTGCGCCTGGGTCATGGCGTTTGGGATTTGATTTTTACCAGAATCTAGAATTCGGGCCGTTTTGTTTTGACGAGTGTAGGTGCGGAATTACCGGCACCTACAGTTAATCCGGCATCATTAAAATGACCAAGTGTTAGTTTTCCAGTCTTGTGCCGGTTTTATCGGCTGAGTAAGCGTCCAGCTGCATGGCTTTGATGATGATGCTCAGTTCATCCCGCTGCCGTTTCAAGGGTTCCAGCTCCGCTTCAAGATGAGCAATGTTCTCAGCGACGCTGTTCTTAGACTCGTTAATTTTCCTCAGCATCATTAAACGGCTGTCAATCTGTTTCCTGTGATCCTTTATCTGGTGCATCAAAGGCGTTAAGACGCCGTTGCTCCAGGTTTTAGCGTCGTCATGCGCCTGCCTGAGAATATTTCTGGCTTTGGCAATCAGCGTGCTATAGAGCTTGTTGATGACAATGCTTTGTTCGGTCATGGTAGTTTTTGTACTGGAACGGAACGCTTCACCTTCTTCAAAGACCTGTTCCAGTTCAAACTGATACTGTTTGATAGAAAACAATTGCGGTTCGATCTCTTTAAAGCCGTGTTCGTCCTTGAATTTTTTGTGTATCGCTTTTACCAGGCGCCGGGTTTCATTGGTTATGTCGACGGAATCCTGTAATAAGTCGCGCAATTCGTCAAACAATTTGCGGATATTCTGCTTCATGCCATAGGTCGTCAGGCTCTTTGACATGTCGTGGCGCGTGCTTCTGATGATCTCATCAATTTTTTCTTTGGCAAAAGAGTCGACAAGCATTTTGGCCTGAAGATTAAACACGCGCCGACTGGCCTGGAAATTTTCGACATTGGCCATATAGGCATTTTGTTTGTCGCGGGTTTCGGCCATTAATTTGCCGGTCATATCATGGTTCTGGAAGTCTATTTTCTTGAATTCTTCAAGCTGGCTGACACCATTAGCCAATGAGGCGTGGGTTAAATTGGCGGACTCATTCACCATAAAACCGATATCCCGGACTATTGTTTCCATCAGGATATGGCGACGGTGCTTTAGAATGTTATTGGCCAAGTAGTTTTCCAGCGCGGACAGGCGGCTTCTTTGATAAAGCTCATCATTGCCTTTGACTTTGGCCAGCAGGGCTTGTTTGGCGGAAACGGGAAAAATGCTTTCTTCGTTAATTTTTAGAACCGAAGCCGAGTTTTGGATTTGTGAACGAATGGCATCGTCATAGCCGTTTTCACCGGCCAGATCATCCCACATGGCATCGATTTTATTCATGACCACGGCCAATCCCTGTCTGCTGTGGCTGCGGGAGCTGCAGACATGACTGCGCCATATTTCCAGATCGCTCTTGGTAACCCCGGTATCAGCGGCCAGCACAAAGACAACGGCTTGCGCGCTGGGCAGCATGCTTAGGGTCAGTTCGGGCTCGGTCCCCAGAGCGTTCAGGCCCGGTGTATCAAGGATGGACAGGCCTTCTTGCAGCAGGGAGTGGGGAAAGCTGATTAAGGCATGGCGCCAGCAGGGGATTTCAACAGTTTCCGGATTGACAATGCCTTGCGCGGCTGCTTCTCGCTCATTCCATAAACCCAGTTTTTCGGCCATATCCCGTGGAACCCTTTTAGTGGCGATCAGTTCCTTAAAGGCCTCCTGCATTTGCGTGGGCGAGTTGCAGTCAAGGTCAATCTGAGTCCAGCGATCGGGATTGGATTTGAATTCGGCCAGAGATATATCTTCAAGCCGGCTTTCAATGTTCAGCAGACGGATATAGCTGCCCCCTTTTTCATCATGAAAAAGTTCTGTGGGCGACATGGTGGTGCGGCCAGGGGATGAGGGCAGCAGCCTGAGGCCGGTTTCGGCAAAAAACAGCGCATTGATCAGCTCCGTTTTGCCGCGTGAAAATTCAGCAACAAATGCGAGCGTAATACGGTCTGACTGCAGCCCTCTCAGGATATTTAAAATGCTTTCAGTGCTATGAGGATCATTCATCCCATAGCGACTGCGCCATTGAAGGTACATTTCTATAGATTGAATTAGCTGTGCACGCCATAATGAATATTCGTGCATTTGCTCTTTAAATTCCAGATTCCTCATGGCAAGCCTTTTGTTCCTAGCACAATTCGATAAGCTGGCGCAGCGCCTGTTTCGACAGATAGAATGTTCATATATAAGACATATCAATCAATAAATTAACAAGCTGTATAATTTTTTATCAAAATGACGCTGCACTGGTTAAAATTTCAGGTGAAATCAGTTTTTCGATAATTGTAGTCTATATCCCGCGAACTGTTAGGCCAGACGATTTTTATTTTTGAGTTTTCGGTTTTATCCCATAAAGACGCTGGTAGTCTTTGATCGCATCAAGTTGCTCGCCGCCTTCAACAGTTAAATAGGTAATAATATTTTCCAGAGAAATAATGGCAATTACCGGCATGTTATAGCGCTCCTTAACCTCTTGAATGGCGGACTGTTCGTGCTGCCCCTTTTCTTGCCTGTCCAGTGCAATCAAAACACCGGCAGGTGTTGCCTGGGCGTTTTTTATGATGTCCACGGATTCCCGCACCGAGGTGCCGGCGGTAATGACATCATCCAGAATCATAACGCGGCCATGCAAGGGGCTACCTACCAGTGTGCCGCCCTCGCCGTGGTCTTTGGCTTCTTTGCGGTTAAAGGCAAAGGGAATATCGGTACCGGTTATCTGGGCATAGGCGATGGAGGTGGCGCTGACCAGCGGGATGCCTTTATAGGCGGGCCCGTAAAGAATATCCGGTTTAAGACCGGATTGAATGAGTGCCTGGGCGTAAAATTGCCCCAGTTTGCCCAGCTGGGCGCCAGTGTTGAACAGTCCGGTATTAAAGAAATAAGGGCTGGTACGACCTGATTTCAGTTGAAACTGGCCGAATTTTAATACACCACATTCCAGGGCATAGGCAATAAAGTCTTTTTGATAATCATGCATGTCGGTAACCGGGTTGGGGTTTTGATTTGAATAGTGAAGGGTCAGGGAATAAATTTTTCTAAGATAGTGTCGAGAAAATTCCAGCCTTTACTTGAACAATAATAATGATTGTCCTGCCGTATCAGCAAATCCTGTTGCACGCAGGCAGACAAGGCGGGCTCCAGGGTGGAAACGGCAAGACCGGTGTGGGCTTGATAGGTTTCCAGGCTAAAGCCTTGTTTAAGGCGTAAATGATTCATCATGAATTCCAAAGGCAATTCCTTTACAGAAATAAGTTCAGCGCCATCGTTTATTAGCGGGCGGTTTAAGTATTGTTCAGGGCTTTTGGGTTTAAAGCTGCGGATGATCTGACCAGGAAGTTCTAGGCTTATTTTGCCGTGAGCGCCGGCCCCTATACCTAAATAATCACCAAATTGCCAATAGTTTAAATTATGCCGGCATTGAAAACCCTGTCGGCTGTAAGCTGAAATTTCATATTGCGCATAGCCTTGATCGGCCAAGAGCTGCTGACAGGCTTTTTGGGTACTAAATATCTGATCGTCACTGGGCAAGCGTGGCGGAAACTTATGAAAATAAGTGTTGGGTTCCAGGGTCAGCTGGTAAAAGGATATATGCGTGGGTTGCAGGCCGATTGCGGTTGCCACGTCTGATAGACTGTCTTCGGCAATGGCTTCGGGCAGGCCGAACATCAAATCCAGGTTAAAATTGTCAAAACCTGACTGGTGGGCTATTTCTGCCGCACGGATGGCCTCTTGTCCGGAATGCACTCGACCCAGTTTTTTTAATAATGGGTCGTTAAAGCTTTGTATGCCGATCGATAAGCGGTTAATGCCCAAGGCCCTGAATTCGGCAAATTTATGGCTTTCAAAGGTACCCGGATTGGCTTCCAGCGTGATTTCAATATCCCCAGTCAGCGTAGCTTGTTGTCTGATCCCTGCCAATAAACGGTCGAAGGCCGCCGGTGAGAACAGGCTGGGGGTGCCGCCGCCGATAAAGATGCTGCTTATGGGGCGGTTGACTTTATAGCGCTGCAAATCGCGGGCTAAATCATTCAGCAGCGCATCAATATAGTCATATTCAGGGAGTTCGGCCTTAACGGCGTGCGAATTGAAGTCACAATAAGGGCATTTTCGGATGCACCAGGGTATGTGAATATACAGGCTGATCGGCGGCAAGGTAATCGCTGGGTTATTTTGTTTAAAGTCCGGGCAGTTTAACATTAATGAACAGATGAATAAGGTCCTTATTTTTCGATGTTATTGGGAGAGAATGAAGAATGGCTATTGCGATGCAGAAAAAATTGTTGTTACTGATCTTCCTGGGATTGAGTGCGCTGTTAACTCATGCTGATGAGGCTGGCGCGCAATCCCGTCAAGCCGTTGAGCTGCATTTTTTCTGGTCACATCGCTGCCCACATTGCTTGCAGGCGGAACCTTTTCTGCAAAAACTGGAGCAAACGTATCCGTGGTTGCAGGTGCATCGTTATGATTTGATAAATAATCGGGACAACGTTAACCGTTATATCAGCATGGCCGGGGCGCTGGGTCAACCGGCCAATGCCGTGCCCGGGTTCATCTTTTGCGGGCAAATGCTGACCGGGTTTGACTCGGCGGACGGTATCGGCAAGGAGCTGGAATCAAGGCTCTTGAGTTGTTACAGCAGCATTGAAAGCGCCCAGGCTGAAAGGGATACGCTCAATATACCGGTCCTGGGAAAGATTCATTATCGGGATTTTTCACTGCCGGTTTTTACTTTAATAATAGCCGCCCTGGATGCCTTTAATCCCTGTGCTTTTTTTGTCCTGTTTTTCCTGTTAAGCCTGATTGTCCATAGCCGGAGCAGGGCAAGGATTGCGCTGATCGGAGGAACTTTTGTTTTGTTTTCCGGCCTTATGTACTTTATGTTCATGGCGGCGTGGTTGAATCTTTTTTTATTAACCGGACCGCTGGCTTTTATTACTGCAATCGCCGGTATAATCGCCATCCTGGTGGGTGCGATCAATGTGAAGGATTATTTTTTCTTCAAACAGGGCATTTCATTATCCATTCCTGATGCTGCACAGTCCAAGATTTTTCAACGTATGCGTAATCTGACCCAGGCCGGACAATGGCCAGCTACGTTGGCGGCAACGGTGGTTTTGGCGATAGCCGCCAATAGTTATGAGTTGTTATGCACGGCAGGTTTGCCCATGGTTTATACGCGGGTGCTGACATTAAATGAATTGAGCCCGCTCCAGTACTATTTATATTTGGGCTTATACAATTTGATCTACATCGTCCCCTTATTACTGATAGTGGCCGGTTTTACGCTGACACTCGGTCATAAAAAACTCTCGGAACAGGAGGGTCGGCTGTTAAAACTGTTGTCAGGAGCAATGATGCTGGGTTTTGGCGGTATTTTATTAGCCGCTCCCGATTTGCTGAACAACATGTGGGTATCCATTGCTGTGGTGTTGGCCGCCATTGTCATTGCGGTCATTTTTTATGGCATTGAGCATTTCCGAAAAAAACCACTCTAAGGCAAAGCGTGTTGTTTGTCCGTTGGCGCTCTGCTTGTGCCAACTTAACTATAGATAGAGAAAATATGCGACTTTTACTGGTTGAAGATGATGAAATATTGGGTGACGGCCTGCAGGCCGGCCTAATCATGGAAGGCTATGCGGTTGATTGGTTGACCAATGGCAAGATGGCCGACGAGGCCTTGAAAGTCAATAGTTATGAGCTGGTTGTGCTGGATCTGAATTTGCCCGACATGGATGGCCTGTCCATTCTGCGGGCTCTGAGAGCGCGCAAAGACGAAACCCCGGTACTGGTGTTGACGGCCAAGGATACGGTGCCGGATCGGGTTTTGGGGTTGGATAGCGGGGCCGATGATTTTGTCGTCAAACCCTTTGACTTGAACGAGGTTTGTGCCCGTTTAAGAGCGCTGGCCAGACGCCAGGAAGGAAGAAGCACTCCCACTATTGAACACAAAGGCATCGTGCTGGATCCCGCCTCGCACCAGGTCACCTTTAACAATGAAAAGGTCGAACTTTCGCAAAAAGAATTTGAGATATTGAGTTTTTTAATGAGCAATATTGGCCGGGTTATTTCAAGAGCCAGGCTTGAAGAGAGCCTCTATTCCTGGAACTCCGATATCGAAAGCAATACCGTTGAGGTACATATTCATTATCTGAGGAAAAAACTGGACTCGGCAATTATTCGCACTGTTAGGGGTGTGGGTTACATTATTGATGAAGATTAATGAATTATTCCTTACGACAACTGCTGTTATTTACCCTGCTATCAACGTTGCTGCTGGTTTGGGGCGTATCCTCATACAAGGGCTATAAAGAAATCCGCAATGAAGTGGAGGCGCTATTTGATGCAGAGCTGGCGCAATCGGCTCGGGCCCTGAATACATTTGTCGCGCATTTACTGATATCGGGCTCCCTGTATGAGTTGTGGGATCTCGACAAAACGGAAAAGTTTGAATCGACCAAAATCTTCAATCATCGCTATGAAAAAAAATTGGCTTTTCAGTTGATTTATAAGGATGAGGGTTTGATTCTGCGCTCAGATAGCGCGCCGCCTCTGCCTTTATCGACTTCGCTCAATGGTTATAGCAAAACCACCATCAATGATCACCTCTGGCATGTGTTCAGCATTTCAGAGGCAAGAAATGAATACATCATTCACGTTGGACAACGCGATGATATACGTAAGGAGCTCATGGATGAAATATCCAAGCACCTGATCAAGCCGTTTTTGATCGGCCTGCCTTTCCTGGGTCTGGCCATCTGGATTATTGTCGGTCGCGCGTTAAAACCGGTTAACCAGCTGGCGGGCCAGCTGGCCAAGCGCGAAGCAAGCTATCTTGAGCCCTTACCGACAAAAAAGCTGCCCAGTGAAATCGTGCCGGTAGTTAATGAGCTGAATGCTCTGTTTGCCCAGCTTGAGCAGGCCTTTGAGCATGAGCGGCGTTTTACTGCAGACGCCTCCCATGAATTGCGGACGCCTTTGGCGGGCTTATTAACCCAGGCGCAGGTGGCTTTGAGAACCAACGATGAAACGGTGCGCAAACAGGCGCTGAGAAGGATTGAGCAGGCAGTCAACAGAATGACGAGCATGGTGCAGCAGTTGCTGACCTTTTCCCGTATAGACTCGAACTCGGAGTATTTAACCAAGGAAATGACCGTTCTGGGTCGCGAAATTGTTCAGAATGTTGCGGAACTCGAACCGGAAGCGCACAAAAAGCGCATCCGCATGGAATTCGAAGAAGAAAACGGCGTGCCGATCATCGGTAATACCCAGTTGATCAATATCTTGATCAGAAACCTGATCGACAACGCCATTAAATATACACCGATTAATGGCACCATCAGAATAGCACTGTCAGGTCAGGACAAATATTTGGAGCTTGCGGTCGAGGATTCGGGGCCCGGAATAGCCCCCGAGCATTATGAGGTTTCTCTGAAGCGCTTTCATCGTTGCCTTGAGACGGCCAATGTCGCGCAGGGCAGCGGACTGGGTTTTTCAATGGTGCAAAGAATCGCGGCCATTCATAATGCCGAATTGACTCTGGCGGAATCCCAGTTCGGCGGCTTGAAAGTCAGTGTATTATTTCCCCTGCCGAAAAAGCCGGCCGAGAAGAATCGAACTAAAAAACTGGGATTCTTCCATATCAAAAAGAGTACCTGAGCCCGACCGCCTAAAACATCGCGCAGTCATCGGGTTCTTCCGTCACCGGATTGGACAGTCTGCCGATGCCTTCTATTTCAATGGTGACGACCTGTCCCGGTTTCAAATAGCCGCGCGGGTACATTTTTACGCCGACGCCGCTGGGGGTTCCGGTGGCGATGACGTCGCCGGGTTCCAGGGTCATGGCTTGGCTTAAATAGGCAATCATTTCATAACAATTAAAAATCATTTGCCCGGTATTGGCATGCTGGCGCAACTCATCATCCACCCAGGTCTTGAGGCTCAGATTATGCGGATCGTTGATTTCATCGCGCGTGACCAGCCAAGGTCCGAGCGGGCCGGCCGTGTCGAACGATTTACCCAGCATCATGGTGGGTGAGCGGACTTGCCAGTCGCGCACCGAGACATCGTTGGCGACGGTAAAGCCGGCGATGACTTGAGCGGCTTTATCAACAGGCACATGGCGGCAGCGCTTGCCGATCACAAGCGCCAGTTCGCCCTCATAATCCAGTTTGTCCGATACTTTCGGCCTGAAAATGGCATCGCCCGGACCAATCACGCAGCTGCTTTGCTTGCTAAAAAAACTGGGATATTCGGGTTTTTCCTTGCCGGTTTCGGCAATATGATCCGGATAGTTCAGGCTGATGGCCAGAAATTTGCCGGGCCTTGGAATCGGGGCCTCAAGCTTTACCTCACTAAGGGCAATGCGGCCGAGGCCACTGTCGATCTGGTGCCGCATGGCCGCCAACGCATCAGGCCCCGCACTCAGAAACTCAATCATGGTGGCAGGGATTGGGCTGTTGTCCTTGCTATCCACTAGGATACTATCTTCGATAACCGCACCGGTTCGGGTTTCATTATTATGGGTAAAAGTCACCAGTTTCATTGTTTTGACACTCCTGTGGTTTTTTCAAGTGCGGCTATTTTATAACGAAGAACAGGCGGCAAAAAAAAGATATAATGGCCGTTTTTAACGCAAAGAGGATCAAAAAATGACTGAAAACTGGATTGCCCCCTCTATATTGTCAGCAGACTTCGCAAGATTGGGCGAAGAAGTTGATAATGTTTTAGCCGCCGGCGCCGATGTCGTGCATTTTGATGTCATGGACAATCATTTTGTGCCTAACCTCACCATAGGCCCTCTGGTTTGCGAGGCTTTGAGAAAGCACGGCGTTACTGCTCCGATTGACGTCCATTTAATGGTAGAGCCTGTCGACCGCATTATTCCCGATTTTGCCAAAGCCGGCGCCAGTTATATTACCTTTCATCCGGAAGGTTCCGTGCATATCGACAGAACCCTGCAATTGATCAAGGATTGCGACTGCAAGGCAGGCCTGGTGTTCAACCCCGGCACCCCGCTGCATCATCTGGATTATGTGATGGACAAGCTCGATATGATTTTATTGATGTCGGTGAATCCAGGCTTTGGCGGCCAGTCATTTATTCCGTCAGCCCTGGACAAATTGCGCGAAGTCAGAAAAAGAATCGATGCCAGCGGCTTTGACATCCGCCTGGAAATTGATGGCGGCGTGAAAGTCGACAACATCCGCGAAATCAAGGCAGCCGGCGCCGATACCTTCGTGGCGGGTTCCGCTATTTTCGGCAAACCCGATTATAAAAAAGTCATCGACGAGATGCGTGCGGAGTTGGCTAAAGCATAACAACAAGCAAGATCAGGGCGGTTTTGCGTTAGCAAACCGCCTAAAGTATCTAGCAACACAGATTAATCAACGTGGCAATACCTGATTTTCAAACAATCATGCGACCTCTTTTGGAAACACTTGGCCGATGGTGCGGTGAAATCTCATTGCGAGACGATTGAAGTTTTAAGTAAGCACTTTCAGCTCACTGATGAGGAAGTTGCGTAGGCTGGGTTGTCTGCTGTTTGACAACCCGACTTTTGGGGCTTCGATGTGTTGGGTTGACGATAAAATGTTAACCCAACCTACGAGACTATTATTCGGTGGGCAAGGACAACGCCTTCTGAATAGGGCTGTAGACGACATACAACTATTTGAATAACACCATGACCCCTGAACAATTCAAACAATATGCCCAACAGGGCTACAACAGGATACCAGTGTGTCGGGAAGTTCTGGCCGATTTGGATACGCCTTTAAGCGCCTACCTCAAATTGGCCGACGGCCCTTATTCCTATTTATTTGAATCCGTACACGGCGGTGAGCAATGGGGGCGCTATTCCATTATCGGTTTGCCCTGCAGGACCCTCGTCAAAATAACCGGCAATCACATCAGCCTGGAAAAAAATGGCGAAATACTGGAATCGGCGACGCACGATAATCCGTTGATCTGGATTGAGCAGTTTAAGGAACGCTATAAGGTACCGGATATTGAAGAGTTGCCCCGCTTCAATGGCGGTTTGGTCGGCTATTTTGGCTATGAAACCATCGGCTATATAGAGCCGAGGTTGCGGTCGACAGGAAAGGAAGATCCTCTTGGCTGTCCAGATATCCTGTTGATGGTGTCTGAAGAAATATTGGTATTTGATAATCTGTCCGGCAAGATGCTGTTGTTGACGCACGCCAATCCTGAAGAAAATGACGCTTATCATCGAGCCGTAGCAAGGTTGAAGGATCTGGCCGAGAAACTTCGCGAGATCCAGGTCAAACCGGACAGACAGACCAGCCCACGAACGGTTGAAGAGGCCGACTTCATCTCCGGTTTTACCCAGCAAGGTTTTGAAGATGCCGTATTAAAAGCCAAGGAATACATCACCGATGGCGACATCATGCAAGTGGTGTTGTCCCAGCGGATGTCGCTGCCCTATACGGCCACACCGCTGAACTTATACCGCGCCCTGCGTTGCTTGAACCCTTCCCCCTATATGTTTTACCTGAATCTGGACGATTTCCATATCGTCGGCTCATCGCCGGAAATTCTGGTCAGACTGGAAGACAACACCGTGACCGTGCGGCCGATTGCCGGCACACGCAGGCGCGGCGCAACGCCTGAACAGGATATTGCGCTGGAACAGGATTTGCTGGCCGATCCCAAAGAACTCGCCGAGCATCTGATGCTGATCGACTTGGGCCGCAATGATGCCGGCCGCGTCGCAGAAATCGGCACCGTAAAATTGACCGATAAAATGATCGTCGAGCGTTACTCGCATGTCATGCACATCGTCTCCAATGTCACCGGACAATTGCAAGCAGGCAAAAACGCCTTTGATGTCCTGGCGGCGACTTTTCCTGCCGGCACAGTCAGCGGCGCGCCCAAAATTCGCGCCATGGAAATCATTAATGAGCTGGAACCCGTCAAACGCGGCGTTTATTCAGGTGCGGTCGGCTATATCGCCTGGTCTGGAAACCTGGATACCGCCATTGCCATCCGCACTGCGGTCATTAAAGACAAAATGCTACATATTCAAGCCGGCGCCGGCATCGTTTACGATTCCGTGCCCAGAAACGAGTGGGACGAAACCATGAATAAAGGTCGGGCCATATTCCGCGCAGTCAGTATGGCCGAAGCAGGCTTGGAAGGAGAGCAAGCATGAGCGCGATCAAAGTCGTCATGGTCGATAATTACGATTCGTTCACCTATAACCTGGTGCAGTATTTTGGTGAACTGGGCGCGGATGTCACCGTGGTGCGTAATGATCAGGTGACCGTTGAAGATTTGGAAAGACTGGCACCCGATAAACTTGTGATATCGCCAGGCCCTTGCACACCGAAAGAAGCCGGCATCTCGGTTGAAGCGATATTGAAGTTTGCCGGACGCCTGCCGATTCTGGGTGTGTGCCTCGGGCATCAAAGCATCGGCTATGCCTTTGGCGGCAAAATCATTCATGCCAAAAGCATCATGCATGGCAAGACCTCGCTGGTTTATCATCATAATCAGGGCGTATTTAAGGGTCTAAACAATCCCTTTACGGCCACCCGTTATCATTCACTGGTCATCGAGCAGGCCAGTTTGCCAGCGTGTCTGGAAATCACCGCCTGGACCCAGGATGAAGCCGGCAATATGGATGAAATCATGGGGGTAAGGCATAAAACCCTCGATATTGAAGGCGTGCAGTTTCATCCGGAATCGATTCTGACTGAGCAGGGACACGATTTGCTGAGGAATTTCCTGGAGAGACGATGAACAGGCGAGTCCTGTTTCATAAGCAATTCCCGCCTGCTTGGGCTGCGGCCAAGTGTAGAGGTGGATTCGTCCCGCATCCATCCTACACTTGACGGCCAGCTGACAGTCTCGGTCCCAGAGCATCTATGGCTCATTCCTGATTTCATTTTCCATAATATTCATAGATTTCTCTTTGGTGCGTAAAGTAGTCCTGCAAAAATTGATTGAACCGCCGGACTGCTATGGACTTCGGCTCGATTTGAGTAAATTCGGCCAGTTCTATGTCATCGCCTACATGCATTGCCAGATGAAAGCGCCGATACGGGATTTGATACCAGGACTCGGCCTTGGTCAAGGTGCTGGGGTAACAGGACAGGGTCACCGGGGTGACGATTTTGTTGGCCTGCAAGGCGATTGCCGCGGCACCGCGCTGAAAACGATAGGGTCTGCCCGGCACCGAACGGGTGCCCTCCGGAAAAATGATGAGTGAGCCACCCGAGTGCAGCCAAGCCACGCAGTCGGCAATCATTTTTTCAGGATCGCCGTTGCTGATGTAGCCGGCGTTGACGATGGGGCCTCGGGTAAAGGGGTTATGCCATAATTTTTCCTTTACGATGCAACTGGCCTGTTCAATCCGGCTGATCAGGAAAACAATATCCACCAGCGTCGGATGATTGGCTACAATCAATTGGCCGGGGCGATTCAGCTTTTCCAGGCCGACTATTTCATAAGTCATGACGCCCAGGCGATGCATCAGACCGATGAAAATATAAAAACTGTAATGAACAACACGCTGACCGCGGCTGATTTTTTGCAGACGCCTACCCGGCAAGGCAGACAGTACGGGAAAAATCACCAGCCATAAGACCAGCCCGCCCAGTCCAAAACAGAAAAAGCTGAAGCCGGTGGCAAAAAGGCGCCAGGTGGCGTTGATTTTTTTTCTCATCACAAATTCACTATCCAATTATGTCAGGCCCCCTGAGCAAAGTAATATCCCCCGACAAGCAAAAAGGTAAAAACCGGCAATTGCACCGACTGTTCACCAGCATCATGCGGTTAAGGCTGAATGCAAGATTGCAGACCTTCCATAAGCGGTGGCTATTGTTGATAACGCCGGAGCAGATGCGCGCAGGGCATTCGGGTTAAAAGGTTAATCGTGGCAGCAATGCACGTATTTACCCCTCAAAGCGCTAGCGTGGACATGAACCTGATCGCCTTTATTCGCTGACCACTGATTTGACGACTCTTCTGGTGCCGTGGCCTATGGATTTGACGGTATCCCGCGAGCCGTGACCAATTTCTCTAGTGACATTACGGGTCGTGTGGCCGATGGTTCTGCCCGCGTCTTTCATTTCGGCACACGCGGAAATAAGAAAGCAGGACGCCGCCAATAAGAAGACGAATTTGATCATTTAACCTTCATTGAGCACAGAAAAAATCTTCAGGAACATAGTGTTTATCATTGATTGAACTTAATAAACCGGCGTTAAATAAGTTGTATTTGTCATTGCAGCCATAGAGACAGATCTTTAAACATGTTCAATCGGTATGCCGAGCGAGCCCTATTTGGTGCATGGCTTGGAATGGCAAAAGCAAGAAGAGTACGAAAAATATTCGATTGAAAACCCCTCAACGCCGGGCTGGTGAGAGTGCCATTATTAGTCTGGGCCGACAGGATAAACGCATTCAAGTTATCCGGTAAATAAGGCCCTAGAGGGCATCGGCCAAAGTAGCTTGAAGCCTATGGAAGCGTAATCTAATTCCGCTTCATTAACTTAAACTTAAAGGTCTTGCCTGAGCCCGATTCACTCGGGCCAGGCCTGCCTTTGTTTAAGGCTTGGTTCCCGTGTCCTGGACGGTATCCCTTTCAGACGTTCCTGTTCCTCTCTTATCGCCGGCGTGTTTGATGTAAATTTGTTTCAAACGGTTAAAGGCCGACCAGAAGTTGGTGTCCATGACCACATAGTTGCCGATCGAAACAATGACCCTGAGCAGTTCCGGGATGCCGTTTGTGGTCGAGACGATGTAAACCGGCTGCACGTAGAGCACGGTGTTGCCCATCGGCATGATGACCATGCGTCCCAGGCGGATATTCGAGCCGCCCTGATCCCAGAGGGTGAACTGAGCCGAAATTTCCGGATCTTGCTCGATCAGCGATTCAACCTGTGCAGGTCCGTTGACTTGGACATCCTTGCGGAATTTATACAGCGTGATAGCGGGTTTATAGACCGAACCGCAGTCCTTACTATCCACTATGCCGGCGACCCCTATCATGCTCAGATTGTTGCTGTTAATAGGCGTCATCGGGTTCAGCATGACGAATTCCTCCTTGTCATTGCAGTTGCCGAAATCGATGGTCTGGTAATAGGGTTTGACCGGCTGCCCGCGGACCTTCGCGAATTGCCACGTTTCCGCCTGTTCGTAAAACAGTTCGGGCTTGTTTTGATGATATTTGGCGAACACCTTCATCTGCAGATAAAAAAGATCTCTCGGATAACGCAGATGTGGCTTCAGTTCGGCGGGCATTTCCTCCAGATTTTTAAACAGGCTCGGATAGGCAATGTTATACGCTTGAATGATCACATCCGAGGGATCGGAAATATAGTACTGTACACCGCCGTCAAACGCGTCAACCACCACCTTGACGGAGTTGCGTATATAGTTGAATTCCTGTTTGCCATCGAGAAAATCATCGTCCGCGGATTTGGAAACGGGGTATCGGTTGGAAAGCGTGTACGCATCCTGTATCCAGTAAAATCGGTCTTTGTTTATGACCAGATAGGGGTCGTTATCCAGATGCAGAAAGGGCGTCAGTGTATTGATGCGTTCACTGATATTCCGGCGCATCAAAACCTGGCTTTCTTTCGTGATATTGGTCGAAAAGAATATTTTTTCGTCCTTGAAATAAAATGCGAATAAAGCTTTTCTGAACAGCGAAGGAATCGCTATGCCTCCTTGGCCTTTGTATACGCTTTCCACGCCGGGATCGGTCATGGTGCCGGAAATGCCGACGACATTCAGCTTGTTGGGCACGATGGCGTAAGTATATTGCTCCTGGCCATAATAGATGTCGGGGTATTTCACGCTTAAACCCACGCTCGAGTTCAGGTTCAAATCACGCAAATACCACAGCAGTGGGTTGCCTGCATCCTGCGCCGCGGGAGTGACCACCGCGCCCCAGCCATGCGTGTAGCGCAGATGGGTGTTTTCCCAGTTTTGCGCTTCGGGCGGCAATTTCGATATATTGACCTCCCGGGCGGCAAGATTGACCTGTCTGACGTGGTCGCGAAGGAAATAACGATCCTCATCGACCTGCAGGAAATTGTAGTAGGGTCTGATCGATTGCAACTGTCTGTAAGTGTCAATCAGGATTTCCCTGTCCCAAACCGGGATGTTTTCAAAGTGTTTTTGCGTGCTCCATTTCTCAATGTCATCAACGGCATCGAGTGTGATGGGCTGATCAATAATGTTGATTTTTTTTAAATCATAAGCGTCCAGCGTGGCTTTGATATTGTTTTCCATGAACGGTTTTTCCGTTCTCACCGGGTTGGGGTTGACGATGTATTTTTGGATTAAATTGGGAATAAACTGAACCTTGGGCAGACCCAGGGTGCACAGGAAAACCGTCAGTGATATTAAAAACGGCGTTTTGATGCGGTGTTTTTCTGAAAAAATAAACAGACCCGCGGAAACGGCGGTCGCCAGAAACGCAATAATGCTTAACCAAATCAGCGGTAGCTTGTAACGAATTTCGGTAAATCCGGGGCCGAAGAAGACCGGTTCGTGGCTGCTGTTATAGAGCAACGAAAAGCGTTGCAGCATGAATCCCCAGACCACGAATAAAACCACGAACCCCATCAAAACGACCAAATGGATTTTGGCGCCCAAAGGGAATTCCCTGCTCTGATTGGGCACAAAAATATGTTCCAGCCAATACAGTATCCCAACCATGCAGAAGATCAGGCCGGCAGAGGTCAGCAGCTCTTGCTGAATCAGCATGTAAATCGGGTAGGACAACAGATAAAAACTGATATCCTGGCCGTAAACCGGTTCGGTCACTCCCGAAGCGCTGCCGAAAAAATACAGCAGTGCGGTTTCCCATTGATGATAAAAAGGTATCGCTATAAAGATGGCCAGGATCAAGGAAATCGGCGTATATATTTTTGCCGAACCGCTCATGAAGGTATCGGCAAAACGCTGAAAGCGCCGGCGTTTGTCTATGTTGTAAAGGACTTCATCGGGCGGATTGATGCCCAGATAGCGCGAGGCAATCCAGAAATGAAAAAAGAAAATGGCAAAGAACGCCAGGGTTACCGCGCCTGAAAGAAAAAACTTGTAAAGTAATCTCAGCCAGAAATAGGCTTCAAACTTTAATGACCGGAACCACCATAAGTCGACAAACAGATCAAGAAATATGAAGTAGAAAGCGACATATAAAATGATAGCAATTACCAGGGTGCCGCCTATCAGAGCGGGTAACAGCTTCCAGTTTCGCATAGAGTCCTCTTTAATAGATTATGCTTTTAACAATGCCCGAGTTATATGCAGCTTATTATCATGGACAAGGTTTATTTTATCCAGTATATAACCGCGTTTATTCTAACACTCAATCCCTGACCATAGTGTTTCGGCGAGCAATTGAGCGGCTAGCGCTGGGTCTTGGCCAAGGATTCGTTGAAAAAACCGATCAATAATCTCAATCAAAGAATCAAACTTTTCCGCCGACTCCATATCATATAGATGAAATGGCAAACTCCGTCGCGCCCCGCTTCATTTTCGAAGTAATGCCCTCAAAACAGCGGCGCAACAGGCGCAGAAGATATGCGACCTATAATGAGCTCAACATAATTTATAAAATCCTGAGCATTATTATTTAATAACCAACAACCTGGAAGAACAGATTATGCCGTTACGTGATTTTGAATCCTGGATGTGGGCGGAAGCCTGTGAAATGCTGGATCGGGCCGATCGATTGCACCGCCAGTTTTTTAGACCTACGGCCATGCATAGCAAGCCTCCGGCCTGGGAGCCGCCGGTGGATGTGTATGAAACACGGAATGAAGTGATCATTATGATTGCCCTGCCCGGCGTGGCGCCTGAGCATATCAGTGTCCTGCTGGAAGACAATTGTTTAGTTATCAGCGGGCGGCGTCATCTGCCGGTCAGGGCGGATGCCGACATTCGACGACTGGAAATTCCTTATGGTCGCTTTGAACGACGCATTGAGCTTGCCGCCCGGAATTTCGAACTCGGTGCCCGTGAGATTGTGAATGGGTGTTTATTCATCTCACTGCGGAAAATATAGAGGGTATTTATGGGCATTAAAAACATTTTTGACAGCTTGCTGGGTGCGCCTGAAAACATTGAAAAGCCTGCATCAGAGATCCAGCCTATAGAGCAGGAATCCCCGCAGCAGGAGCTAGCGCCCATTCCGGATGATGCCATTATTATCGTGCCGGTGCGGGGCACTGTGCTTTTCCCTCAGCTTGTTATGCCGCTGGTGATGGGGCGTAAGCCATCGATTGCAGCCGTAAAGCACGCGGTTCGCTCCGAAAAACAGATTGGCCTGATCCTGCAGCGTCATGACAGTGATGAAGAACCCGAACCGGACGATCTTTATGAAGTGGGCACGGCGGCTGAAATATTGCGCTACATAACCGGTCCTGATGGCAGTCACCATATCATTTGTCAGGGAGTGCAGCGCTTCCGGGTGATTGAGTTTTTGCCGGGCTACCCCTTTTTCGTGGCGAAAGTTACGCTCTATGAAGAACCCGAGGTTAGCACCAAGGATGTCGATGCCCGCGTGATCACGCTCAAACAGCAAGCTGCCGAGGTGCTCAATTTATCCCGACAGGCCCCGATCGAATTGGTTAACGCCATAGACTCGGCATCTTCTCCGTCCATGCTGGCCGATCTGATTACCAGTTATCTGATCCTAAAGGCCAAAGAAAAGCAGGAGATTCTGGAGATCTTTGATATTAAGGATAGGCTGGACAAGGTGCTGGGCTTGCTTAATTACCGCATTGAAGTACTAAAACTTTCCAACCAGATTACCGAACAGACCCAGGAGACCATGGGTAAACGGCAGCGAGAATTCGTTTTACGGGAACAGATGAAGGCTATCCAGAAGGAATTGGGCGAAAGCGACGAAAATGCCGCCGAAATTGAAGAAATCAGCAAGGCCATCACTGCCGCCAAGATGCCCGAAGAGGTGGAAAAACATGCGCGTAAGGAACTGAACCGTTTGCAGCACATGTCCGATGCGAGCGGCGAATATTCAATGCTGCGCACCTATCTGGACTGGCTGACCGAATTGCCCTGGTCGAAGTCTAGCGAAGGTGTTGTCGATATTAGTAAGGCCAGGGAAATCCTCAATGAGGACCATTACGGATTGGACAAGATCAAGCAGCGCATTCTGGAATTTCTGGCCGTGCGCAAGCTGAATCCCAATGGGAAAAGTCCCATTTTGTGTTTTACAGGACCACCGGGGGTTGGCAAAACCTCACTGGGCCGCAGTATTGCCCGCGCTACCGGCCGTGAGTTTGTGCACGCCAGCCTGGGCGGCTTGCATGATGAGGCCGAAATCAGGGGACACCGGCGTACCTATATTGGCGCCATGCCGGGCAACATCATTCAGAATATCCGCAGGGCGGGCACCAATAATCCCGTTTTTATGCTGGATGAGATGGATAAAATCGGTTCGGGATTCCAGGGCGATCCCTCTTCGGCGCTGCTGGAAGTGCTGGATCCCGAGCAGAATTCGAGTTTTCGCGACAATTATCTCGGCGTTGACTTTGATCTGAGTCATGTCATGTTCATAGGCACGGCCAATGTGCTGGACAGTATTCCGGCGCCCCTGCGTGATCGTATGGAGATCATAGAGTTATCCGGCTATACCCTGGACGAAAAGGCGCAGATCGCCAGACGCTATCTGGTGGGTAGGCAATTGGAGGCGAACGGGCTTACACCGGAGCAATGCACGATCACCGATCGGGCCATTGAAACCATCATTCAGGACTACACCCGCGAAGCCGGCTGCAGAAACCTGGAGCGTGAAATCGGTACGGTATTGCGCCGGGTCGCCACGCGAATCGCCGAGGGCAAGGTAGCCAAGGAAGAAATCGATGCCGAGCAGATACCCCAGATACTGGGGCCCAGGAAATTTGAAAGCGACGTCGCCATGCGCACCAGCGTTCCCGGCGTTGCAACAGGCCTCGCCTGGACGCCGACCGGCGGCGACATTTTGTTTATTGAAGCCAGCCGCATACCGGGTAACGGCAAACTGATATTGACCGGTCAACTCGGCGATGTCATGAAAGAAAGCGCCCAGGCTGCCTTGAGTCTGGTGAAATTACGGGCGCCGGCATTGGGTTTAAGCCCGGACACATTTGAAAAAAATGACATTCACGTGCACGTGCCGGCAGGCGCCATTCCTAAAGACGGCCCCAGTGCCGGCGTCGCCATATTTACTGCCTTATATTCCGCGTTTTCTGAACGCATAGTCCAAAGCGATGTGGCGATGACCGGAGAAATCAGCCTGCGCGGCTTGGTATTGCCGGTCGGCGGCATTAAAGAGAAAGTCATAGCGGCCGCCAGGGCGGGGATTAAGACCGTCATGCTGCCGGCTCGCAACCAAAGAGATTTTGAAGAAATACCCGAAGCGGTCAGAAACCAGTTGAACTTCATCTGGCTGGAAAAAGTGGATGATGCATTAAAGGGGGCGGTGGGGACTGATCAGCAAGCCTGACCCGGGCGATGGCTATAGTGCGAGGCTGCCGGCAGGTTCTAGTACCAGAATCCGCCCAGATGCCAGCGCGGCTTGCGGATGTATTTCTGCAAGTGGGCAGGTGCGGCGAAGCGGTCATAGCCTGAATAGTCGAGCGACCGTTCCGGCCGTTCTTTCATACTTAACAGCCGCTTTATTCTTTCTTCGGTGTCAGGATGCGTCCTGAGAATGGAGGGTATGGAGGCGTTACGGCCACGACGAAACAGCATGTTGAAAAGGGTGGATTCATAGGCTTCCAGTTTTGCCAGGGCCATTGCCAGTCCTTCGGGATCGCCTGTTAATATCACGGCCTGGCGATCGGCATCAAATTCCCGCATGCGGGATAATGAAAGCTGCAGGATACTCATGAGCGTCGGCGCCACAAGCAGCACGCCTAATGCAAGCCAGGAAATCGTAACCAGCCCCAGAAAATACAGGGGTAAATTTATAAATACCAACAAAAAACCGGTAAGCGACAAGATACTGGTGACCCAGCTGATGACATCGGCATAATTCATCACACGCAAATCATTATGCTGAATATGACTAATTTCATGCGCCAGTACACCGATAATTTCTCGCAGAGTCAGTGAATTCAGCAGCGCGTCACTGATGCCGATTGCCGGATTTGCGCGCGTACCGACGGAAAAGGCGTTCATAACCCGGCTGGGCAGATAGTAAAGTACGGGAGGGACCGGCAATTCGGCGCGGTCGGCCAGCTCTTGTGTGATCCGATAAAGGCCGGGGGCGTTAGCGGAAGATAATACTCTTCCACCATACAAGGTCATGATGAAAGCAGGCGGTATGTTTGGACTGAAAACGAGTATCACCAGCGCGGAAACGACCGCCCATAAAACACCATCGGCCCCGGCCACGATAAAACCCAGCAATGACAAAATAACGCTCATGCAGAGAAAAAGCGCTAGGGTGTGCATGAAGTTTTTCAGTTTGTGGTTAAGCTCTGAATATTGATAAGTCATGGGCAGCTTTTAAAAATTGCATGCGTATTCGAAATTGGTAAATCATTTCTGGCTCGGACTGTCCGATGTCTTCAAATCCTAAACGCCAATCATCATTGGTAAAGCCAAAGCTATTATCTCAGGAGCCTTTTGCTGCCAGCGCTTCAGTGTTGCGTTTAGCCAGATCATCAATGACATCGCTTAATGAACCCTTTTTTTGAATCTCTTCGTTAAAACTTGTTCGATAATTTGTCACCAGACTGACACCGTCAATCATAATATCGTAGACCTTCCATTGGCCCTTACTCAGAAACATTCGGTAATTGACCTCAACAGGTTGGCGGCCGGGTTGCAAAACCTCTGTTCTAACAATGACTTTTGTCGCTTCATTGGGAATTTCAAGTGGCCGGAAATGTATTGACCAGTCGGTATACTCCACAAACGCTCTGGAATATATTCTGATTAACAGAGTTTCAAACTCCTGTTTAAAGCGATCCCGTTCTCCGGTAGTTGCTGTTCGCCAGTGCTTGCCTAGCACCAACGGCGCAATCTGATTGAAATCCGTATGCGGGTTAATCACGCTATGAACAAACCGGTTAACCTGAGCAAAATCTTTGGTAAAGGATTTGTCCTTTAATCTTTGCTGTAATTTGTCCGAGACGCTTTGTATCACTTGCTGAGGCAGTTGCGGATCGTCCGCCATCCCTTCGTTGACGGACATTAAAGCGAACAATAGGGCAAATGAACTCAATAGGGCATAGTGTGTAATTGGATTTCGCATGATAATTATCCTTACTAAATAACAATCTGGTTTTCCAGGGCTATGGAAATTTCCGAAATGTAGAGCTCATATAGACAATAATTAATAGCATTGAACCCATAATTTTGCATTGAATAGATAGAAAATTTTAACTATTCACCGCCAGCCTCTGGTTTTGTAAGGTGCAGGGAGGATATGCGTAACGCATCCACCGAATCCTACGAGTTACAATCTTGGCCATTCGCTGAACCATTAACTTTTTCATAAAACCAACTTATGCCTGGCTCGGGAGTGTTGCTGTGGATGATTTTTTCGGTTTGATCGTGTTAATACTCGTTCTGGTGCCAGTGGCCCTGTTTATCATGCAGGCTTTGCTGATGGCGCGGCAGGAGCGTTACCGGGATGAAGTCAGCCAATCGCTGCGTCAAATAGAGGACGCCCTGCGCGAACATCACAAACTCCTGCGTGAATTGGGGCAGGGTCTTGCCGAACCGCAGGCGGCGCCGGCTGCACTCGAGCCACCAGCGATCATCGAGACCAGGCCGGCCGAAACCTGCATCGAGCCAGCGTCGCAGCCTGCCGAAATCCAGGCCGAAGCCCCGCCCAGCCCTCCTGGTAATACCTGGGACCAGGCTGACTGGCAGCCCGCAGAACCCAGCCGTTTCGAGCTGGCCGCCAAGCGAATTCTGCAAGAAATCTGGAGCTGGATCATCGTCGGCGAAGACCACAGGCCGGAAGGCGTGACGATGGAATACGCGGTGGCCAGCAACTGGCTGCTGCGCATCGGCGTGCTGATCCTGGTCACCGGCATCGGTTTTTTCCTGAAATACTCGATCGATAACGACCTGCTCGGCGAACAGGCGAGGGTGGCGTTGTCGGTGCTGGCCGGGGTGGGCATGATCGCAGCCGGCGTGCGCCTGGCCTACGGCGACTATCACCTGTTCAGCCAGGGCTTGCTGGGCGGCGGCATCGCGGTGCTGTACTTCAGCGTGTTTGCCGCCTTCAGTTTTTATCATTTGCTAGCGGTGCTTCCGGCCTTCGCCTTGATGATCCTGGTCACCGCCTGCGCCGCGGCGCTGGCGATAAGGCTGGACTCGATGCTGGTGGCGATATTCGCGATTATCGGCGGCTACTGCACGCCGATATTGCTGTCCACCGGCCAGGTCAATTTCATCGGCCTGTATTCCTACATGCTGTTGCTAGGCCTAGGCAGCCTTGCCATCAACGGCTACAAGCAATGGCATTTGCTGAATTTTTTGAGCTTTTTCTTCAATTACCTGCTGTTTTTCGGCTCGCTGCAGAACTACGAAGCCCTATATTTCTGGCAAGTCTTGCCGTTTTTAACCGCTTTTTTCATGTTGTATTCGACCATGGTATTCCTGTTCTGCCTGGTCAACCGCGTCAAATCGACGTTGCTGGATCTGCTGGCGCTGATCATCAACGTCACGATTTTCTTCGTGACCGCCCGTCACCTGATTCTCGCGGAATACGGGCAAATCTGGGTGGCGGTGCTGACCGTAGCGCTAGCGGCTTTTTATATCGGCCATGTCTATTACTGCCTGGCGCGCCGGGTGCAGGACCGGGAACTGCTGCTGAGCTTCATCGGACTGGCGGCGTTTTTCATCACCATTACCTTGCCGCTGCTGCTTTCCAGTCAATGGATTACCGTCAGCTGGTCTTTGCAGGCCCTGGTGATGTTGTGGCTGGCCGGCAAATTGCGCAGCGCGTTTTTGCAGCAAGTCGCTTATCTGCTGTACCTGATTGTGCTGCTGCGATTCTGTTTTATCGACCTGCCCGGCCAATACGGCGCGGCGATGGACAGCGGGAAGCCTTTCGGCGATTTCCTGCTCGGTTTAATTGAGCGCGTGATCAGCTTCGGCGTTCCGATCGTCTCGCTGGCGCTGGCCTTCAAACTGATCGAAAAACCGGTGCCGGCGTCCAGGCTGTCTTGCGATGAAGGCAGCGATGTGCCGCTGTGGCTGAAGGACAACTGGTTGCTGCAGGCGCTGCTGATCATTGCCGCCGGCATGTTGTTCATCGTGCTGCAACTGGAGCTGTACCACAGCTTCGGCTATCTGTATCCGCCGCTGCGGTTGCCGCTGCTGACACTGGTCTGGCTGGCGGCGTGTCTGCTATTGCTGCTGCGTTATCTGGCCGCGCCGGGCACAGGGGGGTTGCTGCAAGCGATGCGCTTATTCGTGATCGGCGTATTGGTCAAGCTGCTGTTGTTCGACCTGCCGTCCTGGGACATCAGCCTGGTGCATATTGGCGCCTACGACAGCGTGTGGACGCTGCGCTACGGCGGCGGCTATTCCTTTGCGCTGGCCCTGATGCGGCTATTGGACTTTGCCGCGATTATCGGCTTTTTGCTGTTCGCCTTTCGTCGTTTGTCGTCGGCCGGCGAGGATGTCGGCAACATCCGGCAATGGCTGGGCGGTGCCGCGCTGGTATTGCTGTTTGTGTTTCTGAGCCTGGAAATCAACTCCTTGCTGTATCAATACGTGCCCGGTCTGCGCTCCGGCGGCGTGTCGATCTTGTGGTCCTTGTTCGGCTTGACGCTGGTGTTCGCCGGCATCAGCCGGCGAATCTCCGTGCTGCGGCTGACCGGGCTGGCGCTGTTTGCCGTGGTGGCCTGGAAAGTGTTTTTCATCGATCTGGCCCGGCTGGAACAGATTTACCGGATCATCGCCTTCATCGTGCTGGGCATGCTGGCGCTGGGCGGTGCTTTTTTCTATATGCGCTACCAGCAAGCCTTTATCGCCAATCCTTCCGACGAGAACTCAGCATGATCATTAAAATCGCCCTGCTTGTCGGCCTGTTGTTAACAGAAGCTGTCGCCGCTGACGCCCTTGCCTACCGTTTTACCCGCCCGATCGTACAGGGTGATGACGGCGGACAGGCACTGCTGGCCATTGCCCTGGATAGCCCGGTCTACGCCGCCAGCGCCGATGACTTTCGAGACCTGCGTCTGATCGATCAGGACGGCGTCGAAACGCCGTATCTGCTGCAAAAAATCGCCAGCCGCAAAACCGTGATCCAGCGCCTGCCCAGCTCTAGTCAAACGCCGGCCTTGCAGAAAACCGGTGACGACGGCATCGTCGTCACGACCAGTCTGAACAAAGACGCGGCCAACGCGGACGGCCTGCGCGTGGTCACCGAGCAGCGCGATTTCGAATACAATTTGCAAATCCAGGGTTCGGATGACGGCAAAGATTGGCGGCTGCTGGTCGACAACGCAGTGATCTATGATTATTCGCGCTATATGGCGGTCGGCGACCGCGAGGTGTCCTTGCCGGCCAACAGCTGTCGGCATTTCAGGATCGTCGTCGCCAAGGCTACGCAAACCCACGCCGCCGAACTGCTGAAACTGACCCGGACGCTGCGCGAGGGAGAGGAACAGCAGCGCAGCGAAAGGCTCGATCTGCGCCATGAACCGCTGCACATCGAACGCATCGAGTTCTGGCATAACAAGCCTGAAACCCAGGCTGAGACCGAACAAAACTTCGATTACCCGGTGGCCGCGTTCAAAATCAGTCACGACGCCGAACATAAAGTCAGCATAATCGACATTGAGACTGAGCGACAGCCGCTGACCGGCTTTATGCTGCAGACCGGTACGCCCAATTTCAGCCGCTACGCCGAAGTGCAAATCCCGCAGCAACACGGTATCGAAACCCGCATGCAAGCCATCGGCAAAGCCACGCTGGAAGCGCTGCATTTTCAGGACATCAGTCGCGAACAAACCACGGTGACTTTTCCGCAGCAGCGGCAAAGCCGCTACCGACTCGTCATCCAGAACCAGGACAACCCGCCGCTGGCTATCAACGCCGTCAATGGCATAGGCCACGGCTATCAACTCTTGTTTCTGCCTCAGGCCGGCAAAAACTATCGTCTGCAATACGGCGCCGATGAAGTCAAACAACTGCCGCTCTATGACACCGCGCCGATCCGGGAACTGCTGCGCCGGGGCTACCCCATCACCGTTGCGGCCCTAAGCCCTGAAACCGCCGTTGCAGAAACAGAGGACAGGCTGGATCTGGGCAAGCTGCTGAACAGCCATGTTTTTCTGGGCGTGGCGATAGCATTGATGGTTCTGGTGCTGGCCTGGAGTTTGTACCGCCTCAGCAAACGGCTTGGCGAGATGCCGAAGCCGTAAAGAGGGTTGAGGTTTAACCACCAAAACCCGCTTCCTGCCGTTACAGCGGACGCTTTAAGCCGGCATCCAGTTCTGTTTGAGACAGCTCCCGCTCCCATTTTGACACCACGATCGTGGCCACCCCGTTGCCGATCAAATTGGTCAGCGCGCGAGCTTCGGACATGAAGCGGTCGATGCCCAGAATCAGCGCCAGGCCCGCTACCGGAATGCTTGGAATGACTGACAGCGTGGCGGTCAGGGTGATAAAGCCGCTGCCGGTGACGCCCGAGGCGCCTTTCGACGTCAGCAGCAGCACGCCGAGCAGGGTCAATTCCTGTTCCAGCGTGATCGCGGTATTGGTGGCCTGAGCCACGAAGACGGCGGCCATCGTCAGATAAATCGAGGTTCCGTCCAGATTAAAGGAATAACCGGTCGGAATCACCAGTCCGACAACGGATTTAGAGCAGCCCAGTTTTTCCATCTTGACCAACATGCGCGGCAGCACCGATTCCGATGAGGACGTGCCCAGTACTATCAGCAGCTCTTCCTTGATATAGGCAATAAACCGGATGATGCTGAATCCGGCCAGTTTGGCCACCGGACCGAGCACGACAAAAATGAACAGCAGGCAGGCCAGGTAAAAACTGCCCATCAATTTGGCCAGCGGCAGCAGCGAGACAATGCCGTACTTGCCGATCGTGAATGCCATGGCGCCGAAGGCGCCGATAGGCGCCAGTTTCATGATCGTCGCGACCACCCCGAACAGGGCATGGGCGATTTTTTCAATGAACGCCACGACTTGCCCGCCGCTTTCTCCCATGGTCGCCAGCGATAAGCCGAACAGCACAGAAAACAGCAGGACCTGCAGAATATCGCCGTTGGCGAAAGCGCCCACCACGCTGGCCGGAATAACGTTCAACAGGAAATCCGCAACGGTCTGGTTCTTTGCCGTCGCGGCATAGGCCGTCAGGCTGCTGCTGTCCAGGGTATTTAGATCGACGTTCATGCCGGCCCCCGGCTGCAATACATGCACCACGGCCAGGCCGATAGCAAGCGCCAGCGTGCTCAACACTTCAAAATACAATAAGGCCTTGGCGCCGACGCGGCCCACCTTGTTCATATCCTGCATCCCGGCAATGCCTGTGACCACCGTGCAGAAAATGATCGGGGCTATCAGCATCTTGATGAGCTTGATAAAGCCGTCGCCCAAGGGTTTCATGCCGGCGGCGGTTTCCGGATAGCAATAGCCCAGGCCGATACCGATGGCGATGGCCAAAAGAACTTGAAAATACAGGTTTTTATGAAGTTTGCGCTTATCGGGCATGGCGTGCATCCGGCTGGGCTTCGAGAGAAGGAAAGGCGCACTATCTTAGCACTTGCATATCCGACTGCAGGCGTTTCATTGAGGAAACAAGCCCCTGAGCCAAAGGAGTTATTTAGCATGCTTACGGTACACAGGATTCGCTTTCTTCGGCAGGACTTGTGGTTCGGAATTGAGAGTAGTAGGTATTTGTACTAATTATGCTGATGCTGAAATTTGGTTAAATTCAATCGGGAAACCGTGAGTTTCAATGCATTTTGTTTTTACCTGCCCAAATTGATAGTGAGCTAGCACATGCGTCGTTGAGACAGGATGCTTGTTGAGAATCTCCACGGCAGAGAAAATCAACTACAGAAACGACAGTATCTTCCTGATACCAATCAAAATGAGGATGTCAATTATGACGACGACAAACACCGGTACCGTTAAATGGTTTAATGCTGATAAAGGTTTCGGTTTCATCGAGCAGGAAAAAGGCCCCGATGTTTTTGTGCACTACAGCAAAATCAACACTAAAGGATTCAAGTCATTGACTGAAGGGCAAAGAGTGCAATTCAATGTCACGCAGGGCACTAAAGGCCCGCAAGCTGAGGACTTGATTATTCTATGAACGGCATCCAGCCGTTTGTTGGCGCTTAATCCAGGAGGTAACTATTATGCAAATCCCTTTACAAATTACGTTTCATGGGATACCCAAATCTGAGGCTGTGGAGGCGAAAATCCGTGAAAAAGTCGACAAACTGGAGCAATTTCACTCTCATATGATGAGTTGCAGGGTGGCGGTGGAAGCGGAGCACCATCATCATCATCAAGGAAATTTATACCATATCCGCATCGACATCACCACGCCGAACAGGGAATTAGTGATCAGTAAGGAGCACCATGACAACAAGGCTCATGAAGACGTTTATGTCGCTATCCGTGATGCTTTCGACATAGCGAAAAGACAACTTGAAGATTATGCCCGCATACAGCGCGGTGACGTTAAAACGCATGTCCAGTAAAGAACCGGGACCGTGATTCGCTTGATACTCGAGAGAATCGCGGGCCCCGGCATAAAGCAAGTCAACTGGGTGCAGTTTAGTCTGCGAGCGGCAGTCCAATGTCATATTTTGCCGCTTGCAGTTCTGTAAAGTCTCCAAGCAAAGCATCAGTTAAATTAAGTTTCCAAAAATCGTAAAGCCCATCGAAAGGGCTGATTATCCTTGCTGACACAGGATTTTGAGTTCCAGCGCGTTTAATGGCGCTGCGCATTCGGCATCATTATCAAAATAAACATGTACCTGTTTGTGCTGCATCAACCACTGAGCCACCCGGTCAGCCCAGAGGGCTAATTCGGATGAATTGTATGATGAGGCGTAGGTTCGCGTATGCCCGTGCAAACGGATATAGACGAGATCCGTGGTCACTCGCTCCCACAGCGGCCAATCATGTGCATCGGATAAACAATTAGCGACGGATGCTTCCGCCAGGCACCCCGCCGTTTCATCGTCAAACCAGGTACGGTGTCTGAATTCCACGATGTGGCGCACTTCAGGCCATTGCCTCAAGGCCTGTAAAAATCCTTTGAGTCTGTCCAGGTCTTTAGGCAATGCTGGAGGCAACTGCCACAATACCGCAGCCAGTTTTTCCTGCAGCGCCAAGGCATGATTTTTTTCAATCAGCACGGAAGCCGACGGATCGAGTAATTTTTTATTGTGCGTCAGGTAACGATGGGCTTTTAAGGCAAACCTGAAGTTTGCCGGTGTTGCATCATACCAGCGGCTGAACGTATCGGGGCTTTGCAAGCGATAGAATGTGCCATTGATTTCTACTGCCGAAAAGCGTTCCGCGTAATATTCCAACCAGTCCTTGCGGGCGATGCCAGCATAAAAACACTCTCGCCAATGATGATAGCTCCAGCCGCTGGTGCCGATATAAAGCGGCGTCACTGAGTTAGCCACTTATGCAAAGTATCGGGTTCAGCCTGATAAATGATCGCCACTGACGCGGGCACACACGCTTCAAGGTTCATACGGGTATTTTTCACGGCGCGATGATGATGCCTGGGAGTGGCTAATATCCTGTATTCCAGTCTGCGGAGCCAGGAAACTGGTATATCGCCGGCGCATGTCCTCAAGGTGGGAACCCTCCCAGTAAATTTTCTGGCAATCGTTGCAGCGGTAGAATTTCTGGTAATAGAGGCGCGTCTTGGGCTCGAGGCGGTCGAGAATATCCGCCTTGGCAACCGATGTCAGCACACCGTTGCAAACCAGGCAGCGGGCAAAGGGTTGAACAGATCCATACAGGTCGAAGCGGCGCAGGACTTCATCAACCTGACAGTTGACGTTGACCGCTCGCACCCAGTAGCCGTGGCTGATTTGTTTGCTGTACAGGAGACGGCGGTCCCGGGTCAGCACGATGCGTTGTTCGTCCAGGGCGATATTGGCCACCTCCGCATCGCTATAGTCGTTGCGGTAGAGGCTGTCGAAGCCCAGCAAACGCATGCGTTTGGCGAGCTTGCCCAGATTCACGTCCAGCACGAAGCGGGGATGGCGCAAGGCTTTTGCGCGCAGTCTGAGCAAAGGGCTGATGTCCAGGCTTTCGAAAACCGGGTAGACCGCAACACGGTCGCCGGCTTGCAGCTGATAGTCGAATCCCACCGATTGGCCATTGACGATGATCAGCTCTACCTCGGTATGAGGTACGCCGAAAACTTCTATAGGGTCCTTGATCCCGGGGTGGCCGCTGAAATGGTAGGCTAAGCTGCGCTTGCGTCGCCCCGGTGGAAGAAAATCGTTCAGTTCCTCGTAGAAACGGAACTCTGCGCTGTACTCCGGCTTCATGTCGCCTGCCTCTCAAACAACCTTTCGGCGAAAATTAGGAAATACTACGCCAGAAGTCAAATTTTTTGATCTTGTTGAATTGCCAACGTTTGCTTTGAGTCTGACGAAGGGTCGGCAAGAGTGCTTTCATTTGTCTTTGTTCGGCCACACCGTATAAATGCGAAGGTGTTGGGGGCGGATTGCAGTTCTGCATATCCGCTGCAAACAAGAAATAAGGTTCGGAACTAATGATTTGGAGGGCCCAGTTTCATCCGGCTCCGAACACTCATTACAATCATGGATTAAACCTTTTTGACAAACTCGGATTTGAGCTTCATCGCCCCAATGCCGTCAATTTTACAGTCGATATCATGATCGCCTTCGACCAGCCGGATATTTTTAACCTTGGTACCGACTTTGACCACAAGAGATGAGCCTTTGACTTTGAGATCTTTAATGACGGTGACCGTATCGCCGTCCTGCAGCACATTACCGTTAGAGTCCTTGATCAAGCGCTCACCGTCTCCGCTGTCGGCCTGCGTATCCTGCGGCCATTCATGTGCACATTCCGGGCAAATGTACATCGATCCATCATTATAAGTGTATTCTGAGCCACACTTCGGGCAATTGGGCAGCTTACTCATCGCTGTATTCTGTACCTATATTCAATTAACAATTTATGGGTTTTTAAGGGTTAGGCTAACATATCAAATGAGCCTGAAATATTTTAACGTATTCGAGCCCCGCCTCGCTCACTAATGCAAACAGTCAGCGCTAATGTGACTGTTTTAGATGCGAACCGGCAAGTTGCGTAAAAGACCTGATTGCAATCGCATCCGAATTCGATGTTTGCCATGCGTCGAAATTGGTGAAATGATCAACCCCTTGCAGCAAGCCTGCCTGGAAACAGGATGTGCGGCAAAAAATTACCTATCAGCCTTGCTCCAGCATCTAGATTAGAAAGGCTGAAGCAGCAACGGAGTAAACCCTATGAAAAAAATGCGGCTCGCCATCATCGGCTTGGGGCGTTTGGGGCACAAATGTGTCGAGTCCATTTTTGCCGACCAGGCCACGGCACTGGCAGGCATTGTCCAGCGAACGGTCACTAGCACGAGTTTCGGGAAGGATGTTCCTGTCGTTACCCATATCAGCGAACTTAAGGAAGTTGATGCCGCGCTCATCTGCGTTCCTCCCGACGCGGCATTGGGCGTCGCGACAGGCCTTCTGCAAAGCCGAATTCCTGTAGTGGAATGCGCGCGTTTTCATGGCGAGGACTTCCTCAGGCATAAGTCGGAAATTCACCGGGTGGCACTGCACCGAAAGGTGCCGGCTATCGTAGGTGCAGGCTGTGATCCCGGCGCACTCTCAATGATACGCGGCTATTTCGAGCTGCTGGCCCCCCACGGGCATACGGAAACCTGCCTGCACACCGGATTGAGTATGCACCATAGCCTGGCAGCGGAGGGCATAAAAGGCGTTAAAAAGGCGCTGGCGACAGAACTCAAGCCGATAGGAGGAATCGTTCAGCGCTATGTTTATATTGAACTGGAACCCGAGGCCGATGCGGCCGAAGTGGAGCGCCTCATTGCCAATGATCCCCTCTTCTTGGATGAACAAACCTTGGTGTTCCCGGTGCCCAGCATCGCCGCACTGGAAGAGACAAACCGTGGCGTGCTGATCGAACGCCACGGGAAACCGGGCGATGTCAGTCATTCCTCCTTGTTGCTGGAAGCGCGCTTTGACGAAGTTGGCCTTGCTGCCCGAATGATGCTGACTGCCGCGCAATCCTTGCCGGCACTGCAAGCGGGCGCCTATTCCTTGTTGGATCTGCCGTTAAGGACGCTGTGGGGACAACAGAGCCAGTCCCGGGAAAAAGAGTGGATATAGACATTAGATTCAGCAACGCCGCCGCTCAAAATTGCTCGGGATAAGTCTTTGTCAGGGCAAATTTTCTCCGTTCTGTAGCCTTGTGCGGGACACAAGCAGGCTTGATGGCGAGGAAATGAGTACAAATTTATCCTGGCCTGCGCCGCTTTGGGTGTTTTCGCCCACTTCCGTGAGTGTTACACTGGGCCTTTATCAACACGCCATCACGCGGTATGTCACTGGATTCCGAACTCCCCTCCCTATTTTCCGATGCGTCGCCGGCACGGCTGCGCGAAATCCCCTATAACTACACCTCTTTTTCCGACCGCGAAATTGTCATTCGTCTGCTGGGCGATGAAAACTGGCGGATTCTGGAATCACTGCGCAACGAACGGATCACCGGGCGATCCGCAAGAATGCTTTTCGAGGTACTGGGTGATATTTGGGCCGTGCAGCGCAATCCGTATCTTGAAGACGATCTGCTCGATAACCGCAAGCGCCGCCGGGCCTTGCTTGAAGCGATGCGCCATCGTCTTCGCCAGATGGAGAAGCGTCATGCCGAGCATGAAAGCGAACATCCCGATCGTGCCAGAAGGGTTGCGCTGCTGATCGAAGCCGCACATGGCGCCGTCAACGCCTTTGAAGTGCATTTTGAAAACACCCGGCAAATGCGCCGCAAAGCATCGGCCTTGTTGTCCAGACATACCCGCAAGGACAATATCTGCTTCGACGGTTTTGCCCGCGTGTCCCATGTCACCGACGCCACCGACTGGCGGGTCGAATATCCGTTTGTGGTGTTGTATCCGGGAACTGAAGAGGAAGTCGGTCATCTCGTGCGCGATTGCATCAAGCTGGGCCTGACCATCATTCCGCGCGGCGGCGGCACCGGGTATACCGGTGGCGCGGTACCGCTGACACCCTATTCCGCCGTGATAAACACCGAAAAGCTGATAGACATAGGACGCGTGGAACATGAAACCCGCCTGCCCGGTGTCGAGCAGAGCTATGCGACGATTCATACCGGTGCAGGCGTGGTGACGCGGCGGGTCATGGATGTGGCCGACAACGCCGGACTGGTCTTTGCCTGCGACCCGACTTCGGCGGATGCCTCTTGCGTGGGCGGCAACGTGGCGATGAATGCCGGCGGCAAGAAGGCCGTTTTGTGGGGGACGGCGCTGGACAATCTGTTGTCCTGGCGCATGGTGACCCCGGACGGCAACTGGCTCGAAGTCGAGCGCATCCATCACAATCTCGGCAAGATCCACGATCAGGAACAGGTCACTTTTTTGTTGAAGCGATTCGACGCCAAGGGAAAAATCTTGCTGTCCGAAGAGCCGCTCGTAATACCTGGCGCGCATTTTCGCAAGGGCGAACTGGGCAAGGACGTGACCGACAAGTTTTTGGGCGGCCTGCCGGGCATACAAAAAGAAGGCTGCGACGGCATCATTACTTCGGCGCGCTGGATATTGCACAAGATGCCGGCATTTACCCGCACCTTTTGTCTGGAGTTTTTCGGTCAGGTTAGGGAGGCGGTGCCGGCCATTGTCGAGATTCGCGATTTCCTGGCCGCCTTGCCTAAAAAGGGTGAGACGCGCGTGATGCTGGCCGGTCTCGAGCATCTCGACGAACGTTATGTCAAGGCCGTCGGTTATGCCGGCAAAGCCAAGCATCAGGGCCGACCCAAAATGGTATTGATCGGCGACATTGTCGGCGATAACGATCATCAAGTCGCCCTGGCAGCGTCGGAAGTGGTGCGCTTGTCAAATGCACGGGGCGCCGAAGGTTTCATCGCGGTCAGCCCCGAAGCCCGCAAGAATTTCTGGCTGGACCGGGCCCGTACCGCCGCCATCGCCAAGCATACCAACGCCTTCAAGATCAATGAAGACGTGGTGATTCCGCTGCCGCGCATGGGCGATTATTGCGACGGCATCGAGCGCATTAACATCGAATTGTCGCTGCGAAACAAATTGCGCCTGTGCGACGCGCTGAGCCGCTTGCTGGAAGGCGAGTTGCCGCTGCGTTTTTATGAAGACAGCGTCGATAAGGCTGAATTGATCGGTGACCGGAGCGGCCTGGCGCTGACTACGATCGCGCAAGTGCGCGAACGCTGGCAATGGCTGTACGATAACCTGGATTTACCGTTGCCACAGGCCGAAGCGCTGTTCGGCGAGTACGGCATCAACGCCTCCGAACTGAGCAACCGTGCCGAAACCCCGACCTTGTTTCATCGGTTACAGGATCGCTCGCTGCGCGTGTCCTGGAAACAGGAATTACTGCCGACGTTAAAAGAGATTTTCGAGGGTGATAATTTCCGTCCGGTCATCGAGCGCATCGAAGCTGTCCATAAAGAAGTCTTGCGCGGCCGTGTGTTTGTCGCGCTGCACATGCATGCCGGCGATGGTAACGTGCATACCAATTTGCCGGTCAACTCTGATCACTACGAGATGCTGCAGGAGGCCAATCAGGCGGTGGCGCGCATCATGGCCTTGGCGCGGTCCTTGGGCGGCGTGATCTCCGGCGAGCATGGCATCGGCATTACCAAATACGAATTTCTCAGCCAGGAGGAACTGGCCAGTTTTCATGATTACAAACAGAAGGTCGATCCTGAAGGCCGCTTCAATCGCGGCAAACTGATGCCGGGTGCCGACCTGAGCGCGGCCTATACCACCTCGTTCAGCCTGATGGGTTTCGAGTCGCTGATCATGCAGCAAAGCGACATCGGCGCGATCTCAGATTCAGTCAAGGATTGTCTGCGCTGCGGCAAATGCAAGCCGGTGTGTTCGACCCATGTGCCGCGCGCCAATCTGCTGTATTCGCCGCGCAACAAAATCCTGGCCACGTCCTTGCTGATCGAGGCGTTTTTATACGAAGAGCAGACCCGGCGCGGCATTTCCATCACGCATTGGAAAGAGTTCGAGGACGTCGGCGACCATTGCACTGTCTGCCACAAATGTTACAACCCGTGTCCGGTCGATATCGATTTCGGCGATGTATCGATGAACATGCGCCATCTGCTGCGCAAGATGGGTAAGCAGAGTTTTAATCCGGTCAAATCTGCGGCGATCGCGTTTCTGTCGACAGGTCGTCCGAATAGCGTCAAGATCATGCGCAAGCTGTTGATCGAGTGGTCTTACAAGGCACAGCGCCTGGGCAGTTTTTTTCTCAGGCCCTGGGGTCGTGCGCAGCTGGCGCAGCCGCCGTCATCGACAGGCAAGCCGGAGTTGCGCGAGTATGTGATTCATTTCACGAATCGAAAAATGCCCGGCAAACTGCCCTCCAAAACGGCCCGAGCACTGCTCGGTATCGAGAGCGACCAAATCGTGCCGATCATTCGCGATCGCAACAAAACACGCACCGATTCCGAGGCGGTATTTTACTTCCCGGGTTGCGGCTCCGAGCGGCTGTTTTCGCAGGTCGGTCTGGCCACCCAGGCCATGCTGTATGAAATAGGCGTGCAGACGGTCTTGCCACCGGGCTATTTGTGCTGCGGCTTTCCGCAACGCGCAGCTGGCCAATTCGAGAAGGCGCAGGAAATCACTACCGATAATCGCGTGCTGTTTCATCGTGTGGCTAATACCCTGAATTATCTGGACATCAAGACCGTGGTAGTCAGTTGCGGCACCTGTCTGGATCAGTTGCTCGATTACGAATTCGACAAGATTTTCCCAGGCTGCCGCATGATCGATATTCATGAGTATCTGCTGGAAAAAGGCGTGAAACTGGACGGTGTCAACGGCGCCCGTTACCTGTATCACGATCCCTGCCACAGCCCGATGAAACAACAGGACCCGCTGAAGACCGTTAACGGCCTGATCGGTACGACGGTGAATAAATCCGAGCGCTGTTGCGGCGAATCCGGCACTTTGGCGGTCGCGCGACCGGATATTTCGACCCAAGTGCGCTTTCGCAAGGCGGCCGAATTACAAGACGACACCGCCAAGCTGCGCGCCGATGGCTTCGACGGACCGGTCAAGATGCTGACGTCCTGTCCGTCGTGCATGCAGGGCTTACAGCGTTATAAAGGCGAAGTGGATCAGCTGGAAGTCGATTACATCGTCGTCGAGATTGCCAAGCATGTATTGGGTAAGAACTGGATGAAAGACTACATCAAGCAGGCTGCAAACGGTGGCATCGAGCGGGTCTTGGTGTGACGGAAGCTTGTCAGCAGAATAGGTGATGATGTTGATCTTTTGGAACAGGCCGGGAGGCGGTCTGTTCCCTTTAATGGCAGG
>Ga0208509_1000062_pt1 | contig 55479 bp, 49 predicted proteins | sample LakWasMeta7_HOW4_2_FD_183857 | JGI IMG/M metagenome (GOLD analysis project Ga0208509, IMG submission 183857) | Freshwater sediment methanotrophic microbial communities from Lake Washington under simulated oxygen tension - Sediment Metagenome... | ecosystem: Environmental > Aquatic > Freshwater >...
CTTCCAGCGCTCCCACATTAACGCCTTCTGGCTGTCCGAATAGTAAATCCTTGTTCTTTGCTTCATCTGCAACACTCCTTCTGCACATGCAGAATTTAAGGTGTTGCATCGACCGGTTGAATCCAAGGGCGGAAGCGGTCGTTGGCAGAGCTAGCAGAATTTGGCACGACAATAACTGCGCCAGCGAACACTTTGCCGACACGCAGGGGTGGATGCTGATTCGTAAATCGAGAGGGATGTGAGATGGATAAGTACACACTGTTTGCGCCCTTGGTAGCTTTGTGCTTTGTGGCATTGATCTTCTTCGCATTTAGGCTGCTAATGCTGTTTAACTCACCTGACGGCGAGCGTTATCGAAAGCGTCGCATGCAGGGTCCATTCATTCCACTGAGCGTTGAGGAAATCGCAGAAGACGAAGCCCGCATCGCAGCAGCTAGAGCGAAGAGCAATTTCTGGTAAGTAGACTGCAACGAATTGCCCTACGAATGTCTCCCGCTGCAGGGGAAAACAATGGGCGATTCAACTGCAACTGAGGGTCAAATCCGGAATGATTTGGCGACCGCGATGCGTCTTAATCGGCAGTTGGACCAGTCGTAGTCCATCTCACCCAAGGCGGGCGGTGGGGCTTGCATTCGCAGGCCGCACTTGCGGTTGCCACAGAGTGGGTCTTCCAGGCACGTTGTTGACGCAATAACGCAGCCCAGTCAAACCCGTTCGCCCGCGACGCGAGCCGGAGAATGCAAGCCACGCCATCCGCCGTGCGCGTGCACACACAGAAAACATCAGGCCTTGGGAATCTCCCGCGGCTGACCGTTGTCGTCGATGGCCACATAGGTGACCAATGCCTCGGTCACCTTGATGTACTGGCCCTGGGTGCGGTAACGCTCGGCATAGACCTCGACCTTGACCGTGATGGATGTGCGCCCGATGCGGCTGACCTTGGAGAAGAAGGAGAGGATGTCTCCCACCCGAACGGGATGTTTGAACACAAATTCGTTGACAGCCACCGTGGCCATGCGGCCCTGGGTGTAGCGCGCTGGAATCACGGAGCCGGCCAGGTCGACCTGGGCCATGACCCAGCCGCCGAAGATGTCGCCATTGGCATTGCAGTCGGCCGGCATGGGGATGACCTTGAGGACCAGCTCCTCGTCGGTGGGCAATTGGATGTTGGGTGGGCTTGAATTTGTAGACATGGGCACAATCCTAACTTGAAACCTTGCGGGACAGACCGCAGCGTAGCGAAGCTCTGTCCTCAACTGATTAAGATTGTCCCAATGCGTTCCCACGGCTCCTCCGCTCTCCCGCCCCTCCCTGCCCAGGACCCCAACGTCCCGGTAGCGCCTCCCAAATCGGACTGGCACACGCTGCAGCGCCTGTTCCCCTACCTGTGGACCTACAAATGGCGGGTGATCATCGCGCTGACCTTCATGGTGGGCGCCAAGCTGACCAATGTGGGCGTGCCCCTGCTGCTCAAGGACCTGGTCGACCGCGTGAGCTACAAGCCCGGTGACCCGGCCGCGCTGCTGGTGGTGCCGGTGGCCCTGCTGTTCGCCTACGGCGCGCTGCGCCTGTCCACCACGCTGCTGACCGAGCTGCGCGAACTGGTGTTCTCCAAGGCCACGCAGGGCGCGGCGCGCAGCATTGCGTTGCAGACCTTTGAGCACCTGCACGCCCTGAGCCTGCGCTTTCACCTGGAGCGCCAGACCGGGGGCATGACGCGTGACATCGAGCGCGGGGTACGCGGCATCGAGTCGCTGATCTCGTTCTCGCTGTTCAGCATCGTGCCCACGCTGATCGAGGTGGCCCTGGTGCTGAGCATTCTGGCGGTGAAGTTTGACGTGTGGTTTGCGTGGATCACGCTGGCGGCGCTGGCGCTGTACATCACCTTCACCGTGCTGGTGACCGAGTGGCGCACCAAGTTCCGCCGCGAGGCCAACGAGTTCGATTCGGCCGCCCACACCAAGGCGGTGGATTCGCTGCTGAACTACGAGACCGTCAAATATTTCAACAACGAAGGCTTCGAAGCCAAACGTTACGACGAGAGCCTGGAGCGCCTGCGCCGCGCCCGCCTGAAGAGCCAGACCACGCTGTCCATGCTCAATACTGGCCAGCAGCTGATCATCGCCGTCGGGCTGGTGGCCATGCTGTGGCGCGCCACGCAGGGTGTTGTCGAGGGCCGCATGACGCTGGGTGACCTGGTCATGGTCAACGCCTTCATGATCCAGCTCTACATTCCGTTGAATTTTCTGGGTGTGATCTACCGCGAGATCAAGCAAAGCCTGACCGACCTGGAAAAGATGTTCTCGCTGATGGAGCGCGAACGCGAGATTGCCGATGTGCCGGGTGCACAGGCGCTCAAGCTCTCCGGAGATACTCCGCTGGCCTTTGAGAACGTGAGCTTTGCCTACGACCCGGGTACGCCGGGCAAGCCGGGCTCGGGCCGCGCCATCCTGCACAACATCAGCTTTGAAGTCCCGGCCGGCAAGACCGTGGCCGTGGTGGGGCCGTCGGGCGCTGGCAAGTCCACGCTGGCGCGCCTGCTGTTCCGCTTTTACGATGTGAGCAACCCCCAGGAGGGCGGGCGCATCCTGATTGCGGGCCAGGACATCAAGCAGGTCACCCAGGCCAGCGTGCGCCAGGCCATTGGTATCGTGCCGCAGGACACGGTGCTGTTCAACGACACGGTGGAATACAACATTGCCTACGGCAAGCCCGGCGCCACCCGCGAGCAGGTGGAAGAGGCCGCCGCTTCGGCCCACATCCACAGCTTCATCAGCGCCACGCCCAAGGGCTACGCCACCATGGTCGGCGAGCGCGGGCTCAAGCTGTCGGGCGGCGAGAAGCAGCGCGTGGCCATTGCCCGCACCCTGCTGAAGAACCCGCCCATCCTGATCTTTGACGAGGCCACGTCGGCGCTGGACTCGGCCAACGAGCGCGCCATCCAGGCCGAGCTGCAAAGCGTGGCCCGCAACAAGACCACGCTGGTGATTGCCCACCGCCTGTCGACTGTGGTGGATGCCCACGAGATTCTGGTGATGGACGCCGGGCGCATTGTGGAGCGGGGCAACCACACGGCGCTGCTGGCAGCCAACGGGCGCTATGCGCAGATGTGGGCACTGCAGCAGAGCGTTGAGTGATGCCGATGGAGATTTCGACCGTGCAAACCATCAAGTTGGCAATCGTTGCCGCAACCGGGATGGACAAGGACGCACTGCATATTTACATTGGCCTTGCCGTGTTTTTCACGGTGGCTGTATTTTTCAAAAGACCGTTACGCTCACCCTGGCCGTGGCTTGCCGCAGTCGTGGTCGCAGTTGCCGGAGAACTCCTGGACAGGCGGGACGACATGGCCAGCGTTGGATACTGGCGTTGGCAAGCCAGTCTTCACGACATCGTCAACACGCAGTTTTGGCCCGCAGTCATCATGCTTCTCGCGCGGTTCAGCGGCCTGTTTCAGGGTTCAGTCGTCAATGCAGGCCGCCAGCCTGGAGTGAGTCTTCGCGATGTGATCCAGCAACCCATCCGAGAGAAATGACCCACCCATTCTCGGTATGAAAACCTACTCGGTCCTCTTCGTCTGCACCGGCAATATCTGCAGAAGCCCCACTGCGGATGGTGTGCTGCGCAAGAAGGTGGATGCAAGCGGTTTGGCAGCTTGCGTGACGGTCGACTCCGCGGGAACCACGGATTACCACGTGGGCGAGCCGCCTGACGATCGCTCACAGGCGCATGCCCGCCGGCGTGGCTATGACCTTTCAGCGTTGCGGGCCCGGCAAGTCCAGTCCGCCGACTTTGACCGTTTCGACCTGATTGTGGCCATGGACGACAGCCACCTCCACGCGTTGCAGCGCCAGTGCCCCACTGGGCAAAAGCACAAATTAAAGCGATTCACCGCGTTCTGCACACAGCACACAAGCCACGACGTGCCGGACCCGTACTATGGTGGGGCACAGGGCTTTGAGAACGTGCTGGACCTGGTGGAAGACGGCTGCGACGGTCTGTTGGCATTCATCCAGGAACACCGTCAGTAAATCCTGCGTGAATCCGTTTTTTCAGAAATAAAAAAGCCGCCGAGCGATGTCGGCGGCTGATGTTGCCAAGGGCATTTGGGCCCTATAGCAATTCAACAATTACTTGGGCGCATCCGCTTTCTTGGCATCCACTACAGGCTTGACTGCTTCGGGCGACTTCACTTCCTTGCTTACTGTTGCGGCCGCCATCGCAGGTTTGACCTCGGCTGTCTTGATGGCCGGTGCTGCTGGCACTGCGGGTGCGCCCGGTGTGGTTGCGGCGGCCGTTGTCTTTGTCTCTTGCTTGTGCAGGGGCGCCACATGGGCTGCCTTGTCGTGCGTGACCACTGATGCCTTGACAGCGGCTGATGCGGCAGGTGTTGCTGCTGTTGCCGACGTTGGTTTAGCGGGTGTCTGCGCAAAGGCGCCAACAGAAGAAATCACGAGAGCTGCAGTAATAAGAGAGAGTTTGATCATTTCAGTTTCACAGGGCATGGCGACGTTGCCATAGACCTACAACGTGATTTCTCTCATGCGGCCTACCGGAATGGATTGCGACTTGTAACGGCTTGTAATCCAATATCGGGTGCGCAGCTTGCACCTGCGAACGCCGCTCTTGCGTCCAGCCTCATGCAATCCGCGCATAATCTTGCCCATGGAAACCAAATGGCTTGAAGATTTTGTATCGCTGGCGGAAACGCGCAGTTTCAGCCGGTCCGCGCAGTTGCGCCACGTGACCCAGCCCGCCTTCTCGCGGCGCATCCAGTCGCTGGAGGCCTGGGCCGGCACCGATCTGGTGGACCGCAGCAGCTACCCCACACGCCTGACGCCAGCCGGCGAGACGCTGTACGACCAGTCCATGGAGGTGTTGCAGGCACTGCAGAGCACGCGCGCCATGCTGCGCGGCCACACCTCGGCGGCGCAAGATGTCATCGAATTTGCCGTGCCGCACACGCTGGCCTTCACCTTCTTTCCGGCCTGGGTGTCGTCGCTGCGTGAAACCTTTGGCCCGATCAAGAGCCGCCTGATTGCACTCAATGTGCACGACGCGGTGATGCGCATGGTCGAGGGCAGTTGCGACCTGCTGATTGCCTACTATCACCCGTCGCAGCCGTTCCAGCTCGATGCCGACCGCTACGAGATGGTGAGCCTGGGCGAAGAGGTGGTGGCTCCCTATGTCAAACCCGATGCCCACGGCGCGCCGATGTTCCAGTTGCCGGGGCGGGCGGGCCATCCATTACCCTACCTGGGCTATGCGCCGGGGGCGTATCTGGGCCACATGGTGGAACTGATCCTCAAGCAGTCCAGCACCGCCATCCACTTTGACCGCGTGTATGAAACCGATATGGCCGAAGGCCTGAAGGCTATGGCGCTGGAGGGTCATGGCATTGCCTTTCTGCCGCACAGCGCGGTGAAAAAAGAGCTGCGCGCCAAGCGGCTGGTCAGCGCCCTGCCGCCCGACACCAAGGGCCTGGACATCACCATGGATGTGCGGGTCTACCGCGAAAAGCCGGTCCAGAAGGAGCTGTCGCGCGGTGGCTCGTCGGCCTCCCGAGGGGCGGCCGCTGCTGCGCACAAGAGCGCCGCCCAGGCGCTGTGGGACTACCTGTTGACCCAGTCCACCCGAAAATGAAACCGAACACCATGCAAGCAACCCTGACCCTTTCCCGCCCCGACGACTGGCACCTGCACGTGCGCGATGGCGACGCGCTCAACACCGTGGTGCCGCACACCGCCGCCCAATTTGGCCGCGCCATCATCATGCCCAACCTGCGCCCGCCGGTAACCACCGCAGCACAGGCGCTCGCCTACAAGGCGCGCATCCAGGCCGCCGTACCGGCCGGCGGGGTGTTTGAGCCGCTGATGACGCTGTACCTCACCGACAACCTGCCCGCAGACGAAATCCGCCGCGCCAAAGATGCGGGTGTGGTGGCAGCCAAGCTCTACCCCGCGGGCGCCACCACCAACAGCGACGCCGGTGTCACCGACCTGCGCAAAACCTACGCCACACTGGAGGCCATGCAGCGCGAGGGTCTGCTGCTGCTGGTGCACGGCGAGGTCACCTCGCCCGACATCGACCTGTTCGACCGCGAAGCCGTGTTCATCGACACGCAATTGATTCCCTTGCGCCGTGATTTCCCCGAGCTGAAGATTGTGTTCGAGCACATCACGACGAAGGAAGCCGCACAGTACGTGCAGGCGGCGGACCGCTTCACCGGCGCCACCATCACCGCCCACCACCTGCTGTACAACCGCAACGCCATCTTCACCGGCGGCATTCGCCCGCACTACTACTGCCTGCCGGTGCTCAAACGCGAGACGCACCGCCTGGCGCTGGTGCAGGCCGCCACCAGCGGCTCGGCCAAATTCTTTCTGGGCACCGACAGCGCACCGCACCCCGCGCACCTGAAGGAACACGCCAGCGGCTGCGCCGGCTGCTACACCGCCTTCAGCGCCATGGAGTTGTACGCACAGGCCTTTGATGCGGCCGGTGCTCTGGACAAACTGGAAGGCTTCGCCAGCTTCCACGGTGCCGATTTCTACGGCTTGCCGCGCAACCAGGGCACCATCACCCTGCGCCGTGAATCCTGGACCGTGCCGGAGAGCTTTGCCTTTGGCGAGGCGCAGTTGAAGCCGCTGTGTGGGGGCGAGGCATTGCAGTGGAGGATGGCATGAACCGGCGTGACGAGCACCGATCCGAAGCGCGCATTGCCTTGCTGATCGACGCCGACAACTCGCCCGCTTCCAAGATTGATGTCATCCTGACCGAACTTTCCACCTTTGGCGTGACCAATGTGCGCCGGGCCTATGGCAACTGGAAGAAAAGCGAGCTCAAGGGTTGGGAGGAAAAGTTGCACGAGCATGCCATTCGCCCGATGCAGCAATTCGACTACTCCAAGAGCAAGAACGCCAGTGACATGGCCATGGTCATCGATGCGCTGGAGTTGCTGTACACCGACCGGCCAGATGCCTTTGGCATCGTGTCGTCGGATGCGGATTTCACCCCGCTGGTGATGCATCTGCGGGCCAAGGGCGCGGCGGTGTATGGATTTGGTGCCCAGAAGACGCCGGAGCCATTCGTCAATGCCTGCTCCCGGTTTCTCTATCTGGACCGCTTGGGCAGCAGCGATCTGGCGGAGCCCGTGGCGGGGCCGATTGCCAGCCCGTCGGCGGACGCAAACCTTGCACCGCCCAAGGCCGCGCAGCCACTGCGGGTGCCCACCGAGCAGTTGCGCAAGGACGCCAAGCTGTTGGGCATGCTGCGCACGTCGGTGATCGCCTGCGAGGACGAAGACGGTTGGGCCAAGGTCGGCGCCGTAGGCACCCACCTGAGCAACCGCGCATCCTTCGATCCCCGCAATTTTGGCTATGCCACGCTAACCAAGTTGCTGGTGGCCACGGCGGCCTTTGATCTGCGCGATGAGGGCACGTCCAAGGTTAGCGTGCGGGACAAGCGACATTTCCTGGCCTTGTCCGAAGCGTGAGCAGCAGCGCGCAGTCTCCGCTGGATCTGGCCCGCATGGACTGGGCCGCACCCTGGCTGGCACCCTATGCCAAGTTGGGGCAGGGCGTTGCCACCCAGGTGGCCGCGGGCGTGCCCTGCGCGGATGCGCTCAACGCCGCGCTGGCGCCTCTGCCAACCCCGGTACGCTTCGTTCCGCAAAGCGATTTGCCTGCGGACGTAGCCTACGAAAGCTATATTTTTAATAGCAATAATTGCCCTACCCGCGAGAGCTTGCACGACTTTTTCAATGGACTGGCCTGGCTGCTGTTCCCCCAGACCAAGCGCCGCCTGAACCAATTGCACGTGGCTCAGATCGCGCAAACCGGCATCCAGCCGGTGCGTGGCCCCGCGCGCGACGGCTTGACGGTGTTTGATGAAAACGCGGCGTTTCTGCAATGCCCGGACGTGCTGTGGGAAGCCCTGGCCGCCAAGAACTGGAGCCAGCTGTTCGGCCCCCTGCGCCCGCTGTGGTCGCAGGCGCACCTGGTGCTGTTCGGCCACGCGCTGCTGGAAAAGCTGGTCTACCCCCGAAAACCCATCACCGCCCACGTCTACCGTGCGCAGGCCGCTACCCATTCCATAGCCGATCTGGACCAATGGATGGCATCCGACCTGAGCGCCGAACGCCTGGCCAGCAAACCCTTCGCCCACCTGCCCGTGCTCGGCGTCCCCGGCTGGTGGCCCGGCAACGAGGACCCGGTGTACTACACAGATGCCTCCGTATTCCGCCCCGCACGCATGAAGCTGGCGCAAGGCGCCGGGCAGGATGGGGCCGATTTCGGAACCGAAGGTTCATGAGGCCCCAGCCTGTCCGGTGCCTTGTGCCAGCGTCCCCGCGCGGAAGAAAGAAACGGCCAAATCCCCATCGCGTTTGGGTAGTTTGGCCCCCCCTTTTCTTGAAATTGCACAATTCAACCTTACCATTCACGCTGTCGGCTCTTGTGGACGGGCCAACGGAAAAAGGAAACCATGAAACGCATTCTGTTATTTGTCTTGACCAACGTACTGGTGGTGGCTGTTCTGGGCATCGTCGCCAGCCTGCTCGGCGTCAACCGCTACCTCACCAGCAGCGGCCTGAATCTGAGCGCCCTGCTGGGATTTGCGCTGATCATGGGCTTTGGAGGTGCCATCATTTCGCTGTTGATCAGCAAACCCATGGCCAAGTGGACATCTGGCGTGCGCGTGATCGAGCAGCCGCAAAACGCCGACGAGGCCTGGATTGTCGAGACCGTGCGCAAGTTGTCCGAAAAGGCCGGTATCGGCATGCCCGAAGTCGGCATTTTTGACGGCGACCCCAATGCTTTCGCCACTGGTGCCTTCAAGAACTCGGCCCTGGTGGCGGTCTCTACCGGCCTGTTGCAGGGCATGACCAAGGAAGAGATCGAGGCCGTGATTGGCCACGAGATCGCCCACGTGGCCAATGGAGACATGGTCACCATGACGCTGATCCAGGGCGTGATGAACACCTTTGTCGTGTTCCTGAGCCGCGTCATTGGTTACGCGGTCGACAGCTTTTTGCGCAAGGGCGATGACCGCAGCTCCGGCCCCGGCGTTGGCTACATGATTACCACCATCGTGCTGGACATCGTGCTCGGCTTTGCCGCAGCGATCGTGGTGGCCTGGTTCTCACGCCAGCGCGAATACCGTGCCGATGCCGGTTCGGCCCAACTGTTGGGCCGCAAGCAGCCGATGATCAACGCACTGGCCCGTCTGGGCGGCATGGCGCCGGGCGAACTGCCCAAGAGCGTTGCGGCCTTCGGCATCACCGGTGGCATCGGCCAATTGTTCTCGACCCACCCGCCGATTGAAGAACGCATCGCCGCGCTGCAAAACCAACAACAGTAAACGTCAGGGGGCCGGTGCGGTGTCGCCACCCGTGCGTACCACCAGATCGGCCAGCATTTCGCTGGACGTATCCAGCCGCGCCGCCAGCACGCGGGCAATATTGCGGTAGATGATGCGGGCGCTGTCGGCATAGGCGTCCACCCGTTCGCGGTCAAAGCGCATCGTCACGCTGTCACGCAGCGCCCGAACGGTGGCGGTGCGCAGGGGGTTGCCCACCAGGGCCATTTCACCAAAGCATTCGCCTGCGTTGATCTTGGCCAGGGTCACGACCCGGTCTCCGCGCTGCTTTTCAATGACGATCTCACCGGAAATCAGCACGTGGAACGAGCTGCCAATGTCGCCCTCGTTGAACACCACGTCGCCGGCCTTGTGCGGCATATGCTCGGCCATGGCCAGCGTGCTCATCAGGCAGTCGTGGGTCATGCCCTGAAAGATCTTGACCTTGTTGGCAATTTTCTGAACGATGGCCGCGTCCAGGTTCAGGCCGGCCGGGCGCTGGATGATATCGGCGCGCACGTTCTCGGCAAAAATCTTGACGACGGCTGGATCAACTTTCATGGCACGAGATGGTACACCTGTGCTGCGTTTGTGCGGCTGCAAACGCGCAGTGCCTACCGCACGTTGCGCAATATGCTCAGTGCCAGGGCTTCCGCCACCTTGATGCCATCCACCGCGGCGGACAGGATGCCGCCCGCATAACTTGCGCCTTCACCGGCCGGGTACAGGCCGACGACGTTGGTGCTTTGCAGGTTGTCGCCGCGCGGAATCTTGAGCGGTGACGAGGTGCGGGTCTCGACCCCGGTGAGCACAGCGTCCGCCATGTCAAAGCCCTTGATCTTCTTGCCGAAGACCGGCAGCGCTTCGCGGATCGCGTCTATGGCGTAGCCCGGCAGGCTGGGTGCCAGGTCGCCGAGCTTGACGCCGGGCTTGTAGGACGGCTGCACGGCGCCCAAGGCGGTGGAGGGTGTTGCAGCAATGAAATCCCCCACCAGTTGGCCCGGAGCCTCGTAGCTGCTGCCACCCAGCGCATAGGCCCGCGACTCCAGCGTGCGCTGCAGCGCAATGCCGGCCAGTGGATGCGTCGCGGCCGCGCTGCCCGCCGGGTGGGCGGCGGCCAGCGTGGCGGCCTCCTGCGCAAAGCGCGGCCCGTCCACCGGGCCAAAGGCCTGCACGAAGCTGGCCTCGTCGCGGGGGAAGTCGGCAGGCTCAATGCCGACCACGATGCCGGCATTGGCGTTGCGCTCGTTGCGCGAATACTGGCTCATGCCATTGGTCACCACCCGGCCGGGCTCCGACGTGGCCGCCACCACCGTGCCGCCCGGGCACATGCAAAAGCTGTACACGGAGCGCCCGTTCACCGCATGGTGCACCAGCTTGTAGTCTGCGGCACCCAGCATGGGGTGGCCAGCGTGGCGGCCCCAGCGCGCCTTGTCGATGACGCCCTGCGGGTGCTCGATGCGAAAGCCCACCGAAAACGGCTTGGCCTGCATGGCCACGCCGCGCTGGTACAGCATGGCAAAGGTGTCGCGGGCGCTGTGGCCCAGCGCCATCACGACGTGGCTGGCGTTCAGCTCGCTGACGCTGCCATCATGGGCATTTTGTACCGTCAGCCCTCGTAAAAACTGGTTGCCATGCTCATTTTTCAATAGCACATTGACGACACGCTGCTCAAAGCGCACCTCGCCGCCCAGTTGGATGATCTGTTCGCGGATGCTCTCCACCACCTTGACCAGCTTGAAGGTGCCGATGTGCGGATGCGCCTCGTACAAGATTTCGGGCGGCGCGCCGGCCGCGACGAATTCCTGCATCACCTTGCGGCCCAGAAAGCGCGGGTCCTTGATCTGGCTGTAGAGCTTGCCGTCGGAAAACGTGCCGGCCCCGCCCTCGCCAAACTGCACATTGCTCTCGGGCTTGAGTGTGTTTTTGCGCCACAGGCCCCAGGTGTCCTGGGTCCGCTGGCGTACCGTGGTGCCGCGCTCCAGCACGATGGGTTTGAAGCCCATTTGCGCCAGCACCAGCGCGGCAAACATGCCGCAGGGCCCAAAGCCCACAACGACCGGGCGCAGCGGCAAATCGGCGGGCGCGTGGCCCACCGGGTGGTAGGCCATGTCGGGCGTGGGGCCGATGTGCGGGTGTTTCGCAAAGCGCTGCAGCAGCGCGGCTTCCTGGTCCTGTTGGGTCAAGGCCAGGTCCACGATGTAGACCACCAGCAACTCGGCCTTGCGGGCGTCGAAGCTGCGTTTGAAAACCTGCAGCGTGGCGATGTCGGCGGGGGCTATGCCCAGCGCCTGGGCGGCCAAGATATTCAGCGCGGCAATCGGGTGGGGGGCGGGCGCGCGGTCGGCGTCGGTCTCGGTGGGCGCGTCAGAGGCGCGGCGCGCCTCCACGGGGACAGCGGAGAGCGGGAGTTTGAGTTCGGTGATGCGGATCATGGGTAGGCGGGCTCGTGGCTATCAAGCAGGGGGCAATGATACGTTGCGCTGTACCCACTGGGTGCTTGCCTTGTGGCGGGGTGACGCCTAGGATGATCCCATGGGCAAGTGGCCCCATGTCTTTGCAGGCAAAGGAGTGATCATGTTGCGATCCATTGTGGCTGTGGGGTTGGCGGGCCTCCTGCTGGGCGGCTGCGCGTCTGTGCGGGTTGTGGAGAGCGAAGTTCAGACATTTTCTTCGCTGAACGCGCTGCCAGCACACCCGACATTCCGTTTCGAGCGCCTGCCGTCGCAGCAAGCCCAGGATAGTCGCCAGGTGGAGGTGGAGCGCATGGCCGAAGCGGCCCTGGTCCGGGCCGGCCTGAATCGGGATGATGCGCAGGCCCACTACGGCGTGCAGCTGGGGGTTCGGGTGGTGCGGGACGACCGGGTGGACTGGAATGACGTCTGGTGGTACGGCTCGGGGATGCGGGGCTGGCGTTTGGGGCACACGGGCCACTGGCCCGCGCTCTGGATGCAGGCCACGCCGTGGTACCAGCGCGAGGTGAGTCTGGCGCTGCGTGACACCACCACCGGGCAAGTCGTCTACGAAACGCGCGCGGTCGAAGAGAGCACCTGGAGCGATACCGCGAACCTGCTGCCGGCGATGTTTAGCGCCGCTTTGGCAGAATTTCCGGCCGCCACGCAGGGCGTGCGCCCGCGCAAAGTGGCGTTGCCCTGACGCGGGCCGGTTGCCACTCAGGCCGGCAGGAAACCTTCAATCGACAAATACCGCTCACCGGTGTCGTAGTTGAATCCCAGCACGGTGGCGCCGGCCGGCAGGTCCGGCAGCTTCTGCGCAATGGCGGCCAGTGTGGCACCGCTGGAGATGCCCACCAGAATGCCTTCTTCGGCGGCGCAGCGGCGGGCGTATTCGCGGGCCGGTTCGGCATCGACCTGAATGACGCCGTCGAGCAGTTCGGTCTTCAGGTTGGTCGGAATGAAGCCGGCGCCAATGCCCTGGATGGGGTGGGGCGCGGGCGCACCGCCCGAGATCACGGGCGAGGCCGTGGGCTCCACCGCATAGACCTTGAGCTGGGGCCAATGGCTCTTGAGCACCTGGGCGCAGCCGCTGATGTGCCCGCCGGTGCCCACGCCGGTGATCAGTGCATCGATGCCCTTGGGGAAATCGGCAAGGATTTCCTGTGCCGTGGTGTGTACGTGGATGTCAATGTTGGCGGGGTTTTCAAACTGCTGCGGAATCCATGAGCCGGGAATGCCCAGTGACAGTTCCTGGGCGCGGGCAATGGCGCCCTTCATGCCCTTCTCGCGCGGAGTCAGGTCGAAACTGGCACCATAGGCCAGCATCAGGCGGCGGCGCTCGACCGACATGCTGTCGGGCATGACCAAAATCAATTTGTAGCCCTTGACGGCGGCCACCATGGCCAGGCCGACGCCGGTGTTGCCCGAGGTGGGCTCGATGATGGTGGCGCCGGGCTGCAGCGCGCCACTCTTTTCTGCAGCTTCCACCATGGCCAGCGCAATGCGGTCCTTGATGGAGCCGCCGGGGTTGCTGCGTTCGGACTTGATCCAGACGTGGTGCGTGCTGCCAAACAGGCGGTTGATGCGCACGTGCGGGGTGTTGCCAATGGTCTGCAGGATGCTGTCGGCTTTCATGGTGGACTCCGGTAGGTGGTTACTCGAAATGGGAGACGCAAAACGCACATTGTGAACGAGATGATCTGCCGGTGCGGATATATGCATACAACCAGCGGCGATAATGGCCGCGTGAAGCCCGCCAGACCATCGCTGGTGCAATCTGGGAAACCAGGCACTGGAGGAACGTCCGGACTGCATAGGGCAGCGTAGCAGCTAACGGCTGTCCACTGACAAGTTGAACACGCAAGTGCCAGACCCTAAGGTGAGGATTAGAGCAACAGAGACGAGCCGATTCAGTTCGGGTGAAACGGGCAATCTCTACGCGCAGCAATACCAAGTAGGCCAACGTTGACGGGGCCCCCGGAGTTGGCGGGTAGGTAGCATCGAGCCGCTGGGTGACCAGCGGCCCAGAGTAATGGTGGTCACGCGAGGGGAAACTTTCGTGCACAGAATCCGGCTTATCGGTGGGCTTCACACTTTTTTTGATGTATGGTTGCACCATGTTCCCTGTGCAATGAGGAGGCACCATGCGACCCATACTGGACTTGTTGAAGAAACGTGGCTCGACCAACTGGAGCCTGAGCCCTCAGGACAGCGTGTTTGACGCCTTGCAGACCCTGGCCAACCACAATGTGGGCGCGTTGATGGTGCTGGACAATGGCAAGCTGGTGGGTGTGTTCTCGGAGCGCGATTACACCCGCAAGATTGCACTGGCGGGAAAATCCTCACGTGACACCAAGGTACAGGACATCATGACGGGCAACGTCATCTCCGTCTCACCCCAGGTCCGCACGCGCGATTGCCTGGCACTGATGGGCCAGAAGAGCATTCGTCACTTGCCGGTGGTGGACGGCGACACGGTGCTGGGCATGATCTCGATCCGCGACATCATGAACGACATCATTGCCGACCACGAGCTGACCATCAGCCAGCTCGAACACTACATTTCAAGTTGATCAGAACTTCTCGTGGGGCGCGAGGTAGCGCCACTGCCCCACCGGCAAATCGCTGAGCGCCACCCGCCCCAGGCGGATGCGGCGCATGTCCAGAATCTCCAGCTTGGCACGTTCGCACAGGTAGGCAATCAGGCCGCGGTGCGCACCCTTGATGGCAAAGCGCAGCTTGCTGCGTTCCGGCGTGCTGCTGTTGATGCTGACCTTGGCCTGGGGCAGGCTCTCGTCGGCGTCCAGCGTGCGGTTGAGCAGGTGCAGGGCCTGCGCCGACACCTCGCCGGCCACATCCACAATCACCTCGTGTTCCATGGACCCCATCTCCTCGCTGAGCTTGCGCGCAATGCGCCAGTCCTGTGTGAACACGATCAGGCCGCTGGCCGCGTTTTCCAGCGGCACGGCGGCCGTCAGCGCCTTGAAGTGGCGGGCCAGGTGGCGGATGCCCGACGGGTCCCGGGCCATATGGTTGGCCGCCACCAGCAGCGTGCGCGCATCGTCAAAGTGGGCACGGCGCTCGGCGCGGTTGAGCTTGGCCAGCGACTCCTCGGTGCCGTCCACCCAGTCGGCCGGTTTGTGCAGCAGCAGCGTGATGCTGGCCAGTTCCAGCAGGCTGGCGTTGGGGTCGATGGTGATGGTCTGGTTCAGCACGCGGGCCTGCGGCTCCTCGACCACCTTGCCGTCGACCCGCACCCAGCCGCCTTCGATGTACTGCTCGGCCTCGCTGCGCGAACACGGCACCAGGGCCGCCACGCGTTTGGCCAGGCGGTCGCCCGTTTCTGCTGGCTGCGGTGCTTGCTGTTCAACAGGCTGTTGCGCAGCGGATGGCTTGGTGCGCAGCGCCGTAACGGGGCGTTGGCGCGGCTTGGCGTTGGGGCGTTTGGCAGGGGCTGGCGTGGTGGCTGCAACGGGCCATACCGCTGGCTGCGCCACAGGCACGGCCATAGGGGGCTTGGGAGCCAGGCGCAAGGTGCCGGGATTCGACGTCGTGGGTTTTGTCATGGCGCTGGTGCCTTGGTGTGTTGGTCCGGGAGGTGGCCCAGGTGTTCCAGATGGGCCAGCAGCGAGCGCTTGGCCACCGGCCAGACGCGCGGCGCCACATCGTCGTAGGCCAGTGGCAACCAGTCGTCCACCGTGCCCTGCGGGTGGGCTGCGACGACTGCGGCAATCTTGGCCTCGCGCTTGAGGCGGTGGGCCTTCAGGTGGGTGATGGCGCCACTGGCTGCGGCCAGCGATCCGCCCAGCACATGGCCGTGGGCCGGCAGGATGAACTGCACGTCGTGCGCCTGGCATGCGGCCAGCAGGGTGTCCAGCGAATCCAGGTAGTCACCCATATGGCCGTCGGGCGGGTCGATGACCGTGGTGCTGCCGTTGAGGATGTGGTCGCCCGAAAACAGCAGGCCGTCTTCGACCAGCAGCAGGCACACATGGTTGGCCGCGTGGCCCGGTGTGTGGATGGCCTGCAGCGTGTGGTTTGAAGCCAAACTGGCGTCTGGCCCTCGTGGAATCAGCGTGAGGCGCTCATTATTTTGTAGCAATCGATCCGGGGTGAATTCACTCGCCGCACGCGCGGTCGGTGCCGAGGGCAGGCCCAGGATGGAAGGGTGGCCGTCGCACATCGCCTTCAGCGGCGCCGCACCGGGCGAGTGGTCCGGGTGTGAATGGGTGCAGACGATCATCCGGATGTTGCCGCCGCTGCCGTCCGGGTGCAGGGCGGCGCGCCACAGGCGCTGGATGTGGTCGGGGTCGGCCGGGCCGGGGTCGATGGCGATGTAGCCGGTGCCAGCGTCGCCCACCAGGTAGCTGTTGGTGCCCGGGCCGGTCATGAAGCCAGGGTTGGGCGCGGTCAGGCGCACCACATTGCGCAGCAGGCGCACCGGCTGCGTGGATTGCCAGTCCAGCGGGTGCTGGGGCTCGTGGCCGGTGGGGCAGACCAGGGCCAGCTCGCCAAACGCCATGTCGTGCTGCAGCACGTGGGTGGCAATGCCGCCGAGCAGGCCGGTGCGTTGGGCCGGCGTTGGCAAGGCCTGGGCGTCGGCGTGGAGAGGGTGGGAATGCAGTCGTTGATTGGGTCGTACCATGCGGGCATTTTGCAACACGGGTCAAAGTCGCGCCATCATGGGCTGATAATCCACGCCATGCGCATTCCGTTCACCAAAATGCAAGGGGCCGGCAACGACTTTGTCGTGCTCGACGAGACCCGCGGCCGCCTGGGCCTGACCACCGCCCAGTACCGCTTTCTGGGCGACCGCCACTTTGGTGTCGGTGCCGACCAGATACTGACCGTGCGGCCCTCGCCCGGACCCGGCATCGACTTCGAATACGTGATCCACAACGCCGACGGCGCCGAGGTGGAGCAGTGCGGCAATGGCGCGCGCTGCTTTGCCCGCTTTGTGCATGACCGGGGGCTGACGGACAAGGATGTGATCCGCGTGCAGACCCAAAAAGGGGTCATCGAGCCACGCCTGACCGGTGATGGCCGCGTCACCGTCAACATGGGCGCACCGGTGTTTGACCTGGCGCAGATCCCGTTTGATGCCACCGGTTTGGCCTTCCAGCCCCAAGGCAATTGGGGAAATTGGCCGCTAGCCCTCGTGGAATCTGCGCAGGATGCTCCTGTTTTGGTAGCGACTGTACTGATGGCCCCGGTTTCCATGGGCAACCCCCATGCCGTGCTGCTGGTGGACAACGTGGACACCGCACCGGTAGCCGCGCTGGGGCCTCAGGTGCAGGCCAGCCCGCGTTTCCCCCAGGGCGTGAATGTCGGCTTCATGCAGGTGCAGGACCGCGGCCACATCCGTCTGCGGGTGTTCGAGCGCGGCGTGGGCGAGACGCTGGCCTGCGGCACCGGCGCCTGCGCAGCCGTGGTCGCGGGCATTCGCCTGGGCCTGCTGGACGCCGAAGTGCAGGTGCAAACCCGTGGTGGGCTGCTCGGCATCGCCTGGGTCGGCGATACTGCGCCGGTGCTGATGACAGGCCCGGCCACCACTGTTTTCCAGGCTGAAATCGAGATCCCAGACAATCTATGAAAAACGACGCCATGAACAACCCCATCACCGAAGACGACATTGCGCACTACCTGAGCAATACCCCTGATTTTTTCGTGCGCCACGCCGAGCTGCTGGCCGCAGTGCAATTTGCCAGCCCGCATGGCAACCGCGCGGTGGGTCTGCAGGAGCGCCAGGCCGAGATGCTGCGCGAGAAGATCAAGGCGCTGGAGCAGCGCATCATGGAGATGATCCGCAACGGCAGCGAAAACGTCATGCTGTCGGACAAGATCCTGCGCTGGGCGCGCAGCCTGCTGATGACCACCGACCTGCACGCCCTGCCGTCCGCCATCGAGCAGGACATCCAGAACCAGTTTGCCGTACCGCAGGTGGGCATGCGCCTGTGGGGCATGGCGCCCGAATACGCGGGCCTGACCGTTGCACAGGAGGTCAGCGAAGATGCCAAGGTGTTTGCGTCATCGTTGATGGAGCCGTTTTGCGGCCTGAACACCGGCTTCGAGGCGGTGGGTTGGCTCGAAGACCCCGCAACGGTCACCTCGCTGGCGTTGATCCCCTTGCGCGGCGGCGCGCCGGGCAGCATGAGCCCGGCCTTTGGCATGCTGGTGCTGGCCTCGCCCGACGCCCACCGCTTCCACAGCGGCATGGGCACCGACTTTCTGGCCCGCCTGGGCGATCTGGTCAGCGCGGCGCTGTCGCGGCTGAAGTAAGACGTGGTCACGGGCGCAGAACCAGGAGTCGGGGCGACAGAGGGTTCTGCGCAGGTCAAGGGGGAGCCCGCGCAGCGGGCGGAGGACACGGAGCAGAAATCTCTGTCGTCTCGGCTCCTCGTCGAAGGCTACCTCGAATACGTGCGCGTCGAAAAACGTCTGGCGGCCCGCACGGTTGAGCTGTATGCGTTGGACCTGCAGAAGCTTAAAGACTACGCCGCCAAGGTACCGGTGGAACTGACTGCTGTGCGCAACGCCCACATCCGCCGCTGGGTCGCGCAAATGCACAGCGGCGGGCGCAGCGGGCGCGGCATTGCACTCATCATGTCGGGCTGGCGCGGCTTCTACGCCTGGCTCGGCCGCCAGGGACTGGTCGCCAGCAACCCGGTGCAGGACGTGCGCGCACCCAAAGCACCCAAACCCCTGCCCAAGGCACTGGGTGTGGACGAGGCGGTGCAGCTGGCGAACTTCAAAAAAGATAGCGGCATATGCCCAATCGACGAGGGCTACAACCCGGATTTATCAAAGGTTTCGGCGCCACCGGCGGCCGAGGCGGCGTTTCTGGAACTGCGCGACGCGGCCATGGTGGAGCTGCTGTACTCCAGCGGCCTGCGCGTGGGCGAGCTGATCGGCTTGGACGCCCAGGCCAGTGCCGCCGGCAACGCGGCGGGCCAGGGCTGGATCGATGTGCAGGCGGCCCAGGCCCACGTCTGTGGCAAGGGCCGCAAGTGGCGCGCGGTGCCGGTGGGGCGCATGGCCATCGCGGCGCTGGAGGCCTGGTTGCAGGTCCGTGGCGACGCCAAGAGCGCGGCGCTTTTTGTTGGCCGCAACGGCACGCGGCTGACCGCCCAGTCGGTGTGGGCCCGGCTGCGCAGCCGCAGCCTGCAGGCCGGGCTGGCCACGCCGGTGCATCCGCACATGCTGCGCCACTCCTTTGCCAGCCATGTCTTGCAGTCCAGCGGCGACCTGCGCGCCGTGCAGGAGCTGCTCGGCCACGCCAACATCAGCACCACCCAGGTCTACACGCGGCTGGACTTCCAGCACTTGGCCAAGGCCTATGACGCGGCCCACCCCCGGGCGCACCTCAAGGGCCCGCCAAAAAAAGAGTGAGGCTGGCTGCGCCCTTGGGGGCTCAGATCGCGATGTCCTGTGCGGCGTGGTCCGCCCAGCTCGGATCGGGGAGCCACTGGGCGGCCCAGCACGGGAAGTCCGGCGCCGGCATGGGGCGCGCAATGCCATAGCCCTGGGCCAGCGCGCAGCCCATCGGAATCAGCGCGGCGCCGTGGGCCACGGTCTCGACGCCCTCGGCAATCACCTTGCGGTGGAAGGCGGCGGCCAGGCCGATCACGGTCTGCACGATGGACAGGTCGTCGCGGTCGGTCAGCATGTCGCGGACAAAGCTCTGGTCGATCTTCAGCAGCTCCGCCGGCAGGCGCTTCAGGTAGGTCAGCGACGAGTAGCCGGTGCCAAAATCGTCCAGCGCGAAGCGCACGCCCAAGGCCTGGCAGGTGCTCATGACCTGGGACACCCAGGTGATGTCTTCCAGCGCGCTGGTCTCCAGGATTTCCAGTTCCAGCCGGGCCGGGTTGACGTTGGGGTATTGCGCCAGCAGGTCGGCGAGCCGGCTGGCAAAGTTCTCCTGCTGCAACTGGCGTGCGCCAATGTTGACGCTGACGCTCCAGTCCATGCCCTGCGTGGTCCAATGCGCCATCTGCGCCAGTGCCGTGGAAATCACCCATTCGCCGACGTCCACACTCAGTGGGTGGTCCTCGATGACCGGCAGGAACAGGCCCGGCGGCAGCAGGCCGCGCTGGGGGTGCTGCCAGCGGATCAGGGCCTCGGCGCCCAGCACCTCGCCGGTGATCATGTTGACCTTGGGCTGGTAGTACAGCACGAATTCGCGCGCCGCCAGACCCTGGCGGATGTGCTCCAGGCTCTGGCGCTGGGTGGTGACGGCGGCGTCCTGCGCAATGTCGAACAGGTGGTAGCGGTTCTTGCCGGCCTGCTTGGCCAGGTACATGGCCTGGTCGGCGTGGCGCAGCAGGCCATCGACGTCGGCGTTGTCCTGTGGGTACAGGGTCACGCCCATGCTGGCCGAAACCTGCAGCGCCGTGCCCTTGACGGTGACGGCACCGGCGGCCGTCTGCAGCAGCTGGGCAATCAAGCTCTCGTATTCGCCGCTCTGGTCAGGGCCGACCAGAACCGCGACGAACTCGTCTCCGCCGATGCGTGCCAGCGTGTCGCCGCTGCGCAGTACTGCGCCCATGCGCTGGGACAGCTGCATCAGCAGCTCGTCACCAGCATCGTGGCCATGGCGGTCGTTGACCAGCTTGAAGCCATCCAGGTCCAGCGCCACCACGGCCATGCCCAGACCCTGGCGCTGGCAGTGGCCCAGGGCCTGCTGCAGCCGGTCCCCCAGCAGTACACGGTTGGGCAGGCCGGTCAGGGTGTCGTAGTGGGCAATGTGCTCCAGTTGGCTCTCATGTGCCTTGGCCTCGGTCAGGTCGGTAAACAGGCCGATGATGTTCTGGATGCTGCCATCGGCGTCGCGCAGCGCGCTCAGGGTCAGCAGCTCGGGGTGGATTTCACCGTTCTTGCGCCGGTTCCAGACCTCGCCGGTCCAGGAGCCGTTCTCGCGCAGCAATTGGCGGCGCCGTTCGTAAAACTCTTGGTTGTGCCGACCGGACTGAACCAGACGTGCCAGCTCCTGACCCAGGGCATCCTCCCGGCTGTAACCGGTGATGCGGGTAAACGCCTCGTTGACTTCCACGGCGCGGTTGTCGCGGTCAACAATGAAGATGCCTTCCTTGGCATGCGTGAAGACACTGGCCGCCAGGCGCAGGCGCTCTTCGTTGGCACGCAGTGCAGCGGTGCGCTCATGCACCTTGCGCTCCAGCTCCTGGGTCTGGTCAAACAGGGCCAGGTGGGTCTGCACCCGGGCCAGCACGATGGGCGGGCGAAACGGCTTGACGATGTAGTCGGCCGCGCCCAGCGACAGACCAAAGGCCTCGTCGTCCCACTGCTCCAACGAGGTGACGAACAGGATGGGGATGTGGCTGCGCTGCGGGTGGGCCTTGATACTCCGGCAGACATCAAAGCCGCTCATGCCAGGCATGACCACGTCCAGCAGGATCAGGTCGGGCGGCGGGTCGGCCATGACGATCTGCAGAGCCCGCTCGCCATTGGTGGCGACCTTGACGTGGTAGCGCCCTTCCAGCAGCGCACACAACTGGTCTATGTTTTCCGGCGCGTCGTCCACCACCAGCACCGAGTGCTTGCGGTGGACGCTGGGGGGCAGGTCGCTGTGCGGCATGGCGTGATCTTAATCAGACCGTGGGGATTTGCAGCAGACTGCGTGCCTGCTCCAGTGCAGCCAGCGCGGCTGGATAGTCATAGGCACGCGCTGCCTGTGCGACCTTGCCAAAAGCTTCGGCCGCCGGGTGGCCTTGCAGTGCGGCGCTGATGGGTGCCAGCCGCCGGATGGCCAGGCTGTCGTCGCGCGCCAGCAGTTCGGCCAACTCGGTGATCTGCTGCGGCAGCGCACCGGATGCGATGGCATCGTCCGGGGCCTGCGTGCTTTCCCGGTTGACGGTGGCGAGCAGGCTGGCAATGGCCCCATGCAAGGCGGGCAACTGACCCGCGAGGCGGTCCAGCAGGGCATGCACCCGGTGCAGCTCGCCATTGCGGATGGACTGTTCCACGGCCTGCGCGTCCAGGGCGAGCCGGTCGGCACCGATGTTGGCGGCCAGGCCCTTGAGGTTGTGGGCGCGGCGGTGCGCCTCGTCCGGCGCGCCGCGGGACAGGGCCTGGCGCATGGCGTCCACGGCGTCGGCCTGGTTTTCGACAAAGCGCTGCAGCAGTTTGTAGTAGCGCGGCAGGCTGTGGTCCAGGCGCTTGAGTGCACCAGCCATGTCTACTCCGGGCAGGGTCGCCGGGTCCGGGGGAGAGTCCGCCGTCCGGAGTGTGGCCGTCGTGTCAACTGCTGCGGATGCGGGGGCCGTGGTCGGCGCGTTTGCTCCGGACGGTGCTCGCTGCGGGCGCACCCAGCGCACCAGGGCCTCCAGCAGGCGTTCCACATCGATCGGTTTGGAGATGTGGTCATTCATGCCCACGGCCAGGCATTTCTCGCGGTCGCCCGCCATGGCATTGGCGGTCATGGCCAGGATGGGCAGGTTGGCGAAGCGCGCTTCGGCGCGGATGGTGCGCGTGGCCTCAAAGCCGTCCATGACGGGCATCTGCCAGTCCATCAGCACGGCATCAAAAGCGGTCTGGCGCACGCGGTCCACGGCCTCTTGGCCATTGTTGGCCAGCGTGACCTGCACGCCGGCTTCGCCCAGGATGTCGGCGGCGAGTTCCTGGTTGACCTCGTTGTCCTCCACCAGCAACACGTGGACACCACGCAGCGCGTCCAGCAGGGCGGCCCGTCGCGCGGGGGCCCGGGGTTCTGCGGCGCCGACGCGTTGGCGACCCAGCGCGGTCAGGATGGCGTCCAGCACCGTGGACGGGCTGACGGGTTTTTCCAGAATGCCGCTCAGGTGCAGGTCGCGAGCGCAGTCCTGCAAATCATCGCGGTCATAGGCAGTGACCATGATGGTGGCCGGTATCTCGGCAAAGCTCTCCTGGTGGCGTATGCGGCGCAGGGTTTCGATGCCGTCCATGCCCGGCATCTGCCAGTCCATCAGCACCAGGTGGAAGGGGCGGGCATCGCGGTGGGCGGCCTCCAGCGCCGCAATGGCGTCGGCACCGCTGGAGACGGTCTGCACCAGCAGGTTCAGCGGCTGCAGGATGCTGCACATGATTTCGCGGGCGCTGCTGTTGTCGTCCACCACCAGCACGCGCCGGCCCTGCAGCTTGGCGTCATGTAGGCGCTCGGCCGGACTGGTCTGCGATTGCAGCCCCAGCTGCACGGTGAAGTAGAAGCGGCTGCCCACGCCCGCCTCACTCTCCAGCCAGATGGTGCCGCCCATCATTTCCACCAGCTTGCGGGCAATCGTCAGGCCCAGGCCGGTGCCGCCGTACTCGCGGGTGGTGGAGGCATCGGCCTGCTGGAAGGCGGTGAACAGTTTGGCGCTTTGCTCGGGCGTGATGCCAATGCCGGAATCCTGCACCTCAAACTGCAGGCGCACGGTCTGCTCCCCGCGCTCCACACAGGCCACGTGGACGCGGATCTCGCCCTGGGCGGTGAACTTGATAGCATTGCTGACCAGGTTGAGCAGGACCTGGCTCAGGCGCATCTCATCGCCCACCAGGGCGACGGGAACCGATGGCTCCACATCGAACAGCAGCTCCAGCCCCTTGGTCTGGGCCTTGCCCACAGTGAGGGCTGCCAGGTGGGCCATCGCGTGGTCCAGGCTGAAGGGCCGCGACTCGAACTGCAGCTTGCCGGCCTCGATCTTGGAGAAGTCCAGCACGTCGTTGATGACACCCAGCAGGCCGTGGGCCGCAGCGCTGGCCTTTTCCAGGTAGTTGCGCTGCTTGGGTGTCAGGTCGGTGCGCAGGGCCAGTCCGGTCATGCCCATGATGGCGTTCATGGGGGTGCGAATTTCGTGGCTCATATTGGCCAGGAACTCGCTTTTGCTGCGGTTGGCCGATTCGGCCACGACCTTGGCGTCATGCAGGGCCGTCATCGAGTCACTGAGGCTGTTGCCCATCTCGCGCAGGGCCTGCAACAGCGTGCCCACCTCATCGGGGTAGCGCTGCTCCTGGGGCACCTGGTAGTTGCCTGCGGCCACGTTCTTGGCTATGCCCACGGCCTGGCGCAAGGGGCTCAGAATGCTGCGCAGGATCAGCGTGGTCAGGCCCACGGTCACGGCCAGGGATGCGATCAGGATGGCGATTTGCCAGGTGCCGGCGGAGGCCACCTGCTCCAGGGCCTGGTGTTCATTGTTCTGGGCGTTCTGTTTGGCCAGCACCACCACCTGGTCGATGGCCGCGCGGTGCTGCTCGTACAGCCGGCCCATATCCGCCAGAGCCCGTTCGACGGCCGGACGGTCGCGTCGGGTCACCGCCGGAAGAAAGTGGCTGGACACCATGGCATAGAAGCGTGTGGCGGGCTCGTGCGCCTGGCGCAACAGCATTTCGGCCAGCCGGGGTTCGAGCTGCGCCTGCAGCCAGTGCTGGTGGCGCTGCCGGTACTCCACTTCCAGCGTGCGCAGCCGTTCGACAAGCTGGCCCTGGCGCTGTCCGTCTGGGGCGTTGGCAATCTGCAGGCAGGTCAGGTAGGACTCAATGATGTAGGCGGGTGGCGGCAGCACATCGGACACCAGGTTCTGGCTGGTTTCGATTTGTTCGTACAGCGGGCCGCCGACCTTGACCGTTTGCAGCGTCCAGTAGGCCCAGGCACCGTAGCCCAGCAGGCCCAGGCAAAAGGCCGCAATCAGCAGCCTGAGCCGTTGGCCCAGCTTGAATCGGCGCAGCCAGTCCATGTGCGGGACTTCGGACGTTTTCTGAAGACCGCCGCGAACTAGCGGTTCATACCAATCGCGGCTTGGCGCGTGCCGGATGGCAGCTGGAACACCGAGACCGCCTGCACCTGGTCTCCGGCCAGGGTCTTGAGGCTGCTGGCTGCGGCGGCCATTTCTTCGACCAGGGCCGCGTTCTGCTGCGTGACCTGGTCCATTTGCATGACCGCTTCACCCACCTGTTGCACCCCCATGGCCTGCTCGTTGCTGGCGGCGCTGATCTCGCCCATGATGTCGGTCACGCGGCGGATGCTGGTCACCACCTCGGTCATGGTGACGCCGGCCTTGTCCACGAGCACCGTGCCCTGTTCCACCCGTTCCACACTGGCATTGATCAGGGTCTTGATTTCCTTGGCGGCCTCGGCACTGCGGCCCGCCAGGCTGCGCACCTCGGACGCTACCACGGCAAAGCCGCGACCCTGCTCGCCAGCGCGGGCCGCTTCCACGGCGGCGTTCAATGCCAGGATATTGGTCTGGAAGGCGATACCGTCGATGACGCTGATGATGTCCGAAATCTTGCGGCTGGACTCATTGATACCTTTCATGGTCTCGACGACCTGGCCCACCACATTGCCACCCTGGATGGCCACGGTCGAGGCGTTCTGTGCCAACTGGTTGGCCTGTTTGGCGCTGTCGGCGTTCTGTTTTACGGTGGAGCTGAGTTCTTCCATGGAGGCGGCGGTTTCCTCCAGTGCGCTGGCCTGCTGTTCGGTGCGCATGGACAGGTCGTTGTTGCCCTGGGCGATTTCCGCGCTGGCGCCGGCCACGCCTTCGGAGCCGGTGCGTACCGTGGACACCACGCTGACCAGGTTGGTCTGCATGTCTCTCAGGGCCGCCAGGGCCCGGCCGGTCTCGCTCTTGCCCGAGCCGTCAATGTGCAGCGTCAGGTTGCCGTCGGCCACACTGCGGGCAATGTCGACGACCTGGTTCAGCGGCGTGGTGATGGCCTTGATCAGCATCCAGCCGATGGCGATACCGATGGCCATGGCAATGACGACCACCACGGTGAAGAGGATGATGGTCTGGTGGTATTCGCTCTGGGCACGCTCGAACTCGGCTTTCGCTTCTTTGAGCTGGATGTCTACTAGGCTATCCACCACACCGCCCAGGGGGTCAATGGCTTCGTACACTGGTTTGACCAGGGTCGTGACCTTGTCCTTGTCGCCCGCCTCCAGGGCTGCACGCAATTGGGCGACGACCGGTTGCGCCTTGGCCATCAGCTCGGCCGCCTGCGCCACGCCTCGTTTTTCCTCGTCCGTGAGGGAGGTCGCGGTATAGGCTTTCCACTGTTCGGCGGCGCGGGCTGTGGCGTCCGCGACCTGTTTGACCGCACTCTTGGGCTCCATCATTCCGGCGGCCACCTTGTTGGCCGCATCGACGATGACGGAGGCGTACATGTCGTTGACGATTTTGAGCTGTTTGAGGGGCACCACCCGGTCGTCATAAATGGTGCTGATGGACTGGTTGGTGCTTTTGACCTTCAGGAAGCCAAAGCCCGCCATGAGCGCAACCATGGCAACCAAAATGGCAAAACCGATAGCCAGGCGGGTCGAGATTTTCATGTCGTTGAGGTTCATGGCGCATCCTTATTGATGTAAATCAGTAATCGGTCAAATAAGCCTAGCACCCTTGTGGGCAATTGCCTAGGCCGATATGCACCTATGTTCATAGCCAATCAAGTCGGGTGCCGGTCTGTGCCGCACAATCGGGTCCCATGAAAACGATACGACTGCGCGCCGGCAAAGAGCGCTCCCTGCAACGCCGCCATCCCTGGATCTTTGAATCGGCCATCGCCAAGGGCAGCGGCGACAGCGGTGAAACCGTGCGCGTGGAGTCCGACGGCGGGGCCTTCCTCGGCTGGGCCGCGTTCAGCCCCAGCTCCAAGATTCGCGCCCGGGTCTGGAGCTTTGACGAAGCGCAGCGCATCGATGCTGCGTTTTTTATAGCGGCAGTTTCCCGTTCTGTGAGGGCTAGAGCTCGGTTTGACATACAGAGCGACGGCCTGCGGCTGGTCCACGGCGAGTCCGATGGGCTGCCGGGGCTGATCGTGGACCGCTATGGCGACACGCTGGTGGCGCAATTCCTGTCGAGTGGTGCCGAGCGTTGGAAGACCGTGCTGGCCGATGCGTTGCTGGCCGAGACCGGCCTCGCCAAACTCTACGAGCGCTCCGACGCTAGCAGCCGCTCGCTCGAAGGACTGCCCGAGGTCAAGGGCTGGCTGCGCGGCGGAGGCGCGGAGGCCGCGACCGATCTGGTGCTGCACGAGCATGAGTGGACGCTGGGTTTGAGCATCGCCGACGGCCACAAGACCGGCTTCTACCTGGACCAGCGCGACAGCCGCAGGAAGTTTGCCGACTATTGCGCCCGCCTCGGCTTTCAGCGCGTGCTCAATTGCTTTTGCTACACCGGTGGCTTCACCGTGGCGGCGCTGGCCGGGCTGCGCGCCGGGGGCTTTGCCGGCGGGCATATCACCTCCATCGACTCCTCCGGCCCGGCGCTGGAGCAGGCCCGTGCCAACGTACTGCGCAACGGGTTTGACGAGAGCCAGACCACGTTCCTGGATGCGGACGTCAACGCCTCGCTGCGCCAGTTTCTGGACCAGGGCCGCACGTTTGACGCCATCGTGCTGGACCCGCCCAAGTTCGCCCCGACCGTGGCGCATGCCGAGCGCGCCGCACGGGCCTACAAGGACATCAACCGGCTGGCGCTCAAACTGCTGGAGCCCGGCGGCGTGCTGTTCACCTACTCCTGCTCGGGCGGCATCAGTGCCGACCTGTTCCACAAGATCGTGGCTGGCGCGGGCTCGGACGCCGGGGTCGACGGCTACATCACCGAGCGCATGGGCGGCGCCCCTGACCACCCCATGACGATTGCCTTCCCGGAGGGCGAATACCTCAAGGGCCTGGTCGTTATGCGAAGATAAAGCCCCCACGTTCGCCCACTGCGTGTGGCTCTCTGCCCCCCGAGGGGGCGCGTTTCACCTTGGGGCGGCCCGGCGGTGAAACTGGCCCCCACGCCCTGTAAGCGCAGCGATTTGAAAGGGCCAGTACACTCCCCACCTGCTGAATTTTGGATTCCCCCATGAGTTTGATTCCCGCCACCATCCTGACCGGCTTCCTGGGCTCGGGCAAAACCACGCTCCTCAAGCGCGTGCTGGCCGAGGCGCACGGCCAGAAGATCGCCGTCATCGAGAACGAATTCGGCGAAGAGAACATCGACAGCGACATTCTGGTCAGCGACACCAATGAGCAGATCATCCAGATGAGCAATGGCTGCATCTGCTGCACCATCCGCGAAGACCTGCGCGCCACGCTGCAACTGCTGGCGGCCAAGAAGCGCACGGGCGTGCTGGACTTTGACCGCGTCGTCATCGAAACCACGGGCCTGGCCGACCCCGGCCCGGTGGCACAGACCTTTTTCATGGATGACGAGATTGCCGAGTCCTTTTTGCTGGACTCCATCCTGACGCTGGTGGATGCCAAACACGCGGAGCAGCAGCTCAACGACCGCCAGGAGGCACGCCGCCAGGTGGGCTTTGCCGACCAGATCTTCATCAGCAAGACCGATCTGGTGTCCAAGGAAGAGACTGAGGCGCTGATGCACCGACTGAGGCACATGAACCCCCGCGCGCCGCAAAAGGCCGTGCACTTTGGGGAAGTGGCATTGAGCGAGGTGTTCGACCTGCGCGGCTTCAACCTGAACGCCAAGCTCGACATCGACCCCGACTTCCTGAAGGAGGACGACGCCCATGACCACGAGCACGACCATGGCGACCACGCCGGACACGACCACGCGCCCGGCGAGGCCTGCGACCACCCGTCGCACGCCCATGGCGGTGGTCACCACCATCACCACGACGACGATGTCAAGAGCTTCGTCTTCAAGTCGGACCGGGCCTTTGACCCCGCCAAGCTGGAAGACTTTCTGAGCGCCATTGTCAATATTTACGGCCCACGCATGCTGCGCTACAAGGGGGTCCTCTATATGAAGGGCACGGACCGCAAGGTCATCTTCCAGGGCGTGCACCAGTTGATGGGCAGTGATTTGGGTCCACAATGGGCCGACGGTGAGCACCGCTGCAGCAAAATGGTGTTTATCGGAATCGACCTGCCCAAGGACATTCTTTTGCAGGGCATGGAGCAGTCATTGGTGGTGTAGGCGTGCAGGTGGTTTGTGTCCCGGCTGGCCGATTTTTTTGACATGTTTTTCTTCAGATTGAACGCCAAATGATTGTCTCGATTTTGCAACTGATGGGTTTTCCCATGGGGAAGCCTGTACACTCGCGCGCCGGAGAACCCCCGCCAAAGCAGTCATCCAAAGGCCCTGGCGGGTCAGCAGGCCCCACCGACCATGCGCAGGAGAAATCTGCCAGGAGACAAGAAGTGAACGCTAAATCTGGAAAAGTCAGCAAGACCGCAGCAACCAAAAGCAAGGTACAGGCCGCCGTCAAATCCAAAGGGAAGCCTGCCGCCAAGCCTGTCAAGCCTGCAGCCAAACCGGTCGCCAAGGCGCCCGCCAAACCCGCGGCAAAAGTGACCATTGCTCCCAAATCTGCCCCCAAATCTGCAGCCAAACCAGCGCCCAAAGCGCCGGCGAAGGCGGCACCCAAGGCAGCAGCAAAGCCTGTAGCCAAAGGCGTAGCAGCCAAGGCCGCGAAACCTGTAGCCAAAGCCAGCGCCAAGCCAGTGATCCCACCCAAAAAGACCACCGCCAAAGCACCGGCCAAAGCCAAACCAGCGGCTTCCAAAACCGTCGCTCCACCCGTTCCCAAACCCCGGGCTCCAGCCAGCCCAGTCCCCATGCCCGTTTCCAAAACGTCAGCCAAGCCAATGCAGACAACCGCTCCTTCCAAGTCCAAGTCCCCGGTCACTCCCAGCCCCGTCGTTGAAAAGATCGCTCCTGCCGCCCCCGTGGTGGCCACTGCGCCCGCCAAGGCCGGTCGCCCGTCTTCCCGGCTCGCGCAGTTGACCGTTCCGTCCATGGCACAGACCGTGGCCTCGACCGCTGCCAAAGCCAGCTATACGCAGTCCACGCCGTCACACATCATTGTTCCGGCCCTGCCTTCGTCGATCAAGAAAGACCCCAAGCTGGCCAATAACTGGAAGACCACACCGGTAGCCGATTTGAGCGATGCCGAACTGATGGCCATGCCCGATTCCGAGTACATGAATGCGGTGCAACTGGCTGCGTTCCGTCTGAAGCTGACCAAGCTGAAGCTCGACATCCTGAACAGCGCCGGCGAGACGACCGAGCACCTGCGCGAAGATACGTCGGTGGTGCCGGACCCGGCGGACCGCGCCACCATTGAAGAAGAGCATGCGCTGGAACTGCGCACCCGCGACCGTGAGCGCAAACTGCTGAAGAAAATTGAGCAATCCATTGGCCGCATTGACGCGGGCGACTACGGGTATTGCGATGAAACCGGGGAAGCCATTGGCGTGGGCCGTTTGCTGGCCCGCCCGACGGCGACCTTGTCGTTGGAGGCGCAACAGCGCCGCGAACTTAAGCAGAAAATGTTTGGGGATTGAGCGAACGCCACTTGTTCCACCTGTTCGTTCGGTAAACTGAGCTTATGGCTACCAAAGACGATCGCCCAGGATTGTTGTCCAAGATGGCAATGTTCGTTCGCAATCCGACCAAGGACTGGTCGGAGTTGGAGCGTCCACTGCCCGACCAGGACAGTGGCTTTGACAAGCAGGTCCTCAAGCAGATGATCGAGCGCAAGCGCCAGAACGACTTCGTTCGCAAGCGCGAGTTCGATCAGTTGCGCAAACTGCGCAGCCGGGGTGCTTCCGCGGTCGCTGGCATGGGGCGGCCTTCCGTGTTCCAGTCCAGCATGGCAACGGACCCGGATGGTCGCGCGGTCACATTGAAGAAAATCGATGAGATCGAAGCCCAGATGTCCAAACAGTGGTGGAAGGGCAAGCAGGACGCCGCCAACGCACAGGGCGCCGGTTTCCCGGTGGCCAAGCCGCCAGCACCCGCTCCCATGCCTTCCCACGCGATGGAGCCCACGCGGCCCGCGTCTTTTTCCGAGCAGTTCGAGTCAACGGATGGTCGGGATCCATCTTCTGTGGACTCGTCGCCCAGCACGGCTGAATTCAAGGCGACCGAAATGGGTCATGGCATGGAGCCTGCACTGCGCACGCAGTCCGGGCCCGGTAGCCGCCCCGGTGTGGGCAGGGTGCCGGCCATGGGTTCGCTGGCGCAGGGCTATGGCGGCTCTGACCTGGGGTTTTCCACGTCAGGGCTGCTTGCGGTTGACGCGGATGACATGGCCACCGACCCTGAGCTGGAGGAGGCCGCCATCCGGTTTGCCAATGGTGATGACGAAGGTGCCGAGAGCGGTCTGCTGGCGGCCCTGCGTGGCGACGGGGTGCAGCCGGAGGTGGCCTATTCCTGGGTGGCGGCCCTGCTCGACCTGTACCGCGTAACGCAGGAGCGTACCCGCTTTGAACAGGCGCTGGCGGAGTTCGCTGGCTGTTTCGGGACGGCGGTTCCCCAGTGGAGTGCGATTGGCGATGTGCCCGCTGCGGGCGCCGCGGCGAGTCCGGGCTCCGCCCCGGGCGCGACCCCGCCCCGCGTGAACCGTGACTACTCCATCGGTGCGATCTGGTGCAGCCCTGCCGAGTTGAACGCGCAGGCCCTGGAAGAGCTGCGCGATGCCATGGCATCGAACCCCACACCCTGGCATCTGGACTGGTCGCGGCTGGTTCGCATCACGGAGGATGCCATGCCGTTGATGACCGGGCTCTTCGGCAGTTTGTGCGACGAGCCCGTGGCGCTGCGCTTCAGTGGCGCCCGCGTGTTGGTCGATGTCCTGCGCTCCATGATGCCGTCGGGCGACCAAAGCGTGAGCCCGGAGTGGTGGGCCATGCGCCTGAATGCGCTGCGTACCATGCAACTGCTCGACGACTTCGAGCTGGCCGCGCTGGACTACTGCGTCACTTACGAAGTGTCTCCGCCGGCATGGCAGGAGGCGCGTTGCCAGTATGAAAACGCCGAGGCAGAAGACCAGGCCAGCGCGCGCGCGGACCCCAGTGGCTGGGGGTCCGGCTACAGCCAGATGCCCACGGCGCCGATCGGGCTGGATGGATCGCAAGCCGTGCAGGTGGAGCTGAACGGCAATGTGCTGGGCGATGCCAGCCAGGCCCTGGCCAGCTTCGACAAGACGGGTCACAAGGGAGACGGCATCATCGTGTCCTGCAAGGGGCTGTTGCGCGTCGATTTTTCCGCCGCGGGCAGCATTCTGAACTGGGTGGCCATGCGCGAAGCCGAGGGCTGCCACGTCCAGTTCCGCGATGTACACCGCCTGGTGGCGGCGTTTTTCAACGTTATCGGCATCAACGAGCATGCCCGGGTGGTTCCGCGCGCCATCTAGGCACTTGTTTTTGGGGCCATTGCCCGAATCTAGGAAACCATGGAACCCTATCACGGCACCACCATCATCAGCGTGCGTCGCAAGACCCCGCAGGGCTACTCGGTCGCCATTGGCGGCGACGGACAGGTCACGCTGGGCAACATCATCGTCAAGGGCAGTGCCCGCAAGGTGCGCAAGCTGCACCACGGCAAGGTGCTGGCCGGGTTTGCCGGTGCCACGGCCGATGCCTTCACCCTGTTTGAGCGCTTTGAAGCCAAGCTGGAAAAGCACCAGGGCCACCTGGTGCGCGCCGCCATCGAGCTGACCAAGGACTGGCGCACCGACCGCGTGCTGCGCCGCCTGGAGGCCATGCTGGCGGTGGCCGACCAGGACGCCTCGTTGATCATCACCGGCAACGGGGATGTGCTGGAACCCGAGAACGGCATTGTGACGATTGGCTCCGGCGGCGCCTATGCGCAAGCCGCTGCCATGGCGCTGCTGAACCATACCGAGCTGTCGGCCGCCGACATCGTCAAGCGCTCGCTGGAAATAGCCGGTGAAATATGCATTTACACCAATATGCAGCACACCATCGAAGTGCTTGGGGACAGTCCGCAGCACACGCAGTGAGCAAGCTCTGCCCCCAACTGATCAAGTATGAATCCCCAAGAAATCGTTTCTGAACTCGACAAACACATCGTGGGCCAGGCCCAGGCCAAGCGTGCAGTCGCGATTGCGCTGCGCAACCGCTGGCGGCGCCAGCAGGTCGAAGGCGACCTGCGCGGCGAGATCACACCGAAGAACATTCTGATGATCGGCCCCACCGGCGTGGGCAAGACCGAGATTGCACGGCGCCTGGCGCGCCTGGCCGATGCGCCGTTCATCAAGGTCGAGGCGACCAAGTTCACCGAGGTGGGCTACGTCGGCAAGGACGTCGACTCCATCATCCGGGACCTGGCGGATATCGCCGTCAAGCAGACCCGCGAAGCGGAGAAACGCAAGGTGCGTGCACGGGCCGAAGATGCGGCCGAAGAGCGCATTCTCGACATCCTGATTCCACCTCCGCGTGCCGAGTTCGGTGTCGTCGGCTCCGAAGACCCGCCGCAGAGCACCGCCCGCCAGACCTTCCGCAAGAAGTTGCGCGAAGGCCAACTGGCCGACCGCGACATCGAGATTGACGTGGCTATGGCGGCACCGCAACTTGAAGTCATGGGGCCGCCCGGCATGGAAGAAATGACCGAGCAGCTGCGCGGCATGTTCGGCCAGATGGGGCAAAACAAGCGGCAGACCCGCAAGCTGAAAATCAGTGAAGCCCAGAAACTGCTGGTGGATGAAGAGGCCGCCAAACTTGTCAACGAAGACGACATCAAGACCCAGGCCATCACCATGCTGGAGCAAAACGGCATTGTGTTCATCGACGAAATCGACAAGGTGACGTCCCGCAGCGAAAGCAGTGGTGCCGAAGTCTCGCGCCAGGGTGTGCAGCGCGATTTGCTGCCATTGGTCGAAGGGACGTCGGTGTCGACCAAGTATGGCGTGGTCAAGACCGACCACATCCTGTTCGTGGCCTCCGGGGCCTTTCACCTGAGCAAGCCCAGCGACTTGATTCCCGAGCTGCAGGGCCGCTTTCCGATCCGCGTGGAATTGCAGTCGTTATCGGTGCAGGACTTCGAGGCCATCCTGGTGCAAACCCATGCGTCGCTGGTCAAGCAATACCAGGCCCTGCTGGCCACCGAGCAGGTGACGCTGGACTTCACCGCAGAAGGCATTACCCGGCTGGCGCAAATCGCGTTTGACGTCAATGAACGCACCGAAAACATCGGTGCCCGCCGACTGGCGACGGTGATGGAGCGCCTGCTCGACGACGTCAGCTTTGATGCAACCGCTTTGGCGGGCCAGACCGTGCACATCGATGCCGCCTATGTGGACGCTCGCCTGGGTGCGCTCAGCCAGAATGAGGATCTCTCCCGTTACATCTTGTGACACCTGCTTCATACCGCAGACTCTCAAGCGTTACTTTCACAGCCTGCGCTAAGTCCTTCATTTAGAACGATTTTTGCCTCGTTTGAGGCTTCAAAAACGCTTCTAAGTCGTTGATTTCATTGGAAAAAATTCTCGTAAGCCCTCTTGCGGGATTCACTTTTGCTGATACAGTGCAAAAAAGTGGAATTAAGTGGTGAAAAGTGCTCTTAAGCAGGACTTTTTGCCCGGGCGTGCAAGAAAAGGTGGATTCTGGTGTTTCAAGGGGCTTCGTCTCTCAGTCTGGATGCAAAGGGTAGGCTCTCCGTGCCAACCCGGCACCGTGACGTCCTGAGTGCGACGGCAGCAGGTCTGCTCACCATCACCAAGCACCCGGACGGCTGCCTGTGGGTATTTCCTCGCCCGGAATGGGAAAAATTTCGCGCAGGTATTGCCGCCATGCCGCAGTCGGCCCAGTGGGTCAAGCGTTTCTTCCTGGGCAATGCCATGGACGTCGAAATGGATGGCACCGGGCGTGTGCTGGTGTCGCCCGAACTGCGTGAGGCGGCCGGCTTGGGCAAGGATGTCTGGCTGATGGGCATGGGTAGCTATTTTGAGTTGTGGGACAAGGCAACGTACGACGCGAAGGAGGCCGTCTTCAAGCAAGGTGAGTTGCCGGATGCGTTCAAGGACTTTTCCTTTTAAGGCCGGGCGGTGGAAACTCCATGGACCCACGCGACCGTCTTGTTGAACGAAGCTGTGGATGCGTTGTTCAACAATGTCTCGGACCCCTCTGCACCAGAGGCTGACGGCACCTATGTGGACGCCACCTTCGGACGTGGCGGTCACTCCCGTTTGATTCTTTCGCGTCTCTCCCCCGTGGGGCGTTTGATTGCATTTGACCGTGACCCCGAAGCCGTTGCACAGGCCAATGCCATTGCAGACGGACGTTTTTCCATCCGCCATGAGGCCTTTTCGCATGTAGCGGATTTGCCCGGCGCCAGTGTGGCCGGCATCCTGATGGATTTGGGCGTCAGCTCCCCCCAGATCGACAACCCGGTTCGTGGATTCAGCTTCCGGTTCAACGGACCGCTGGACATGCGCATGGACACCACGCGTGGAGAGAGTGTGGCTCAGTGGCTGGAGACAGCTGAAACCAATCAAATCGCGGAGGTGATACGTGAATATGGTGAAGAACGGTTTGCTGGCCCCATTGCAAAGGCGATTGTTGCTCGCCGACAGGAACGGGGCCCAATTTCAACCACCACCGAGCTGGCCCAACTCGTGGCTGACACGGTCAAAACCCGCGAGCCGGGCAAGGACCCTGCAACGCGCACATTTCAGGCTTTTCGGATTTTCATCAACGCCGAGCTTGAAGAGCTGCAACAAGCGCTAGAAGCCTGCCTGCACGTGCTGGAACCCGGCGGGCGCGTGGTGGTGATCAGTTTTCATTCGCTGGAAGACCGCATCGTCAAGCAATTCATCGCCAAGCATTCGCGCGATGAGTACGACCGGCGGGCTCCCTTCGCGGCGCCCAAGGCGATGAAGCTCAAGGCCTTGGAGCGCATCAAGCCCACCGCGGCCGAGGTCAGTGGCAATGTGCGCTCCCGCAGCGCCATCATGCGCGTGGCGCAGAGGACGGCGGCGTGATCCGGCTCAATCTGGTGCTGCTGCTGGCCGTGATGGCCAGCGCCGTGTATCTGGTCAGCGTGCAATACGACTCACGCCGGTTGTTCACCGAGCTGGACAAGGCCAAGACCGAGGCGCACCGGCTGGAGCTGGAAAACGAGCGACTGCAGGTTGAAAAGCGTGCGCAAACCACCCCGGCCCGCATCGAGCGGCTGGCGCGCGAAAAACTGCAGATGCGCCAGGCCAAGCCCGGGATTACCACCTACGTCACCTATGCGGAACCAGCCAGCAGCGGAGTTGCACCATGAGCCCCCACGCTCACTTACGTTCGCTGCCCCCCAAGGGGGCGCGTGCCTCCTTTGAGGCGGCTCGGCAGGAGGCACCATGAGCCGCGGCGTGCAGTACACCTCCAGCCCGCTGCTGGCCAGCCGCACACCGGTTTGGCGCAGCAAGCTGGTGGTGGGCGCCATTGCGCTGGCATTCTGCGGCCTGGCCGCGCGCGCGGCCTACATCCAGGTCGTGGCCAACGACTTCTTTCAGCACCAGGGTGAAGTCCGCTTTGCGCGGACGCTGGACTTGCCCGCAAACCGGGGTCGCATCCTGGACCGCAACGGCCTGATTCTCGCGTCCAGCGTGCCGTCACCCAGCATCTGGGCGATTCCCGAAGATGTGGAAATTGACAAGCCCCGGCTGCAGCAACTGGCCAAGTTGCTGGAGATGCCGGTGGCCGAACTCTCCAAGAAATTCGCCGACGAAGACAAGACCTTTGTCTGGGTCAAGCGCCAGGTGGACGAGACGGTCGCCAAGCAGATCGCCGCGCTCAATATCAAGGGCCTGTACCAGCGCAAGGAGTACAAGCGCCAATACCCGGAAGGGGAGTCCGCAGTGCACGTGGTGGGTTTCACCAATGTCGAGGACAAGGGCCAGGAGGGTGTGGAGCTGACCTTTAACAAGGAGCTGGGCGGGCGCAACGGTTCGCGCCGCGTCATCAAGGACCGTCTGGGGCAGGTGGTCGAAGACGTTGGCAACCAGATTCCACCCGTTGACGGCAAAGATTTGCAGCTCAGCATCGACAGCAAGGTGCAATTCTTCGCCTACCAGAAGCTGCGCGACGCCGTGGTCGAGAACAAGGCCAAGGCCGGCAGCGTGGTGGTGCTGGATACCACGACAGGCGAGGTGCTGGCGCTGGTCAACTATCCCAGCTACAGCCCGGACAAGCGGCGCAACCTCAGTGGCGAACAGCTGCGCAACCGCGCGTTGACCGACACCTTCGAGCCCGGCTCAGTGATGAAGCCCTTCACGATCGGCCTGGGGCTGGAGACCGGGCGCGTGACGCCGCAGTCCATCATTGACACGACACCCGGGCGCATCACCATCACCGGCTCCACGATCTCGGACTCCCATCCGAACGGCGTGTTGACCGTGGAAGGGGTGATCCAGAAGTCCAGCAACGTCGGCACCACCAAGATCGCCATGCAGATGCAGCCGCACGAGATGTGGGACCTGTTCACGGCCGCCGGTTTTGGACAAAAACCGCAGATCAGTTTCCCCGGCGCCGTATCCGGCAAGCTGCGACCCTACAAGACCTGGCGGCCCATCGAACAGGCCACCATGTCCTACGGCTATGGGCTGTCGGCGTCCCTGTTCCAGATGGCACGGTCCTACACCGTGTTTTCGCACGATGGCCAGATCATCCCCGTGACCCTGACCAAGAGCAGTGAGCCTGCGATCGGGGTGCAGGTACTGTCGTCCCGCACGGCGGGACAGGTGCGCAAGATGCTGCAAATGGCAGCGGGGCCAGGCGGCACCGGGCAAAAAGCACAAACCATCGGCTACTCGGTGGGCGGCAAGTCCGGCACAGCGTACAAGCAGATTGGCAAAGGATACGGAAGCAACGGCAACCGCAAGTACCGTGGCTGGTTCGTGGGCATGGCCCCCATCGACAACCCGCGCATTGTGGTCGCGGTGATGATTGATGAGCCCAGCGCCGGCAAGTATTACGGAGGCGATGTCGCCGCCCCGGTGTTTGCCGAGACCGTGCAGCAGACCCTGCGCATCCTGGGCGTCCAGCCTGACCTGGCGGTGCGCCCGCAAATCGTTGCCCAGGCTGTGGAAGAAAGTTTCTGATGCAAGAACTCCACACGCCGTCACAGGCCGCGCAGTGGCTGCGCCAGCGCGTGACGGGCACGTTGCAAGCCGATAGTCGCGAGCTGGCACCGGGAGACGGTTTTATCGCCTGGCCCGGTGCGGCCGTGGACGCACGCCGGTTCGTGGCGGACGCCCTGACCCGCGGCGCTGGAGCGTGCCTGGTGGAGCACGACGGGCTGGCGGCATTTGGTTTGGAGGACGCCAGGGTTGCCAGCTTCAGCGGGCTCAAGGCGGCGACCGGCGCGATTGCCGCAGAATTTTTCGGGTCGCCGTCCAGCCAGATAGCGGTTGTTGCCATCACCGGAACCAACGGAAAGACATCCACCGCGTGGTGGCTTGCCCAGGCCTTGTCAGCCCTGCAAGGCGACGAGGCACGCCCATGCGGATTGATCGGGACATTGGGTGTGGGGCGTCCCCCGGCGAGCGAGCAGCCACTGGGTGCGCAACAGGGCCGAAACGCGATCACGTCGACCGGATTGACCACGCCAGACCCCGTGCTCTTGCAGCGCACGCTGCGACAGTTCGCGGATGATGGATTGAAGGCCTGTGCGATGGAAGCATCGTCGATTGGCGTCGAGGAGCATCGGCTCGATGGCACGCGGTTCCAGGTTGCGGTGTTCACCAATTTGACCCAGGACCATCTCGACTACCACGGCAGCATGGAAGCCTATTGGTTGGCCAAGCGCCGCATCTTTTCATGGCCTGGGCTCGCGTGTGCGGTGGTCAATGTGGATGATGCCCAAGGCTCGGTGCTGGTCGATGCTTTGGCAGGCTCCAGTCTGGACGTCTGGACCGTGTCATGCCAACAGCCCGCCCGGTTGCAGGCGCGAAACATTGCGTATGAAGGGCCAGGGCTGCGTTTTGAGGTGGTCGAAACCGGCGTATCGCATACGCTGCAGACCCGCATGATCGGGGCGTACAACGTGGCCAACCTCCTGGGCGTGCTGGCGGCCATGCGCGGTCTGGGTGTGCCGCTGCAGGCTGCGGTACAGGCTTGCGGCAGCCTGCATCCGGTGCCGGGGCGCATGGAGTGTCTGGGCCGGGCCGGGGAACCCCTGGTGGCCGTGGATTACGCGCACACGCCGGACGCGCTGAGCCATGCACTGGCCGCGCTGCGACCACTCGCAGCCCAGCGCGGAGGCCGCCTGTGGTGCGTGTTTGGTTGTGGCGGTGACCGGGACGCTTCCAAGCGCCCGTTGATGGGGGCCATCGCGTGCCAGAAGGCCGACCAGGTGGTGGTTACCAGCGACAACCCGCGCAGCGAGAAGGCCGAGTCCATCATTGCGCACATTCTTCTGGGCCTGGCGCACAGCAAAGCGGTCGACGTACAGACCAACCGCGCGCTGGCCATTGCCGACACGGTTGCGCGGGCCGCTGCCAACGACGTCATCCTGGTCGCCGGCAAGGGACATGAGCAGACGCAGGAGATTGCCGGCGTCAAACATGTCTTCTCCGATCGCGAACATGCGCAGCAAGCCTTGCGCAGTCGCCGGCTTCAAAAGACGGAGGTGCGCACATGAGCCCCATGATGACCGTCCAGCAAGCGGCACAGTGGTTGCCCGGTTCGCACCTGCTGGGCGACGGGGCCTTGCCCGTACAGCGCGTCAATACCGACACCCGCAGCACCGAGCCGGGGGACCTGTTTGTCGCATTCAAGGGTGACCGGTATGACGCCAATGCGTTCCTGCTGGAGGCCCAGCAGCGCGGCGCCGTGGCGGCCATCTGCAACCCCGGCGCAAACCGCAGCGGCGTGACCAGCATGGCCTGCATCGAGGTGGCCGATACCCGGCTGGCTTTGGGCGCGCTGGCCCATGCCTGGCGTCAGCAGTTCACACTGCCGGTGATTGCGGTAACCGGCAGCAACGGCAAGACCACGGTAACCCAGATGCTGGCCGCGATGCTGGCCGCCTTCCGCCCCGATGGCGGCTCACTGGCGACCCGTGGAAACCTGAATAACGATATCGGCGTGCCCCTGACCCTGCTGCGCCTGCGCAAGCAACACCAGATTGCGGTCATCGAACTGGGCATGAACCACCCGGGCGAGATCGCCACGCTGGCCGCCATGGTGCAGCCGACCGTGGCGCTGGTCAACAATGCCCAGCGCGAGCATCTGGAATTCATGCACACCGTGCGGGCCGTGGCCCTGGAAAACGGCTCGGTGATCACGCCCGTAGCCCCGCAGGGCGTGGTTGTGTTCCCCCGTGACGATGCATTCACCAGCGTGTGGGAGATCCTGGCTGGCCATAGACGCACCGTCACCTTTGCGTTGGACAGCGCGGTGGGGCCGCATGCCCTGGGCTGCATCCACGCGCAGTGGGCCGGCGGCGCCTGGCAGGTGCATGCCCGCGGGCTGGGCCGGGAACTGCACTACCGGCTGGCCATTGCGGGTCGACACAACGTCAAGAATTCGCTGGCCGCTGCGGCTGCCGCGCTGGCTGCTGGCGTGTCCGAGCAGGCGGTGGTGGCCGGGCTGGAGGCTTTCGAGCCGGTCAAGGGCCGCTCCAAGGCCATGCTGCTGTCCGTCAAGGGCCGTGGGGTCACGCTGGTGGACGATACCTACAACGCCAATCCGGACTCGGTGCGCGCGGCCATTGATGTGCTGGCAGATCTGCCGGGCCCGCGCCTGCTGGTGTTGGGTGACATGGGCGAAGTCGGCCACCAGGGCCCGCACTTCCACGCCGAGGCCGGGCGCTATGCCAAGGCCAAAGGGATCGAATACCTGTTGACCCTGGGCGAACAGGCGCAGATGGCGACCAACAGCTTTGAGGGCGCACGGCATTTCCCGTCGGTCGAGGGCCTGATTGACGCGCTGCTCGATGACCTGCCCCGCCTGCACAGCGTGCTGGTCAAGGGCTCGCGCTTCATGCGCATGGAGCGGGTGGTGGATGCCATGCAGGCCATGGTTGCCAGTACCCCCACGCAACCGGAGCGCCGCCATGCGTCGTAAATCCGTGCGCCCTGATGTATTGTCTGGAGTGATTGCATGCTATTGAGTCTGGCCCAATGGCTGCAAACCCTGTCGCCCGAGTTTGGCTATTTCCGGGTGTTTCAGTACCTGACCTTCCGCGCCGTGATGGCGGCGGTGACCGCCTTGCTGATCGGACTGGCGGCAGGCCCTGCTGTCATCGCGCGCCTGCGCTCGCTCAAGATTGGCCAGCCCATCCGGGGCTATGGCATGGAGTCCCACCTGGTCAAGAGCGGCACGCCCACCATGGGCGGCGTGCTGATCCTGCTGGCCATCGCCATTTCCACGCTGCTGTGGATGGATTTGAGCAACCGGTTTGTGTGGATCGTGCTGCTGGTCACGCTGGGGTTTGGCGCCATTGGCTGGGCCGACGACTGGCGCAAGGTGGTACACAAAGACCCCGAAGGCATGCGCTCGCGCGAGAAGTATTTCTGGCAGTCCGTCATCGGTTTGCTGGCAGCGCTCTATCTGGTGTTCAGCATCTCGGAGAACTCCAACCTGCGTGTGCTGGAGCTGTTCTTCAACTGGGTGCGCTCGGGGTTTGATGTGAACCTGCCACCCAAGGCCGGCTTGCTGCTGCCCTTCATCAAGGAAGTGAGCTACCCCCTGGGTGTGTTCGGCTTTGTGGTGCTGACCTATCTGGTCATCGTGGGCTCCAGCAATGCCGTCAACCTGACCGACGGGCTCGACGGCCTGGCCATCATGCCGGTGGTGCTGGTGGGCTCGGCCCTGGGGGTTTTTGCCTATGTGACGGGCAGCGCCGTGTACTCCAAATACCTGTTCTTCCCGCACATTCCCGGTTCGGGTGAACTGATGATCTTCTGCGCGGCCATGGCCGGCGCCGGGTTGGCCTTCCTGTGGTTCAACACCCATCCGGCCCAGGTGTTCATGGGCGATGTCGGCGCGTTGGCGCTGGGGGCCGCACTGGGCACCATCGCCGTCATCGTGCGCCAGGAAATCGTGCTGGCCATCATGGGCGGCATCTTTGTCGTCGAGGCCCTGTCCGTCATGTTCCAGGTGAGCTACTTCAAGTACACCCGGAAGAAATTTGGCCAGGGGCGCCGTCTGTTGAAGATGGCTCCGCTGCACCACCACTTTGAGAAGAGTGGATGGAAAGAAACCCAGGTGGTGGTCCGTTTCTGGATCATCACCATGCTCTTGTGCCTGGTGGGCTTGTCCACGCTGAAACTGCGATGAATCCAGACGATCCATTAGCGCCAATCCCGGAACCAACGCCCCCGCAAGAGGATGTGGTGGAGCCGCGCGCGCCGGAGGATGTGGACGCGCACGTCGCCGCAGCGCCTGCGCAAGCTGCTCGCGCCCTGCCCACCACCCTTACCGCAGCAGCCGATGCGGCGGCTTTCGTGGCGCGCATTTTTGCCGAAGATGCCCCTGCCCCTGCGACCGTTGCGCCAGGAGACTCGGAGGCAGAGGGCTCTGCGCAGGTCAAGGAGGAGCCCGCAGAGCGGGCGGGGGACACGGAGCAGAGCCCTCTGCCTCCGAGTCTCCCGAGCGAAGTCATGCAAGGCCAGAACATCCTGATCCTGGGTCTGGGCGCCTCGGGCTTGGCCATGGCCCGCTGGTGTGTGCGCTGTGGTGCTGCCTGCGTGACGGTTGCCGACACACGCGACACCCCACCCCAACTGGCGACGTTGCAGCAGGAGTTGCCCCAGGTGCGCTTTGTCGCCAGGGCCTTCACCGCGGCCCTGGTCGAAGGACAGAGCCTGCATGCCGTGTACCGCTCTCCGGGTTTGAGCCCCGAAGCAATTGCTCCTGTATTGATAGCTGCAAAGGCAAGTAATACGAGGGTCGGAGGCGAATTGGATCTATATGCCATGGCCCTGCAGGCCTTGCGCGCCAGCCGGGGCTACGCACCGGCGGTGCTGGCCATCACCGGAACCAACGGCAAGACTACGGTGACCTCGCTCACCGGCCAGCTGGTCGCCCACGCTGGCAAGACCGTGGCCGTGGCCGGCAATATTGGCCCCACGCTGCTGGACACGCTGGCAGCGCATCTGGATGCCGACACGCTGCCCGAGGTCTGGGTGCTGGAGTTGTCCAGCTTCCAGCTCGACGGCGTGACGGGTTTTGAGCCGACCGCCGCCGTGGTGCTCAACCTCACCCAGGACCACCTGGACTGGCACGGCACGATGGAAGCCTATACACGGGCCAAAACACGCATTTTTGGCACCACCGGACTGATGGTGCTCAACCGCGACGATGCGGCGGTGATGGCCATGCTGCCACAGCCTACGCGCGCCAAATTGCAGAAGCCCGTGGAACGCGCACACACCACGTTTGGCAGTGACATGCCCCAGCGGCCCGGCGACTTTGGCATCGAGGAAGTCAATGGCATGGTCTGGCTGGTGCGCGCGCTGGAGGCCGATGAGACCCGCCGCAAGCGCAAGGAAGCGGCCGACGAGTTGTACTTTCAACGCCTGATGCCGGTTGATGTGCTGCGCATCCGGGGGCGCCACAACGCCAGCAACGCGCTGGCGGCATTGGCCCTGTGTGCCGCAGCCGGTTGCAGTCTGGCCCCGATCCTGTTTGGGCTGCGTGAATACCGGGGCGAGCCCCACCGCGTCGAGCCCATCGGCATCCTCAACGGGGTGGAGTTTTTTGACGACAGCAAAGGCACCAACGTGGGTGCGACCGTCGCGGCCCTGCAGGGCCTGGGTGCGGACCGCAAGGTGGTGCTGATCCTGGGGGGCGAGGGCAAGGGGCAGGATTTTGCGCCGCTGGCCGCACCGGTGGTCCGCTACGCACGTGCCGTCGTGTTGATCGGGCGCGATGCGCCGCTGATCCGCGAGGCCCTGGCCGGCACTGAGGTGCCGCTCATAGACGCCGATTCCATGCAGGCTGGCGTGCATCTAGCCAACCAACGCGCCCATGCGGGCGACGCGGTTCTGATGTCACCCGCCTGCGCCAGCTTTGACATGTTTGACAACTACGAGCACCGGGCCCGCGTGTTTTGCGCGGCAGTCCAGGAGCTGGCCCTTGGCATGGGCGTGGATCTGGAGGGTCTTGCATGACCGCTTGGGCCCAGTCTGTGTCGGGGTGGTTTTCGGCCCGCATGGCGCCGCGTACCACCGCCTTGCCCGTGCGCCTGGGTGGGCGTGGCTCGTTCGCAGCGACCACCGCCGTGACCCCGGTGCGCGGGTTCGACCAACCACTGGTCTGGGTGGTGGTAGCTCTGTTGCTGTGGGGGCTGGTGATGGTGTATTCCGCCTCCATCGCCATGCCGGACAACCCCAAGTTCGCGAAGTACACGCACACCTACTTCCTGGTGCGCCATGCCATGTGGGTGGTGACCTCATTTGTTGCGGCACTGATTGCCTTCCAGGTGCCGGTGGCGGTGTGGGAAAAGTATGCTCCGTGGCTGTTTGTCGCGTCTCTGGTGTTGCTCATTGCCGTTCTGATCCCGGGGATCGGTAAGGTCGTGTACGGCGCGCGTCGCTGGATTTCGATGGGCCCCTTCAGCTTCCAGCCCTCCGAGCTGGCCAAGTTCGCCGTGCTGCTGTATGCGGCGGACTACATGGTGCGCAAGATGGACGTGAAAGAGCGCTTTTTTCGCGCCGTCATGCCCATGGCGGTCGCTGTCGCGGTGATCGGCCTCTTGCTGCTGGCCGAGCCCGACATGGGCGGCTTCATGGTGATTGCGGTGATCGCCATGGGCATTCTCTTCCTGGGTGGTGTCAACGCCCGCATGTTCTTCCTGATTGCCGGCATCCTGCTGGTGGCTTTCAGCCTGATGATTGCGCTCTCTGAATGGCGCCGCGAGCGTATCTTTGCCTACCTGGACCCCTGGACCGAGAAGTACGCGCTGGGCAAGGGCTACCAACTGTCCCACTCACTGATTGCCATTGGCCGGGGCGAGATTTTTGGCGTCGGTCTGGGCGGCAGCGTGGAGAAGCTGCACTGGTTGCCCGAGGCCCATACCGACTTTCTGCTGGCCGTGATCGGCGAAGAATTTGGCCTGGTCGGCGTCATCGTCGTGATTGGCCTGTTCCTGTGGCTGACCCGGCGCATCATGCACATCGGCCGCCAGGCCATCGCGCTGGACCGCGTGTTTGCGGGACTGGTGGCGCAGGGCGTGGGCATCTGGATGGGCTTCCAGTCCTTCATCAACATGGGGGTGAACCTGGGCGCCCTGCCGACCAAGGGCCTGACGCTGCCGCTGATGAGCTACGGCGGCTCGGCCATCCTGGTCAACATGGTGGCCATTGCCGTGGTGCTGCGCATCGACTTTGAGAATCGCCAGCTGATGCACGGAGGGCGCGTATGAGCACCCAAGCCAAGTGCGCATTGATCATGGCCGGCGGCACCGGGGGGCATATCTTTCCCGGTCTGGCCGTTGCCGACGCGCTGCGCCAGCGGGGCTGGCGCGTGCATTGGCTGGGCGCGCCCAACAGCATGGAGAGCCGCCTGGTGCCACCCAAAGGCTTCGCGCTGGAAACCGTGGACTTCTCGGGTGTGCGGGGCAAGGGTTTGCGCACCCTCATCAGCCTGCCATGGCGGCTGCTGCGGGCCTGTGGCCAAAGCGTGGCGGTGCTGCGCCGCGTCAAGCCCGATGTGCTGGTGGGCCTGGGCGGCTACATCAGCCTGCCCGGCGGGCTGATGGGCGCGCTGATGGGCAAGCCACTGGTGCTGCACGAACAGAATTCAGTCGCTGGCATGGCTAACAAGGTGCTGGCGGTCGTGGCGCGCCGGGTGTTCACCGCTTTTCCCAAGGTCTTGGCCAAGGGGCATTGGGTGGGCAACCCGCTGCGCGCCGAATTCCTGGTGCAGGCCGCGCCCGCGCAGCGTTTTGCCGGGCGCACCGGTCCGCTGAAGGTGCTGGTCGTCGGTGGCAGCCTGGGCGCCAAGGCGCTCAACACCGTGGTGCCCCAGGCCCTGGCGCTGATCCCCGCCGACCAGCGTCCGCTGGTCACCCACCAAAGCGGCGAGAAACAAATTGAAGAGCTGCGCAGCAACTACGCCGGAGCCGGTGTGCAGGCCGAGCTGACCCCGTTTATAGACAACACGGCGCAGGCCTTTGCCGACGCCGACTGGGTGATCTGCCGCGCGGGGGCCAGTACGGTGACCGAGATCGCCGCCGTCGGGGCTCCCGCACTGTTTGTGCCCTTCCCGTCGGCGGTGGACGACCACCAGACCCACAACGCCCGCTTCCTGGTCGACCAGGGCGGTGGCTGGCTGATTCCCCAGCGCGAGCTGACGCCCCAGATGTTGGCCGATATGCTACAAAAAACTGAGCGCACTGCGCTTGTTTCACGAGGGCTAGAGGCCAAAAAGATGCAGAAGCTTGACGCCACGGCGGCCGTCGTGGCGGCGTGTGAGGAGCTGTGCGCATGAAACACGCCATCCAGCACATCCATTTCATTGGCATCGGTGGGTCCGGCATGTCCGGCATTGCCGAGGTGCTGTGCAACCTGGGTTACACCATCTCCGGCTCGGACCTGGCCGACAGTGCCACGCTGCAGCGTCTGGCCAGTTTGGGCATCCGCACCTTTGTGGGTCATGCCGCTGACCACGTGGTGGGCGCCCATGCCGTGGTCACGTCAACCGCTGTGCATGCGGACAACCCGGAAGTGGTCAAGGCGCGGGAGATGAAGATCCCCATCGTGCCGCGGGCCCTGATGCTGGCCGAGCTGATGCGCCTGAAGCAGGGCATTGCCATCGCCGGCACGCACGGCAAGACCACGACCACCAGCCTGGTGGCCAGCGTTCTGGCCGAAGCCGGACTGGACCCCACCTTTGTGATCGGCGGGCGCCTGAACAGTGCCGGCGCCAACGCGCGCCTGGGGCAGGGCGACTACATCGTGGTGGAGGCCGACGAGTCGGACGCCTCGTTCCTGAACCTGCTGCCGGTGATGGCCGTGGTGACCAACATCGACGCCGACCACATGGAAACGTATGGCCATGACTTTGGCAAGCTCAAACAAGCTTTTGTCGACTTCCTGCACCGCATGCCGTTTTATGGCGTGGCGATTCTGTGCACCGACGATGCGGCCGTACGCGACATCGTGGACCAGGTGACCTGCGCAGTGACCAGCTACGGATTCAACGAACAGGCCCAGGTGCGTGCTATCAATGTGCGGGCTGTGGACGGCCAGATGCATTTCACGGTGCAGCGCCGCACGGGCGAGGTGCTGCCCGATCTGGACGTGGTGCTGAACCTGCCGGGTCTGCACAACGTGCTCAACGCGCTGTCGGCCATTGCGGTGGCCGACGCGCTCAACATCGCCGATGCTGCCGTCGTCAAGGCATTGGCGGAGTTCAAGGGTGTGGGGCGGCGCTTTCAGCGCTATGGAGACTGGCCGCTTGTAGTTGGTGGCAATGTAGTCGGCGGCAAAGCCCTTGGCATTGCGACGGTGATTGATGACTATGGCCACCATCCGGTGGAGATGGCGGCCACGCTGGCCGCCGCGCGTGGGGCTTTCCCCGGGCGGCGCCTGGTGCTGGCATTCCAGCCGCACCGCTTTACCCGTACCCGTGATTGCTTTGAGGACTTCGTCAAGGTCATGGGTTTAGCCGACTCGGTTCTGCTGGGCGAGGTCTATGCCGCCGGTGAGGCGCCCATCGTGGCCGCCGATGGCCGCGCGCTGACGCAGGCGTTGCGCATCGCCGGCAAGGTGGAGCCCGTGTTTGTCGACGACATCGCCGCCATGCCACAGGCCATTGTGGACAACGCCCGACCCGGTGACGTGATCCTGTGCATGGGGGCTGGGTCTATCAGTGCCGTGCCCACCAAGGTGGTTAATCTGCTACAAAAAAATGAGCTTGCTATGCAGGAAGGACGAGGGCTATGAGCCAATTTAGCCAAGGCATGGGGGCAACATTCGGCAAAGTCGCGGTGCTGATGGGCGGTGATTCGACCGAACGCGAGGTCTCGTTGATGTCGGGCGCCGGCGTGTTGCAGGCGCTGTTGTCCAAGGGCGTGGATGCCCATGCCTTTGACCCGGCCGAACGCGATCTGTCCGACCTCAAGCGTGAAGGCTTTGCGCGCTGCTTTATCGCGCTGCATGGACGGCTGGGCGAGGGCGGCGCGGTGCAGGGCGCGCTCGAACTGCTGGGCATCCCGTACACCGGTTCGGGTGTCATGGCCTCCAGCATTGCGATGGACAAGGTCATGACCAAGCGCATCTGGATTTCCGAAGGCATTCCGACCCCGCGCTACGCGTTGCTGCGCCAGGGCGCGTTTGACCGGCGCCAGGTCATTGAAGTGCCGGACACGCTGGGCCTGCCCGTCATTGTCAAGCCGGCGCATGAGGGCTCGTCCTTTGGCGTCACCAAGGTCGTGGGTTATTCCGGCATGGCCAGCGCGGTGGAGTCTGCGGGTCAACTGGACTCCGACATCCTGTGCGAACAGTGCATTGAGGGCGACGAAGTCACCTGCCCGGTGCTGGGCAGTGGGGACAGCGCGCAGGCCCTGCCGGTGATCCGCATCGTCGCACCCGATGGCAATTACGACTACCAGAACAAGTACTTCACCGACACCACCCAGTACCTGGTGCCGGCAGGTTTGCCCGCGGGCGAAGAAGAGGCCTTACAGGCGCTGGTGCTCAAGGCCTACCGGGTGCTGGACTGCCGGGGCTGGGGTCGCGTCGATGTGATGATTGATGGCAAAACGCGCCAACCCTATCTGCTGGAAATCAATACCTCGCCCGGCATGACCGGGCACTCGCTGGTCCCCAAGTCGGCCCTGGCGGCCGGCATCAGCTACGAAGACCTGTGCGTCAGCCTGCTGGCACACGCGGCACTGGATGTGGGGGCTTCTGCATGAACACCGCCGTGGTCGCCCCTGCCGACGTCAAGCTCATGAACATGACCGCCTCGGTGCTGTTCCTGGCCTTTGTCGTCCTGGGTGCGCTCGCCACGGTGCGCTGGGTGGTGCGTCTGCCGGTGTTTGACGTCAAGGGCATCACGGTGACCGGCGACGTCAGCCACAACAATGCGGTGACGCTGCGCGCCAATGTGGCGCCGCGCCTCTCGGGCACCTTCTTCAGCATGGACCTGCCCCGGGTGCGGGCGGCATTCGAGGCCGTGCCCTGGGTGCGCCACGCGGTCGTGCGCCGCCAGTTCCCGAATCATCTCCAGGTGGTGCTGCAGGAGCACCAGGCGGTGGCCTATTGGGGGAGTGACAACGAACTGCGACTGATCAACAGCTTTGGCGAAGTCTTCGAGGCCAACGTGGGCGAGGTCGAGCAGGACGCGCTGCCCAGTCTCAATGGCCCCGAGGGGCAGGGTGCCGAGGTGCTCGCGATGTACCGCGCCGTGGCGCCCCTGTTTGAAAAACAGGAAATGCCGGTGGATGGGCTCGAACTCTCAGTAGGTGGCAGCTGGCGTGTGTCGCTGGACACTGGGGCGGTGATCGAACTCGGACGGGGCGGGGTGGTGGAGATTTCCGCGCGGGTGCGCCGCTTTCTCGCCACCCTCGCACAGGTCACGTCCCGTTACGGGCGGCAGGCGAATGCCGTGGAATCGGCGGACTTGCGGCATGAAAACGGATATGCCATCCGCTTGCGCGGCGTCAGCACGGTGGTGGCAGCGGTTGTTCCCAAGAAATAGCGTTAGTAGAAATCAGCAGGACTCCATATGGCAAAAGAATACAAAGACCTGGTCGTAGGACTGGACATCGGCACCGCCAAGGTCATGGTGGTGGTGGCCGAGGTATTGCCCGGCGGCGAGCTCAAGCTCGCGGGCCTGGGAGTCGCGCCCAGCAACGGCATCAAGCGCGGCGTGGTGGTCAACATCGATGCCACCGTGCACAGCATCCAGCAGGCCCTGCGCGAAGCCGAGCTGATGGCCGACTGCAAGATCACGCGGGTCTACACCGGCATCACCGGCAGCCATATCCGCGGCATCAACTCCAGCGGCATGGTGGCGGTGAAAGACCGCGAGGTCACCGCCGCCGACGTAGCACGTGTGGTGGAAACCGCCAAGGCCATCAACATCTCGACCGACCAGCGCCTGCTGCTGGTGGAGCCGCAAGAGTTCATCATCGACGGCCAGGATGTCAAGGAGCCCATCGGCATGAGTGGCATACGCCTGGAAGCCAAGGTGCACATCGTGACCGGTGCCCAGAGCGCGGCTGAGAACATCATCAAGTGCGTGCGCCGTTGCGGACTGGAAGTGGAGCAGCTGATGCTGAACCCGTTGGCCAGCAGCCTGTCCGTGCTGACCGAAGACGAGCGCGAACTGGGCGTGGCCCTGGTGGATATTGGCGCCGGCACCACCGACATCGCTATCTTCACGAATGGCGCCATCCGCCACACGGCCGTGATCCCGATTGCCGGTGACCTGATCACCAGCGACATCGCCATGGCCCTGCGCACACCGACCAAGGACGCCGAGGACATCAAGGTCGAGAGCGGCCACGCCAAGCAACTGTTGGTCGACCCCGAAACGCAAGTGGAAGTGCCCGGCCTGGGCGACCGCGGCCCGCGCATGCTGAGCCGCCAGGCGCTGGCCGGTGTCATCGAGCCGCGCATCGAAGAGATTTTTTCGCTGGTCAACCAGGTCATGCGCGAGTCGGGCTATGAGGAAGTGCTGTCAAGCGGCATCGTGCTGACCGGTGGCAGCTGCATCATGCCCGGCATGGTGGAACTGGGTGAGGACATCTTCCTCAAGCCCGTGCGCCGCGGCATCCCCAAATATTCCAGCGCCCTCGCCGACATGGTGGCCCAGCCGCGTGCCGCCACCGTCATGGGCTTGCTGGAGGAGGCCCGTGTTGCGCGTATGCGCGGCTACAAGGTGGCGCAGAAAAACGGCTCGATGAAAACTGCATTTGGATCAGTCAAAGACTGGTTCATCGGGAACTTCTGACCATGGAACACAAGATCTGGCTGGCAAGGGGAAGCCCGCACTGGCGATGGCGATGCGTGGATCCTCCCTCACGGGCGGGCCCCCAACTCTAAAAAAACGGCAACTGCATTGAAATATCGTATTGAAACTCAAGGAGAAAAACATGGCCATCGAAATGATTGAAGAAGAAACGTTTAACCAGGGCACACAGATCAAGGTGATCGGCGTCGGCGGTGGCGGCGGCAACGCCGTGGAGCACATGATCTGCTCCGCCGTGGGTGGCGTGGAATTCATCTGCGCCAATACCGACTCCCAGGCCCTGAGCCGCAGCACGGCGCACAAGACCATCCAGCTCGGCGCTGGTGGCCTGGGCGCCGGCAGCAAACCCGACAAGGGCCGCGAAGCCGCGATGGTGGCCGAGGCCGACATCCGCGCCGCCATTGAGGGCGCGCACATGCTGTTCATCACGGCCGGCATGGGTGGCGGTACCGGCACCGGTGCCGCACCGGTGATCGCGCGCGTGGCCAAGGAGATGGGTATTTTGACCGTGGGCGTGGTCACCAAACCGTTTGACTTTGAGGGCGGTCGCCGCATGAGCAATGCCGATGCCGGTCTGATGGAGCTGGAAGCCAATGTTGACTCGCTGATCGTGGTGCTGAACGAGAAGCTGCTCGATGTGCTGGGCGACGACGTGTCGCAGGATGAGGCCTTTGCCCATGCCAACGACGTGCTGAAGAACGCCGTGGGCGGCATTGCCGAAATCATCAATGTGCCCGGCCATGTGAACGTCGACTTTGAAGACGTGCGCACCGTGATGGGCGAGCCTGGCAAGGCGATGATGGGCACCGCCCTGGCCAACGGCCCGGACCGCGCACGCATTGCCGCCGAACAGGCCGTGGCCTGCCCGCTGCTCGAAGGCATCGACCTGTCCGGCGCCAAGGGCGTGCTGGTGCTGATCACCGCGGCCAAAGGCTCGCTGAAACTGAGCGAGTCCAAGCTGGCGATGAACACCATCCGCGCCTACGCATCACCCGATGCACACGTGATCTACGGCACGGCCTATGACGACGTGCTCGGCGACGACATCCGCGTGACCGTGGTGGCCACCGGCCTCTCCCGCCAGGGCGTACGCCGCACGGCGCCTCCGCTGCAAGTGCTGCGTACCGGTACCGACAACGTGCCATTCCATGTGCCCACGCTGAACACGCCGGTCAACGGTTCTGCCGCGGGTGGCGGTGCAGCGATCGGAGCAACCCAGCCCGATTACGGCAGCTCCACCATTCCAGCCGTGTGGCGCGGACGCGACCGCACCACCGCCGCAGCCCGCGTGGATGCCTTATCCAGCGGTGGCATGGATGACTACGAAATCCCTGCGTTTCTCCGTAAGCAGGCTGATTAGTAAAATAAGCGGGTGCTCAAACAACGAACGCTTAAATCCCTGACCCGAGCGGTCGGCGTGGGGCTGCACAGCGGGCAGCGGGTGGAGATCACCTTGCGGCCCGCGCAGCCGGAAACCGGCATCGTCTTTCGACGGATCGATTTGCCGGTGCCGGTGGACATTCCCGTCTCCGCCGTCTCGGTGACCGATACCCGCATGGCGTCCACGATCTCCAACGGCGACGCCAAGGTGCAGACCATCGAGCACCTGATGTCGGCCTGCGCTGGCCTGGGTGTGGACAACCTGTATGTGGACATCACCGCCGAGGAGGTGCCAATCCTGGATGGTTCGGCGGCCTCTTTCGTTTTCCTGCTGCAAAGCGCAGGCATTGAAATGCAGAACGCACCGCGGCGCTTCATTCGCCTGTTGAAGCCGGTGGAAGTGCGCGAGGGCACGGGGCCCACCGAGAAGTCGGCCCGCCTGGAGCCCTTTCACGGCTACAAGCTGCGGTTTGAGATCGACTTTAAACACCCGGCGGTGGACTCCACGGGGCAGTGCGTGGAGTTCGACATGAGCGTGGACACCTATGCCCGGGACATCGCACGGGCCCGCACCTTCGGGTTCACCAAGGACGTGGAGATGATGCGCTCCAACGGCCTGGCGCTGGGTGGCGGTCTCGACAATGTCATCGTCATGGACGACTACAAGGTGCTCAATGCCGAGGGCCTGCGCTACGACGATGAATTCGTCAAGCACAAGCTGCTGGACGCGATTGGCGACCTGTACTGCGTGGGCAAACCCCTGCTGGCCAGCTACAGCGCCTTCCGCTCGGGCCACGCGCTGAACAACAAGCTGCTGCGCGAACTACTGTCCCGCCCCGATGCCTGGGACGTGGTGACCTTTGCCGACGAGACCCGGGCGCCCCAGGGCTTTGCGCAACTGGCGCCGGCCTGGTAACGGCACGCCGCCCGTATCGCCATGGTCTTTCTCAGGTGGCTTGTCCTTCTGTTGCTGCTCGTGGCAGCCACTTGTTTCGCCTGCTTTGCCGTGACCGGTCAAGAGCGCTTCAAGCGCTACGGGCTGCGCATCCTGAAATGGACAATGGTGGGGGCGTTCGGCTTCTTTGGCGTGCTCATTCTTGAGCGCATGGGTTAGCGGCTGCGCCCCGCCTTGTAATTCCCGCCGATCTTTCCCCCCAAACCACTGGCCTTGGCCAGTCGTGCCATGGCGGCACCCGCATGGGCGTGGGTGATGGCAAGACCCAGGGCATCGGCCGCGTCGGGGCCGGGCAGGCCGGGCAGCGACAGCAGGCGCTGCACCATGGACTGCACCTGGGCCTTGTCGGCCCGGCCGTAGCCCACCACGGCCTGCTTCATCTGCAGCGCGGTGTATTCCGCCACCGCCAGTTCGCTGGAGACCAGTGCCGTGATGCAGGCACCGCGGGCCTGGCCCAGCAGCAGCGTGGACTGGGGGTTGACGTTGACAAACACGATCTCCACCGAGGCGCAGTCCGGCCCATAGCGTTGCACTACCTCGCGGATGCCGTCAAACAGCACCTTGAGCCGCTGGGGCAGGGCGCCGACTTCCAGGTGCTGGGTGCTGATGGTGCCACTGGCCACGTATCCGAGTTCCGCGCCCTGCACGTCGATGACGCCAAAGCCGGTGGTGCGCAGTCCGGGATCAATGCCAAGAATTCTCATGCTATAAAAATACTAGCGTAGTAGCAAACAAGCACGAGGGCTAGAGGCTTGAGCGACGCCGGGCCGCCCCAAGGCGCGAAGGCCCCCTTGGGGGGCAGCGATCCACACGCAGTGGGGAGCGTGGGGGCCTTTCATACACCGAAGTACCATCGGGTGGTGTGAAAAAACACTGGCGCCGCGAAGCACAGCGCGTCGACCCGGTCCAGCAGGCCACCGGCCCCCGTCACCGACTGGCCTTCGGCGCCCCAGTTGGGAATGCCGCGGTCGCGCTTGAGTGCCTTCATGACAAAGTGGCCGAGGCCGCCGGCGGAGCAAGCGATAAAGGCCGCGGCGAACGCGGTGCCCGGAACCCAGGGCGTGATCCCCGCCAGCAGCGCACCGAACAGGCTGCCCACCAGCACGCCCAGGCCCCAGCTGTCCCAGTTGAAGCTCTGGCTGATTGCCGGTGCTATGGGCTTGCGCCGCATGCGCTGGGCGGCAATGTGCTGGGTGACCATGCAGACCTGCACCACGGCCACCAGGAAAAACACCATGAAGGCGCTGCGACCCTCATAGCCCGGGAACTTGAGCATCAGGATGGCGGGCACATGGCTCATGCCGTAGATGCAGACCATGATGCCCCACTGCAGCTTGGCGCTGCGTTCCAGAAAACGCAGTGGGTCATTGGCCAGCGCGCTGGCCAGGGGTAGCGCCAGGAACACATATACCGGTATGAACACCGTGAACATGTCGAAGTGGCCGCCGCCCACCAGCGCGTACTGCGCCGGCAGCACGACAAAAAAGGCCAGCACCAGGCTGCGGTGATCACCCAGGCGGGTGGGCGACAGCGTGAGGAACTCCCGCAGCGCAAAGAACGACACGATGGCAAAGAGCGTCAACGCCACCCAGTCGCCCGCGGCCCAGCCGATCCAGAACACCAACACCATCAACCAGCTGGTGCGCAACATGGCGTCCAGGCTCTTGAGTTCCTTGCGCCAGAAATCGGCACGGGCTTCGTCGGCATGTTCACGCACCGACAGCAAAAAAGCGCCCACGCTGGCCAGCAACAGCAGGCCAAAAATGGTGACAAACAGCATGCCGACCTGCTGCGTGGGGGACAGGTTTTTGAGGTAGTAGTACATCTGGAACATGCTTGCCTTTCAGACGTCGCGTAGCGCCACGACGGCGGCGCGGGCACGCTCCAGAAAAGCACGCCGATCCTCGCCGGCGCCCAACTGCATGGGCGCTCCAAAGGTCACCGAGCACAGCACCGGTACCGGTACCACCTCGCCTTTGGGCAGCACGTGCTGCACGTTGTTGATCCAGGCCGGGACGAGAACGACGTCGGGAAACTTCAGCGCCAGGTTGTACAGCCCCGCCTTGAACGGCTGGGGTTCGCCGGTGAAGCCGCGCGTGCCTTCGGGAAACAGGATGATGGAGTCGCCGTTTTGCAGCGCGTCAAACAGCGGCTCCAGCGGGTCTTCGTCACTGGTTCGGTCGCGCGACACGTAGATCACGTTGAACACCGCGCTGGTCAGCCATTGTTTGAACGGTGTCTTGGTCCAGTAGTCCTTGGCGGCAATGGCGCGGGTCACGCTGCGCAACTCTTTGGGCAGCGCCGCCCAGATCATCACCAGGTCGGCGTGGCTCTGGTGGTTGGCAAAGTAGATGCGCTGCTCGGCCTTGGGTGGGCAGCCATGCCAGCGGGCTTGGCTGCCGGTCAACACCCGGATCAGCCCCAGCAGAAAGTAACTCATCATCTTGGCTAGCATGGGCTGGATGATACAGAGCGGTTGGGGACGTTTGCGTGACAGTTGGGTTGGCGCTGGATGCGGGGACTGGGTGCTCTGCGCCGTTCGTGTCCCCCGGCCTACGGCCTCCTCCTGATATTGTTCTTACCGCTCCCATTGCGCTAAAGGGAGCCCGAGCGGACGACCCCGATCTCCTCCTTGGGACACCAAGCCCGTGGTTAAGACTGGGGCGCTGCCCGGATTCGACGTAGTA
>Ga0208509_1000063_pt1 | contig 53023 bp, 45 predicted proteins | sample LakWasMeta7_HOW4_2_FD_183857 | JGI IMG/M metagenome (GOLD analysis project Ga0208509, IMG submission 183857) | Freshwater sediment methanotrophic microbial communities from Lake Washington under simulated oxygen tension - Sediment Metagenome... | ecosystem: Environmental > Aquatic > Freshwater >...
TATCATTTCCATGGTGATCACCTTTTGCTCTCCTGCTGAAACTTTCAGCAGGCCAGTGGAACACCCTGGTCAATTTTGGATCGGCACTTATGCAGTTAGGTGGTCAGTTTTCGGTCGGCGACAACAGCATGCTGTTCTGATAGTCCATCGCGAACTTGCGCAAGAACTTCGTGTAAATGCCATGATCGCGCCAGGTGCGCAAACCGGCGCTGGCATCCAGCCCTGGCAGGTTCGTACCCGGAGGGGTCGGCGCTGTCACCAGTGGACTGAAGAGTGGTATGGAGGCTTCACAGTCGCCAGTAGGTGGGGGCAGCCATTTCAGCAAAGTCGCAAACAGGAGGTCGGGGTCAACCGGTTTGGCGATGAAGTCGCACATGCCCGCCTGCAGGCATGCGCGGCGATCTTCGTCGAATGCATTGGCCGTCATGGCCACAACCGGAAGTTGGGCATTGCCCAAATCGGCGTGGATCAGGCGGGTGGCCTGCAAGCCGTCCATGACCGGCATTTGCAGATCCATCAGGATCAGCGCGTAAGTGGTGGATGCCGCCATGGTCACGGCTTCCTGCCCGTCGACGGCTGTGTCAATGACCAGTCCGGTGCCGTCCAATATCTGCTGTGCAATTTCGCGGTTGATGTCTACGTCATCCACGATCAGAATGCGGGAACCAGCGTGCCGGCGCAGTTCCTTTTCAGCACTCTGTGAAATTCGAACAACTTGGCTACCCATGATGCCCTGACCGCGCTGCAAGTGGGCGGTGAACCAGAAGGTTGTGCCCTGTCCTGGCACGCTGTCGACCCCGGCTTCACCACCCATCAATTGTGCAAGGCGCCGGGTAATGGCCAGACCCAAACCGGTTCCACCATACTTGCGGGTGGTCGAGGTGTCGGCCTGTTCAAAGGCCTGGAACAGGCTGGCCTGTTTTTCTGCCGAGATGCCGATGCCGGTGTCTTCTACTTCGAACCGAACGAATACACCGTCAGACGTTTCCTCCAGCAAGCGCGCACGCAGGGCCACAAATCCGCTGTTGGTAAATTTGACGGCATTGCTGGCGTAATTCAGCAGCGACTGGCGCAGGCGTGTCGGATCACCCCGCAGCCAAACTGGGACACTGTCGGGGCTGACCTCCACCGCGAGCCCTTTGTTGCGCGCCTGGTCCGCAATCAGTGAGTACACATTGTCCAGCAGGCTGCCCAGATGAAAATCGGTTTGCTCCAGCTGCAAACGGCCCGCTTCGATCTTGGAAAGATCCAGAATATCGTTGATGATGGACAGCAAATGCCCGGACGCCGCCTCGATTCTGTCCAGACGTTGAACCTGCGCCGGCGTGGGGGCGTCGCGGCGCAGCAGATGGGCAAACCCCACAATGGCGTTCATGGGAGTACGAATCTCATGGCTCATATTGGCTAGGAAGGCACTCTTGGCACGGCTGGCCGTTTCTGCCGCGCGCTGTGCGTCCGTCAATTCGAGCGTCCTTTGGACAATGAGGTCCTCCAAATGGTCACGGTGCTCCTCTAACTCCTTGCGCATACGTGCCCTGTCGGTTGTGTCTTCTTTGAAGGCCATATAGTGGGTAATACGTCCATCATCTTGACGGATGGGGGTGATTTGTACCGATTCGGTATATCGGCTTCCATCCTTTCGCTGGTTATAGAGTACGCCGCTCCACGCGTCGCCAGCAGTAAGGGCTTTCCACATCGATTCATATACTGTGCGTGGCGTATCGCCCGATTGCAGAATGCGCGGGTTCTGTCCAATGGCTTCCTCGCGGCTGTAACCCGTGGAGCGCACAAAGGCGTCGTTGACGTATTCGAGCTTACCCTCCAGGTTGGTGATGACCACCACCACGGGGCTCTGCTCCACGGCCATGGACAGTTGCTTGAGCTGCATCTGCGATGCCCTGCGCTCGGTAATGTCGAGGGCGTACGCCAGAATGCAGGGCTTGCCATCGAAGTCAATGCGTTCAACTGAGATACTGACGTCATGAACCGAGCCGTCCTTGTGTCGAAAAGCCGTTTCATGGTCCACAAGACGTCCAGAATTTTGCAAGGCCTGGGCCCACTCGCGACGCGATCCCTGGACTGCCCAAAGGCCCACTTCTTCTGCGGTTTTACCAATCAGGTCGGATGAGGTCCAGCCGAAATCCCTTTCCCAAATGGGATTAGTCCGAATAAACCGTCCGTCATCCTGTGTGGCGATGCACGCTGCGATCGGGCTGGAGTTGAAAACCATGGTCATCAATTGCACGGATCTTTGCAACTCGTGTTCAGCCTGCTTGCGAACGCTGATGTCTCGTATAAAGGCCGTAAAGTAGTGGCGCCCGTTTTGTAGCAACTTGGAGATGGTCAATTCCATCGGGAACTCTGTACCGTCAGACCGTAAGCCAGTGACTTCAATACGCTTACCCAAAATGGTGGCATTGCCGTTGTGCAGGTATCGGGCAATGCCGTCGCGATGTCCCTTGCGCAGACGGGGTGGCACAATGAGATCGGCGAGATCGTGCCCAATAGCGGCTTCCGCAGCATGCCCAAATACCGGCTCGGCCTGTGCATTCCAACTGATGATCTTGCCGTCCTGATCCATGCTGACCACAGCGTCAAGGGCTGCGTCCATCAACATCTGCGCGCGCTCTTGGTTTTCTCTGGCCGTAGCATCGATCTGACTACGCTCCAGTGCGTCTCGCGCTTCATGTGCCTGTTGTGCCAATTGCTGAGCGCGCTGCTGCTGGCGCCAAAGCAGGAACACGCCAACACAATGGGCAAGGACGGCTGACAACGCCACAACCATGATCCAAAAGGCCAGTGCGCGAAGGGGCCCAAATACTTCGTCCTGGTCCAGTTTTGCAATGATGTGCCACGTGGTTCCGGCAACGGGGCGGTACGCTACAAACACGGGCTTTTGGCGATAGTCCATGCCTTTCGTGGTGCCTGGGGTGTTGGTCCTGATCGCCACGGCGGCGGGTAAATCAGGCGTATCCATGGGCAGAGCCAAGACCATCGCAGTGCCCTTGCGGTGGCGCAAGTCGTTCAGAAACAATGCCGCGTTGCCCTCTTGGCGTAACAGCAAGGTCTCGCCGCTGGGGCTTGCGGTGGGCCAAGCTTGAATCGTCGGGTAGATAAAGTTGTTGGCATCGACGTGAATCACGATGACTGTCGCCGGGCGCCCATCGGCTTCGCGTGCCGGACCTATAGGTACAAACCAGTCGATGTAGGGCCGACCTTCGGTGTCTCGATACAGATCGCTGCGCTGCACCGCGCCCGGTCGCATGGTCTGCAGTTGCTGCGCAATGCCCCCGTTCAAACCTTCTATGTTTCCGGATTGAATCAGCAACCGACCATCATGCCGAAACATCGCCACGCCCGCGCTGCCGTAGCTCGTCCGATAGACCTCCAGATAGCGCAGAAGGTCGGCGCGCCTGTCGACAGGGAGTTTGGCATTGGCCAGACTATCGGCCAGTTCAACCAGCGAGGCGCTGGCCATCAGCAATTGCCCGTCTCCTTGACGCTCTGACAACCAGTTTTCGATTTGGTCTGCCTTCAGCTTGGCGATGGCCTGAAGATTGACGTAGGTTTCGTGCTCTACCTCCGACCCATAAAATTTGATGGACATCCAGCCCGTCAGTGGCACCACCATGATCAATGCCAAAAACAACAATACCAACTTACCCATCCGGCCGGTGCGACCGTGGTCGAGCTCGTGTCGGGCTACGGTGGCGCCTGTGGCGTCCTTTGACAAATGGAGCATGGGTCGTTTCGGCTAGGCAAAGTCGATTTATGCAACATATTAAGTTTCCTATCGTCTGGCCACAAGGCCATAAAGCCAAGAAACAGTCGATTCGCTCAACTAAAACGACAGACGATGAATTGAGTGATCGCTACGTCAGCTGTGGGCACTCTGCTCGTATTCGCGAACGACCGCAGCCTGGCAGGCTGCGTTGCATTTCAGCTTTGTGGCGAGTAAATCGAAGAGATCAATCTCAGGTCGTGGCCAAGACCTGACATACGGAATCTTATGGACTGTAACCACGACACTGTCGTAATGCTGGCATTCCAGAGCCCGATCCATCCACATAGTCATCACTGCACTTGGCATTGCCACGAATCAAGACGCGAAGTGCAATGCAAACAACAAACAAGCGACTGCAGAATTGCGCTGCATCTCAAAAGGTCTCCCAATCGTCATCGGTTTTTGTACCAAAAAGCGTGGGTTTAGCACTAGATGTCGCCTTGCCGGTCATGGGAAGTTTAGCTACGAGTTTGCTGGTCGAGTTGCCAGGTGCTGAAAGCTTCTTGGTTGATTGAGAAATAGTGCTAGTTTGCAAAGGCTTGAACCGTGTATTCTTGGGAACTGAATCAGGCGTAGATCGTACCGCGGATTGATCAAGCTTGAATGTGGCAACCAACTCGGCCAGGTGACGTGCCTGGTCTTTCATGCTGCTGGCCGCAGCAGCGGATTCCTCCACCAATGCCGCGTTTTGCTGGGTCATCTGGTCGAGTTGGGCTACCGCAGCATTGACCTGCGCTATGCCGTCTGATTGCTCGGCGGCAGCGGCCGAGATACCACCCATGATGTCGGTGACACGCTGCACAGAGCCGACAATTTCCGTCATCGTTTCACCCGCTTGCCCTACCAAAGTGGACCCTGCTTCGACTTTCTCCACACTGGCATTGATGAGTTGCTTGATTTCCTTGGCAGCATCGGCTGAGCGACCGGCCAGCGAACGAACCTCACTGGCCACCACTGCAAAGCCCCGTCCCTGCTCACCTGCGCGTGCGGCTTCCACTGCAGCGTTGAGTGCCAGGATATTGGTCTGGAAGGCAATGCCATCAATGACACTGATGATGTCCGAAATCTTGCGCGAACTGGCATTGATGTCGTTCATGGTGGAAACCACCTGCCCAACTACGTCACCACCACGCTGAGCCACTTGCGCGGCAGATGTTGCCAACTGGTTGGCCTGACGCGCCGAATCCGCGCTGTGCTTCACATTCGCGGTGAGCTCTTGCATGCTCGAGGCCGTTTCTTCCAGGCTGGCAGCGGATTGTTCGGTACGCATCGACAGATCGTGGTTGCCCGCGGCTATTTCTTCGCTCACATGCGCCATGCTGTCTGTGCCACTGCGCACATCACCCACCAGCTGCACCAGGCGCTCCTGCATATTGGCGATGGCCGTCATCATCTCACCGAATTCGTCCTTTCTGTCAACGGTGACCTTTCCGCTCAAGTCCCCTGAGGCAATGGTTTCCGCTACCTGAATGGCGTCGCGCAAGGGTTGACGAATTTGCTGTATCAGAAGCCAAGTGCCTACGCCGAGCAACGCAATCAATATGCCGACCATGGTTTTGGCAAACCAGCTGTCGGCCTGACGTAGTGTGTAAAAGTAGTCATGCAATGAGCCTGCTTCCCTTCGTTGCATCTCGGCGATTTGGTCCAGGCTATCTGCATACTTTGTAGCGGCTGGCAAGAATGACGCATTCAGTTGACTGCTCAAAGCTGCAAAGTCGCCTGTCTTTTTGATTTCAAGCGAATTAGCATAGGACTGCAGGACCGTTTTTCCTTCATCTCGAATACGTGCAAGTAGTGCCCTAGACTCTGGCGACAAATCCATGGCATCTATCTTTCTGCCTATCTCCCCAATCTTTTCCAGCGTAGCAGGTATCCGGTTTCTATATAGTGCATCGACCGCCGGATCTGTACTGATCATGCTGTCCGTGATCCGTGTGATGTTGACTTGGGTTAAGCCGGCCCATTGGGCAATGGTTTCCGTCTTTTCGATCTGTGCTGCTGCGATGAGGTCCAACTTTCCATTGAGAGCATTGCCCCTGGAGATTGCCATGAATAGGGTAATAAGTAGCATCACGATGACACAAGCAAGTGCCAGCCATAGTTTGACGGCAACTGACACATTACTAAGTTTCATAAAACACCTCGGTATAAAGTTTGACCATGCCAAAGACCAGTTCGTCGCGTGAAAAAGTTCTAGATTTGTAGTGTTTTATTTGCACGTTTCACTACATCAATGCTGACCAGCAGCAAGTGGCAAGAAAATAGTGAACTCGGTCCCATGTCCCACCACAGAACGTACTTCTATTTGACCGGCAAGGAGCTCGGTTACGATGTTGTAGGCAATGCTCAGACCCAGACCAGTGCCCCCACGTCCCATCTTTGTAGTGAAGAAGGGCTCGAAGATATGGCTCAGATTCCCTGATGGAATGCCCACACCATTGTCACTTACAACCAGTTGAATTCCAGGTCTTTCGGACAACTCGCAGTGTTTGGCTGTAAGGCGGACAACGCCACCTTCTGACATTTCATCAAATGCGTGGACGTAGGCATTTTGGATGAGGTTGATCAAAACTTGTCCCAAGGGACCGGGGTAGCTGTCTAAAAAAAAACCATCAGCAACCGAGGTTTCAACTCGATGCGGTTGATGGCGCAAACTGGGTTGTACCGCAGTCACGACATCTCTTATGACTTTGGATAGATCAAAATGCCGGCGCATTTCACTGGTTTGGTCAACGGATACCTGCTTGAAGCTTTGAATGAGTTGGGCTGCACGTTCCAGGTTGCGTACAACGAGCGCCGCCCCCTCATTCATTTTTTCGACGTAACCAAGAAATTGCGACTTGCGCACGTCGCCGGCTTCGATGTGGGCCTGAATCTCTGCCGACAGTTCGCATACCGTACTGGCAGTCGTCAAACTGTTACCGATGGGCGTATTGAGCTCATGTGACACTCCCGCTACCAAGGCGCCCAGCGCAGCCAGTCGCTCCGCCCTTGCAAGTCCCTCTTGCGACTGTTGCAGTCTGAGCATCGCGTCCTTCAACTCAGCTGTGCGCGTTGCTACACGAACTTCCAGGGTTTGATTGAGCTCCAGGATCTCTTGCTCGCGTTGCAGCAGTTTGATGTTTTGTTCGGTTAGCTGCTTGTTTCGTTGAGTTACTAGCTCTGACATACTCTCTACGCGCGCATTGCTAGATGCAAAACCCAAAAAGGCAGATCGAGTCAGGAACGCTACTGTGATCATTACGCCAACCGGCACCAAGGTCACCAGAATCGGCCCCGCCCGGGGCGTCGGATGAAAATAGCCCAAGTATTCAGCTGCTCCGATTCCGATTAGGAAGACTAGCGTACAGGCAACAAGGCCATTCAGCCACCGGGTACCCAATATCCAGCCGCACAAAGCAACTAGGAATGGATACACAATGACGTTGGCACTGTGAACCCCGGCGAAATAGAAGATGTAGATGCTGTTGACAGTCCACATGCCAACGGCCAAAAATTTCACCGCTACGTCTGGACCGAACCGCTGTGCCCAACGGCTTAGCAGAATGATGAGCACAAATGATCCAACGCCAATCAGGCGCTGGAAGTTGGCATTTTGTGCAACGAGAATACCGACACAAGCCAAACCACACGCTAACAGAATGGTCAGTTGAAGCTTGCTGACAAAGCTTTTGAAAGCCGATGACTCGGCGACATAGTCGAGCCCCCGCTTGTTACTGGTCACCATATCCCGCACTGATTCCGGTGTATCCATTTCGTGACAATCATGAGGGGTAACTGGTTGCTGCACTGGATCGGTCGCGATTGACCGAATTTCACGGGGGCAACCTACCCGCATAGGCGAACCCTCATTCAGCCCCCGTGAAATGGTTTCTACAAACTATCGTTTTGATAGCATTTCCTGTTTTTTAGAAACTGATACCCCCAAACAGCGTCAGCGTATCCCGGTCGCTCTGATTGTTGTACGTACCACCTGAAATTTGGTTGAGCTGCACTTCTGCAAAGTACTTCTTGCCAAAGTCTGCACGCAAGGCAGAGCGCAACGTGCGGCGACCTTCCAGAAAGGAGCCGTCATACGAGTAGCCGTTCACGTCCTGCGCAAAGAAGATGGAAGGAGTGAGGTTGGCGCCGATTGCTGGTACGGCATAGGTGGCGGCCACGCGCAAGCGATAGCCCCACGCGCTGGAGGTGACAAAGCCGGATTGCGCGCACTGCACTTTGGCAATGGTGGTGTCGGTGCAGTTCTGGCCCGTTACTTGTGCCAGCCCAAAGTCATCCGAGCGACCATAGCGCAACGATCCCGCATCAGGGAGTCCCGCAACATTGCTGAAGCCCACCTCACCGGTCAGAACCACACGCTCAGCACCCAACTGCTTGGGAAATATCTGTGAAGCGCCCACGCTCAGGTTAGTGACAGCAAAACGGTCATATCCGTCAAACGTGCCGCCTGCGGGAATGGCATTGACACCCTTGGCCAGATTCAGCGCGGAGGTGGGAGAGCGCTGCAAGAACGCCGCAATCAGGTCAGACGCGTTCAAGTTGATGGCTTGGTTGGGTCGGTATGCCAGTTCGCCGAATACTTGCGTGCCGGGCGCAGGTTTGGACTCGAAACTGGCGGCAAACATCTGCATGTTTTCTGGGTACAGCATGGCGTACTTCAAACCGTTGGCGTCGGTCAGGCGTGAGAAGCTCGGTGGTGTACCGGTACCCAGTGCGCCATAGCCGCCGCCCACGTTGGCATTGGTCACCCGAATGCTGGGTGCGCGGCTGTGGTAGTTCATTGCAAACAGGCGGAAGTCAGTGTTCATGCCCTCAGGAGTCAGACGCAACGACAGACCAGCCTGACCGCTATCGCTGGCATTAACGTCTGCACTGCGGTGGGCATAGCGCCCGGTGGCGAGAGCTACTGGGTCAGCCGCAGTGGGCAACACCGATACGTAGTTGCATCCTACTGGAGCGTAGTTCGCGGCCGAGTTAAATGTGCCGCATCCTGGTAGCACCATGCTGCGCGATTCAAGTTGCAGGAAGCCCTCTACGCCCCAGGCCTTGCTGCTTTGCAGATTGGCGTAAACCATGCCAACGGGCAACTTGCTTTCTTCAGGCAATGCGCCGGGGCGCAGGGCACCAGGCACATCCAGCGGGTTGATGACGTTGACGCCTCCGCCTACAAAGCGCGCGCTGCCCCAGTTCAGGAACTGACGGCCGACCTTGATGGCCAATGGTGCGGCAGCGCCCACATTGACTTCGCCAAAAGCATAGGCATCCACGATTTGCGCGTTGGAAAATTTGGCTTCGGCGTGAAACCCATCATCACTTAGCGCGGCGTCTTGCTTATAGCCATTAGCAAAGTTGCCGTAGGGTCGCGAATCGTCCATCAAGGCAAAGTCGCGCCATGCTTTTACGCGTACAAATATCCCGAAGTTGTCTTTCTGTAGTTCGAAGTCGGCAGAGCCTTTTAGTACGGAAGAGACTCGGCTGTCCTTGCGAAAGTTCAGATCACTGGAGCCAGCGTTGCCTCCCAGCTGCCCGGCGGGCGCACCCGGCACTCTGGCAGACGACACCGGGCCGAGCAAGTTGGCATCGAGGTTTTCCGTGCGGTAGGTCGTGCCGTAGGTGACGGTGGCGTTGACCTTGGCTTGCACTCCATTGTCCAACGAAAATTCGGCCGCGGTGGTGGACATGGATGCAGAGGCGATGGCTGCCGTGCACGCGAGATAGACCATAGTCTTCTTCGTTGTTATGCAGGACTGCTGTACTGGAGTGTTCTTGGACATGTTTTTCTCTTGTCGTGTGGTTCGGGTCTATGGTCGCTGTGCCTACGTCATGGCGTAGGTCAGAAGCGCGCTTGAGAATGCTAGGAGATCGCCCCCATTGACACTGTCCGAACTCCGACAATGTTGGCGAAATTCACTAGTGGTTAACCCTTGTTTAATTCAGGGAGTCCGCTCCGACGTACCAAGAACCCGTGTCGATTCGTCACTGAGTCTGGGCGTTCTGAAAGTGATTCGCAAACGCCTGTAGCTGATCAACATTCGACACCGTGATAGTCGAATATTTCATCTCAATAAGGTCCAAACCCTTGAGTTGATTGAGCGCGTAATTGATGTGTTGACGCGTCACTCCCAAGAGATCGCCGAGGTCACTTTGAGACAGCTTCACCGCGAGCAAGATGCCCTTTGGAGTCTCCACTCCATACAATCGGGATAGCACCAAAATCATGCGTGCCAGGCGTATGTCGAGTTCGGTGCCAGGGTGTGTTGACAGGCGCTCATACATCAGGCGGCTGCGAAAAGCCAGTTGAAGTTCAAATGCGTGTGCCAAGGTTCTATCTTGTGAACGCAAGGATCGGACGAGGTCCCCTGGAATCAGCAGGGCAGCCGTTCCCCGTGCGCGCGCAAACAAGTCGTTGACGTGACCGAGCCCGTCCAAAACACTGATCATTCCCGCTACGTCGCCTGGCTGCAAAAAGCTAATGAGTTGGCGATGACCATCCGGGTGGTTAATGCTGGTTTCAAGCGAGCCATGAATGATGAGGCAAAGAGCGTCAAAAGCGTCTCCGCGGCGCACGACCGGTTCACCCTTTCCGTAGTGACGTACGTGGCCCCCAATCACAAGCGCTTTCAACGTCGATGCGTGGCAATCACGAAACCCAAGGGTTTTTCCTATTAGGGAAAGTGCCAGATCTTTGTCACGTGTTTGCGCTGGATTTGTCATTCTTAGGACAGATATGAAAGCCGCCAATCAATAGACTTCCCCGGACTATGGCGATACCAGACGTTTGTCGGGTGTTGCATTTCAAGGAAAGAGAGAAATGAGCCTATCACTGTATTCCATTCCCGCCTCGGTGGGCGTGTCGGCATTGTGTCGCAACAAGGTCGATCACATCGTGACAGTTCCCGACTGGGTTCAGTTGTCTTTGCATGAACGCCTGAACCAGGGCATTGACAAGATTCGAGTGATCAACTGTTGCAATGAAAACCAGGTGATCACGGTGGCTGCCGGTCTAACGATTGGCGGCAAGCGCCCATTGCTAATGATGCAAAACCAGGGGCTGTACAACTGCTTCAACACCTTGCGCGCGGTGTGCTTGGATGCGCACATCCCAATGGTGCTCATGGTGGGCCAGTTCGGGCGCGAGTTCGCCAATCTGGGTAAACCATCGACCGAATCGGAGCGAACCATGGTGCGCATCGCTGAGCCGTTTTTGAAATCCATAGATGTGCCATTTCATGTTCTTGACACCGAGGCGGACATGGCAAAGATGGATATTGCATTTGCGCAAGCCGAGGCGCAACGCACTGCCGTCGTCTTACTGGTGTCTGCCCCCATGGCATGGCAATGAAACAAGGAATTGAGCCATGATGAATATTGTTCAAGCATGCGGCGTGGTCGCCAAAGGTCGGGGTAACGCCGTGCTGGTTGCCACCATGTTGTCCATGTTTATATTTGATCGCATTGAGGGGGCAAACGGAGCTGCATCCGGCGTTCCGCTCGTCGGCGGCAAGGCTGGTTTGGTGCTTGGACTGGGCATTGCCAAAGCCAAGACGGTTTTCAGCGCCGCCCACGCGCAAGCCGCCACGGGTGCTGCCGCCGGCCGCATCAACTCGGTGCCCTTGATGGGCGGTGCTGCTGGCTTGGGACTGGGCTTGGCATTGGCCCATCCTGAACGAAAAGTGGTCATCATGGATGGTGACGCCAGCCTATTAATGGAATTGAGCGGCTTGGCAACGGTGGCAACCCAGCGCCCCAAAAATCTGTTGCACTGTGTTGTCCACAACGGTACGCAGTTCTCTGGCCTGGACAACATGAAGACGCCAACGTCCGACTTTCAATTCGCCCAGGTCGCGCTGAAGGTGGGTTATGTGCATGCCGAACGCATTGAGGACGGTGCGACCTGGGCACAGCGCTTTCCTGAGCTACTGGCTATGGACGGACCTGTGTTTGTGGAGCTGATGGTGGAGTCGCTGCCCAAGCAGACCAAGCCAGGCTTTGAGCAAGAGGAGCTACCACTCAATCAGTACACCCGAATGGGTGACGAAGCTGTGGCTCTGCAGATCTGGTTGGCGCAAGGTGCGGCATGACTGCAGTTACCGACACTTTTGACTACATTGTGGTCGGTGCTGGCTCCGCCGGTGCCCCTTTGGCAGCACGCTTGAGCGAGAGCGGACAGCACACGGTATTGCTGCTGGAGGCCGGCCCCAAAGACACTAGTATCTGGACCCGCATTCCCGCCGCAACCGGAAAAATTCTGGAACAGCGCAAATTGATCCGTGAATTTTTCACGCAACCCGACGCGCAAATGCAGAATCGCCGCATTTACTGGCCGCGTGGCCGGGTCGTTGGCGGCTCTTCCACGGTCAACGGCATGATGTGGGTGCACGGCACCCCCCATGAGTATGACCTTTGGGCCGAAGACGGGTGCCCAGGTTGGGCCTATTCTGACTTGCTGCCATGGTTCAAGAAAATCGAAAACTTTGCCGCTGGTGACGCAACTGTGCGCGGCCGGCATGGCCCCGTGACGGTGACCGAGTTCAAGCCAGTTGACGAACTGCCTGACGCATTTCTGGATTCGGTGCAGGCCGCTGGCATTGTTCCACGCGTCAAGGACTTCAACGCCAAGGGCCTTGGCGGCAGCTACATGCAATTCAACACACGCAATGGTGTGCGATGCAATACGCGCATGGCCTATCTGGACGATGCCGCCAATCGTCCAAATTTGACGTTGATGAGTGGGGTGACGGTGAATCGTGTTCTGCTGCTGGGCACACGAGCAGTTGGGGTGTCTGCCACACAAGACGGACGTGAACTGCAACTGCAGGCCCGGCGCGAAGTCATTCTATGCAGCGGATCTTTCAACACGCCCCAGTTGCTGGAGCTGTCGGGTATCGGTCGTCGCGATGTACTTGCCAAGGCCCAAATCCCCTTGGTGCATGAACTTCCTATGGTGGGCGAAAACCTAAGCGAGCATGTTTACAGTCCGTTGGCATTCGAAGCCGAACCAGAGGTGTCCTGGAACCGTGATCTACGCAACCCCATCGGTCAGGCCAAGCTAGCTCTGCGCTGGCTGACACGCCGCGACGGCCCGTTGAGCTCGGTCACCATTACCGCCCACGCATTTGCTCCTCCAGTGACGGGTGGTCAGCAGGCTGCCTATAAATTGCAAGTCCAACAGGTCAGCAGCCCAGGAAACCGGGGTCCTGGCAAGATTGCTATTGACGCTTTTGATGGCATCACCCTGGCTTCTTTTCAGATTCGCCCCCGTTCTCGCGGATCGGTTCATATTTCCAACTCCAATCCCAACGCTGACCCGACCTTGGTCTCCAACCATTTCACCCATCCGGACGATGTGGATGCCTGTCTGACCGCGCTCAAGATGTCTCGCAAGGTCGCAGAGACGGGGCCGCTTTCGCGTCTGATTCGACGCGAGTTGCGCCCCGGTCCGGTAACTGCCAGTGACGAGGCACTGATCAACTACATACGGGCCACGGGCGCTACGGCCTACCACCCGGTTGGCACCTGTCGCATCGGAATGGACCCGGCGCAATCGGTCGTGGACCCTCAGCTGCGCGTGCATGGTATTGCAGGCTTGCGCATCGCCGACACGTCGGTCATGCCCACCATTGCGGCCACCAATACCAATGCAATCGCCATCGTCATTGGCGAGCGCGCGGCAGACTTTATTCAGCAAAATCCGTCTTGACAATCGAGTCATTTACAAAGGTCAACATGCCAACCTCTAACCTATACGAACCCCGGCGTGCATGGTCTTTGACTGTGCTGCTGGCATTGTTCATGTTGATCAACTTCATCGACAAAGTCGGCATTGGACTGGTTGCCGTACCCATGATGACCGAGCTGAATCTGTCGCCCACGGAATTCGGCTTTATAGCGGGCAGCTTTTTCTGGTTCTTCGCTATTTCCGGCGTGGCTGGCGGATTTTTAGCCAACCGCTATAGCGCCAAATGGATACTCATGATCCTGGTGATTGTTTGGTCAGTCGCACAGTTGCCCATCATCCTCTCGTCATCGGTTGCGATGATCATGGTCTCACGCATAGTGCTGGGCATTGGTGAAGGCCCGGCATCGCCGATAGCTTTTCATGCCTGCTACAAGTGGTTTCCAGACGCCAAGCGCAATCTGCCGATATCTGTCATCAATCAGGGCTCTGCGTTGGGCCTCCTAATTGCCGGAATATGTGTTCCGCTGGTTACTGCCCGTTGGGGCTGGCGCGCCAACTTTGTAATCATGACTGCCATCGGTTTGATCTGGGGAGTGATATGGTTGATCTTTGGCGCTGAGGGCAAGATCACAACCGACAGGTCTGATGTGTCTAGTACTACGGATGCCCGTGCTGACATGCGTCTGCCCTACAGCAGGTTATTGATGGACTCTACGGTTTGGGGCGTTTTTGTCATGCATTTCATGGCATTCTGGGGATTGGCCCTCACCCTGACCTGGTTGCCAGCGTACCTTCAAAAGGGTTTGGGGTATGACGGTACAACGTCGGGAAAGCTCTTCGCTTTGGTGGTATTGATCAATGCCCCGGTGAATCTAGGGCTTTCCTGGTGGTCACAACGCATGCTCAGCCGTGGCGCAACGCAGCGTGCGGCCAGGGCACTGCTATGCAGCTTTGCACTCTCATTGTCAGGTGCGCTCTTCATTGCATTACTATTCTTGCCCCTGGGAAACATGCAGAAAGTGATTTTGTTGGCGGTCGCTTCGGGGTTGACACCAGTCATTTACTCTCTGGGTGCAGCCATGATGGGTGCAGTTTCCCCAGACAGCCAGCGCGGGGCCATGCTTTCTATTGAGAATTCGATTGCCTCGCTGGCCGGTGTTTTTGCCCCAGTGGTGATGGGCTACCTGATTCAGAACGCAACCCTGTCAGCTGCATTGGGCTATGAACAGGGGTTTGCCGTCAGCGGATGCCTTCTGCTGGTTGGCGGCATTGTCGGCCTGATTTGGGTAAACCCTGAACAATCTATTCAACGTCTAGCACAAAACGATATGTAGCCCTAGTGCATTAGGCACATACCGCTACATATTCAATAGCAAATTGCGTTTCATAAAAGTTTTTCATTCGCCTCTTCTTCAGCAAAGGTTGCCAACTTTGTCAGGTCGGGAATGTCGCACTTGCCGTAGGCTATACGAACCAGGCCTCGCTTCTCCAGCGCCCCCAAGATCACATTGGCTGACTGGCGCGTGCAGCGCGCCAGGCCAGCCAACCTGCTCTGTGTGACGCTTAGGGTGCAGGGACTGCCCGTCAGGTTTTGTGCTCTGGCCAAAATGTGTATCAGTTTGGCCATGCGCTGTTCTGGGCCGACCAACACCGATTGACCAGCCCACTCCATCAAGAGGCGCTGCCGCTGGCCAATTTCAGCCAGTATCAGGGGGTAAAGCTTGGGATGATGTTCGCAGATGTTACGCACATCCGTCGCAGGTAATGCAATGAAAGTGCTGTCCGCAGTGCAGCAATAGTCTTGGTCAGGTGAGGCGGGAATTAGGCACGGCAGCCAGGTTGCCCAAGCGCCAGCACCATGATCGCTGATGACGACCTCTTTACCAGATGCCTGCCGCGCCACAATTTCCAGGTGACCGCTGACAACCAGACGTAGCCACTCCAAGGGCGTGCCTGCGGCATTGAGCAGTGAAGGGACAGCGTATCGCTCAATCCGCGCGCAAGCGACAACGTCGTCAAGCAGTGATGATCCCAAACGACCAAAAATGGTGGGCTCCAACTGCTGGCGAATTTCGATGTCGGTCCTAGGGTAAACCATGGTCTGAAAGGTGGTTGATTGTCGGAAGTCGGACATTCTGTCTTCGCGCAGCTTACTACTATCGAATGCTCACCTTTCGCAAGTGTTTGACGCAATTTTTTGGAAGCACTTGCAATGTGTCAACGGCGATTGCGCAATTGCCACTTTGTCTACGATTGATCTATGAAAAAACTCTTGCATGCTGCCGTCTGGGTGGTGGGTACCCTGCTAGTGATCGGTTCTGCCTTGGCGCTGTGGGTCAACGGCCTTGCCAAAGACGATGGTGGCGCCGGACGCCCAACCTACGGCCTGCCCTACACCTGGTTTCAAGTGCCTGCCGATAAAAACGCTGCGCAGCCGACACCCGAGGGCGGACCCGCACCCCGTGCAGATGGCTACGTCATGGGTAGCCAAGGGCATGACTACATTCTGCCACCCATGCCGCCTGTGCGCCTGACAGACATTGCACGCCAAGACAATGTGTTTAAGAATGCCGCCATCAAGAACTGCTTTTGGCCCGGCCCCAAGCTGCGTACCGGCTACTACACTACCGACCCCGATGGCTATGGCGAGGAAAACCAGATCCCCGATATTGGTAACACCTTTAGCACCGCCTGGTTCAAGATTCCGGAAGGCGCAACCATCGTCATGAAGGGGAAGTTTCCCCACATGCGGCATTGGAGCTACACCACTTACTCGGAAAACGGTGTGCCACGTGACGTCGCTCTTGATATTGAGATCAATCCTGATGCGGGCTCGTTCAACCCCTTCCGCCCGGGCGTGCGGCGTGATGTAGAACCACGCAACTACACTGTCACCATCGCCAACGGTGAACCACCAGCGCAGCGTTCAGCCAACATTGTGTACACCCGCGCGGCCGCCATGACCGCAATTGGCATGCACATGCGCAACTACGTACCTGACCGCAGCATCGACTGGACTGGTGGCGTGGGCGTACCTAACATTGAAGTGCATTTAGCTGACGGCACGATCCTCAAAGATGAGGCCGCCTGCGCTGCTACCGACGCACCCTTGCGCGGCAAGCAAGTGCCCATCACCGTGCCCAAGAAACTGTGGATGGCCCTCAACAGCCTGCCATGGCGTCCGGCAGACCGCACGCCTGCCAGCAACTTTGAAGTCGCCAGCATGCAGAAGTTCTACAACCGCGAACACTTGTTGCTGCAAACCTTCTTCCCGGCCATCCCCAGCGATTTTCTGGCAGTTGAAAAAGGTGGTTTTTGGAGCAACCTCAACACCCGTTACGGCTTCACCTATGTGAGCCAGGCCTACGGCAAGGTCTATGTCGCGCATGGAAAAATGCCCAGCACCCCCACGACCTGGGACGGCGAGCCCACACCCATGAACCAGGACGCAGATATGCGCTACTGGTCGCTGTGCACGTCTACCGCGCCGCCTGTGGGCAACACAGTGGACTGCGTGACCGATGAAAACGTGCGCAAGGTGTTGGACATTGAAGGCAATTTCAACGTCGTGGTATCCCGCTCGATTGACCGCCCCAGCAATGCCACCGAAAAATGCGGCGTACAGTGGATGGAATACGGCAACGGCGACGGCATTCCCGGTGGCTCACAAGACTTTGGCGCCATCATCAACCGCAATACGGCAGTGAACCCCAAATTCAAGCACAGCTGGTTTGACGTGAAGACCCTGCATGGTGAAGAAGAAGCTTTGGGTGCCTACCTGCCCAAGGTGATCAACATGCACGAAAAAGCCAACTTCGAAGCCCTGGGTTGCCCGGTGGACACCAGCAAGCTGGCCGCCATGGCGAAGCGCTAAAACCCGCAGCCAAGGAGAGACGTCATGCGCAAAACATCACACGCCCCCAAAGGCTTCGGGCTAACGACGCTGAATACGCTGTTGTTTACAGCGAGTCTGCTTGGCCAGTCTTCTTTGAACGCGGCGACTGTAACGCCCGCCAAGAAAGCCGGTCCGAACGGCAAAGAGCAGGCAGCACAACCCAAGTCAACCGCAGTCCAGCCGCAGTCTCCCAACGTCATCATCATCATGTTGGATGACGCGGGTTATGCGCAGGCGGATACCTTTGGCGGTGAGGTTCACACCCCAACGCTGACCCGCATCGCTAACTCAGGCATCAGCTACAACGCCTTTCACGCCGTTGCCATCAGCTCGGCCACACGGGCATCCCTGCTGACGGGGCGCAACCACCACCGTGTCGGTAACGGCACCATCACCGAGATTGCCGACGACCGGCAGGATGGCTATACCGGCGTCATTCCCGCCAATGCAGCGACCATTCCACAGGTCCTCAAGCAAAAAGACTATGCCAGCGCCATTTTTGGCAAGTGGCACAACACGCCGGTGGATGAAACTGGCCCTACCGGGCCGTTTAACCATTGGCCCACCGGCTATGGCTTTGACCATTTTTACGGTTTCATGGGCGGTGACACCGACCAATACAAACCCAGTCTGGTCGATGACACAAAGCCGGTTGTGCCTTCACGTGACCCCAAGTACCACCTCACCGAAGACTTGACACAAAAAGCCATTCAGTGGATGGACAAGCAGCGCGCCACCGCCCCCACCAAGCCGTTCTTCATGTACTGGGCTCCTGGCGGCGTCCACGCGCCACACCAGGTGTTTGCCGAGTGGACCCACAAATACAAGGGCAAGTTTGACAGCGGTTGGGATGCCTACCGGCAGCGGACCTTCGAGCGCCAAAAGGCCATGGGCTGGATTCCCAAAGATACGGTGAACAACCCCCGTCCGGCCGAAATGACGGCCTGGGACAGTTTGACCGCCGAAGAGAAAGCCTTCCATGCCCGCCAGATGGAGGTCTACGCGGGCTTTATGGAACACACCGACACCCAGGCCGGCAAGATTGTGGATGAGCTCGACCGCCTGGGTATTCGCGACAACACGCTGATTTTCTACGTGTTCTCCGACAACGGGGCTTCCGCAGAGGGCGGTCAAGGCACCATCAGCCACAAAATCACGGCGAACACGGTTGTTAAGTCAACCGCACAAGCCTTGACGGCGCTGAACGACATGTACGGCGGCCTGGATGCCTTGGGTGGCCCCAAGGTGTCTCAGCACTACAACGTGGCGTGGGCGTGGGCTGGTGAGTCCCCGTTCCAAGGTCTCAAAACGACTGCCGGATACTTTGGGGGTACACGCGTACCGATGGCGATTTCCTGGCCCGCCAAAATTGCGCCTAGCAAGGCCATTCGCCCGCAGTTTCACCACGTGAACGACATTGCCAGCACCATCTACGAGGTAGCAGGCGTCAAACCGCCAGAAACCTACAACGGGGTGAAGCAGGCACCGCTTGACGGCGTGAGCATGACCTATACCTTCGCTGACGCAAAGGCTGCCAACCGCAAGCCGCAGCAATATTTCGAAATCATGGGTAGCCGGGGAGAGTATTCGGATGGCTGGATGGCCTCGGTGATGGGCCCGCGCAAACCCTGGGTAGCCGATGCGTCCAAGCTCATCAGTCTGCCAGCCAAGATTTCGTATTTCTTTGGCATGCCCTGGTTTGGGGACACCTTTGGCTGGGTGAATTGGAAGCCCAAGGACGACCATTGGGCTCTGTATGACTTGAAATCAGACTTTAGCCAAGCCAAAGACGTCGGTGACAAATATCCGGAAAAACTGGCCGAGTTGAAGAAGAAATTTGAAGAGGATGCGGTAGCGAACAATGTAAATCCTCTGGGCGCAGGCTATGCCCGGGCGATTCTTCCAAAAGCTGGAACACAAAAAGAGTGGCACTATGGTCCTGAAACAACCTTGATTCCAGAGCTCGTAGCACCCAACATCCGATCCAAAGACAACGTGGTTACTGTTGAGGCCGACTTCCCAGAAAGCGCCAATGGCGTGCTATTCAAATACGGCAACGTTAGCGGCGGCATTGCCTTGTTTGTCAAAGATGGCTATCTGGTCTACGAATACAACGCCTTTGGTTTTGACCGCAACATCGTGCGTTCGCCCCAGCGAGTGCCCGCCGGCCCTGGTAGGGTGTCTGTCACGCTGGATATGAAGTCCCGTATGCGGGCGGCGGCGGCCAATGTGTCCTTGAAGATCAACGACAAAGAAGTTGCCACCGGGTTGGTGCCTTTGACGGCTCCGGCCTTCTTCTCGCACACCGCGACCTTTGACGTGGGCCGCGATGTGGGCCCACCCGTGTCATTGCAGTACTACGACCAGGCACCTTTTGTCTTCAACGGCAAAATCAAAGACGTCGCAGTGCGCTATAACTAGTCGATGCAAGACGGCAGCGCCGCACACCCCGAAACCGAGGAGGCTCCGCGGGGAATCCACTTGATGGCCAAGCCCGTGGGGCCGCTGTGCAATCTGGATTGCAGCTACTGCTTCTACCTCGAAAAGGAAGCGTTCTTCCCAAAGAAGGAGCGCTTCCGCATGTCCGACGAAGTGCTTGAAGCCTATGTGCGGCGCTACATCGAGGCCCAGGACACGCCGGTGGTCGAATTCACCTGGCAGGGCGGAGAGCCCACTCTGATGGGGGTGGACTTCTTTCGCAAGGCGGTGCAACTGCAAAAGCTGCATGCCCACGGCAAGACGGTGCGCAACACTTTGCAGACCAATGCCACGTTGATCGATGCGCAGTGGGTGCAATTTCTCGCCGACGAGGGCTTCCTGATTGGCGTGAGTTTGGACGGACCGCAGTATTTGCACGATATCCACCGCTATGACAAACAAAAGCGGTCCAGTTTCGATGCAACCGTCAACGGGTTGCAACTCTTGCTACAGGCAGGGGTCGAATGCAATGTGCTGGTGACGGTGTCGCGTGAAGTGTCCAAAGAACCAATGCAGGTCTACACCTTCCTCAAGGAATTGGGGGTGCGTTACATACAGTTCAACCCGGTGGTGGAGCGCGTCACCAAGGCTGAAGAAAAGAAGATTGGTTTGTTCTTCTCCAAGCCGCCCAACCTGTCCATGGCAACCAACGTGGAACTGGCCAAGCAAACGACCACCCCGGAGGTTACCCCAGCCTCGGTGGAAGCAAGCGGTTACGGCGACTTCCTGATCGCCATTTATGACCAATGGGTTCGCCATGATGTGGGTGTCGTACACGTCATCAACTTCGATTGGGCATTGGCTTCGTGGTGCCAGGTGCCCGTTGGCGTCTGCCTCTTTTCCCCGCGCTGCGGCAAGGCGGCCATCGTAGAACATGACGGTAGCGTGTATTCCTGTGACCATTTCATGTATCCCGAATATCGATTGGGGAACCTGCAGCAACACGATCTGGCGACGATGATGCAATCACCGGAGCAGCAACGCTTCGGCGCGGCCAAGGAAGAGCGCCTGCCGGCCGTTTGCCGCAGCTGCACCTACCAGTTTGCATGCCACGGCGAGTGTCCCAAAAACCGCTTTGCCACGGCACCTGACGGGGAATATGGGCTCAACTATCTGTGTCCGAGCTACCTAAAATACTTTCGACACATTACGCAATCCATGAATGGAATGGCCAAGCTGTTGCAGCACGGGCAACCAGCCTCTTTGATCAAGGATGCATTCAAGGGTCCGTTGATGGTGAAACTGGGAGCGACGACGACCAATGCGACCGCTAGTTGTCCGGTGGAATGCGATTCACATTGCCCCAAGGAAATTTGAGTTGGAAAAACTGAAGGATTGGCTACCCGTCAAACTGAACGCGGACAACCGAAAAATTGTCTATGGATTGGTCGGCTCGCTGTTGCTGTGTTTGTGGCTTTTTGTTGGATTTTGGTCGTGCTGGGAACGTCACGGCATCATCGCGGCTAACCGGGTCGAGCTGGAGCAATTGACTTCTGCTGTGCAAGAGCAGACCAAAGGCCTGTTCAAACAGGCCGAGACATCATTGATGGTGGCCAGCCACTGGATGGCTGAGCATCCAAGCGATGATCCTGGGCAATCGCCGCCCTTTATTGACCTGGTAGAGCAACTGCGCAAAACATCAGATGGCCTACTCGATATCCGCATGGTTACGCGCCAGGGCGTCCTGCGGTATATACCTGATCGTGGACAAGCGAACAAGACCGACGTGTCCGACCGCGACTATGTTCTGGCGCAATCTGACCCGAAGACCAAGGGCTATTTCATTGCAAAGCCTTTACTCAGCCGCGTAACCGGCAAATGGGGCATACCCATATCCATGCCCGCAGAAAAAGCAGGTGGTGACATTGGGGTCCTATTCGTGGCCATTGAACTTGACCGGATTGCGGGCATCTTCGAAGCGGAGCGCCTCAAACCCAATGGCACGATTGGCATCTTCCGGTTGGACGGAACGTTCCTGTTTCGCAGCCCCATGAACGGTGAGATCCTCGGCACATCTATCGCGCAAAGTCCATCATGGAAACAGTATTTGGGAATTTCACCCAAAGGCTCTTACCAGACCGCAAGTGGCACCCTAGATGGCAACGCTCGCCAGGTGTCATTTTCCCGGGTCACTGACTACCCTGTGGTTGTCGCGGTTACCGCTGATATGAATGACTTGCTAACGGCATGGCGTATTCACACCGCCGTATTGGTAGTGGTTTCCGTCGTTGTTTCCGCATTCTGTGTGGCACTGGGTGCCATCTTGGTGCGGGCTATGGCGTCCGAAGAGAGGGCGCGACAAGACATGGAGCACCTGATGCTGACCGATCCACTCACCGGCGTCGGAAATCGCCGAATGTTGACACGCAAACTTGACGATGAAATTCTGCGTGCCAATCGGTACCAACGCCTATTGACCGTTGCGTTTTTCGACCTCGATTTTTTCAAACAAATCAACGATACCTATGGTCACACTGTGGGTGATGAAGTGCTCACACGAGTTGCTAAAAGCTTGCAGTCAAAGTTGCGCCAAAGCGATCATGTAGGTCGCTTTGGTGGGGAAGAATTTGTAGTGGTGTTGCCTGAAACGGGTGTTGAAGTGGCACTGTTGCTGGTGGAGCGTATGCGAACGGCCATCAGTGAGATTCGTATGGCAGAAGCACCCATCACAATTACCGCTAGTGCAGGCCTCGCTCAGTTTCGCCCCGGAGAGAGCGGAGAAAGCTTGTTAAACCGAAGCGACAAGGCGCTCTACCGTGCCAAGGCCTCGGGACGCAATTGCACGTGTATCGATGAAAAATCCTGACACATCGCTCAGTCTAGGACTTGCACTGCAGCCGCGCCGACTGCAGCAGGTTCTAACGGCCTTGCTTGCTGTAGTCGTGCTGGGGCTGACAATTTCCCTCTCCAAACAGCGGTGGCTGGTGGTAGCGCTGCTGGGCTCTGCGCTTTTACTGCTGGTACTGGCTTTCCGCTTCAACAACAACGGGCGTACTGAGCAGGCCGCATCCCTCATGCTCATTACCCTCACCAGCGCCGTGAGTGGGCTGGTACGTGTGGGCGCCTGCCTTGCCACCCGATGAGTTTTTAAGTTTTGTTTGTGCCAGACAATCTTAGAAAATCAATCCAGATTCAATGGAATCTGCCGAATGAAAACGCAAATAATCTATCGACAAATTCCGTTTGCGCTGGCTGCGTTCTACTACCATGGACAGCAGTTAAAAGAAGCGCGGATCTGGGTGGACAAGCGGCGGCAAGTGCAACCCGGCGACCAGCGACTGGTCGGTCTGGACCAAGCTCTCGGGTCGCGCTGATCTACAGCTCGTTCTTAACCAGCTTCTCCAGCTCCGAGATATTTTTGATGGAAACTTTGGAATATTTCTGCTCGATCAGCCCCTGCTTTTCGAGTTGCTTCATCAACAGGTTGAGGCTCTGCCGCGAGATACCGAGCATCTCCGCCAAATCGTTTTGGGAAAAACCCACCTCAAAAATTCCCTGTCGGTGCCTGTTCTGTGGACCGTAGGTTGAGGCCAAAGTAATCAGGTGACGAGCCAGGCGAGCGGTTGGCGACAGCAGATGCTGGTCTGCCATGGCTGAAAAAGTCTCTCGCGACCGCTTGCACATGACACCCAGCACGCCCATCATCAACGCGCTGCTGCGGTGCATGCTGTCAATCATCAGTTCACGCGACAGCGTGACCATCGTGCAGGGGGTGATAGCAGTGGCCCCGTAATACAAGGGCTCGCCATCGAGCATGGGGAGCAGGCCATAGAGCTGGCCTTCCCGTAGCACATTGAGTACATGGCGTTTGCCGGCGCGGTTGGTCACGCTCAGTTCGATCTGTCCATCAGCAATCACCGCCAAGTGGTTGAAGTGCTGGCCCATGTGGGTGACGACCTCGCCATCTTGGTAATAGACCACCCGAGCCTGATCTGCCAATTTGGCAAGCAATTCAGGTTCGATGCCGCAAAAGCAGGGCGTTTGGCGCAGCACTGTCGGTGTGTCAATGTTGAGTGCTCTCATGGTTTTCCCTAGAGAAATGTGTCGGGCTTTGGACAGATTTGTGAGTCGGGTCTCAGGATACTGCATCCATCCCGCGCGGCCAGTCTGGCTGTGCACGGAGTCATGCCGTTGTATGTCTAACAAGGAGGAGTTTTTCCGATGAAGTTGCAACCCGCCCGATTGCCCGCCACGCTGGCCATTGCCTGCGCAAGCGCCCTGGTTTTCAGTGCCGCATCTCTTGCCCTGGCAGCCGACCATGTTCCCATGTCCGGTCCCAAGAACATGAATGAGACCACCAAGCCCGGTATGCCCGGCGTGCGCACTTGCTTTTGGCAGACCGGTCCGTACGGTGGTGACCCTTACTACAACACGGCCTGGCCGGATACCAATACGATTTACTGGGGCGCCATATTTACGATTCCTGAAGGCGCCAAACTGGTTATGGAGGGCCAGTTCCCGCACTCACGCTACACCTCTTACGTGAGTTACGATGAACGCGGTCAACCGGTAGAAACTGTCGCCGACTACCTGATCGAGCCGTTGCCAGGGCATACCAACACAACGCGCCATGGTGCCGACCGGACTGCAAGCAAACGCTCCTACCAACTTGAAATCAAGACTGGCAACCTGCGCGATACCACTCGTCCGGAAGGTGTTTACCTTGAGGATGGCCGCACCGTGAAGGTGATGAGCGCTCCCCAAAATGGCGAAGGTAAGCAGCAGGTCGTCATTTTGCGCATTTATACAGCTGACAAAGGTACGGGTATCACTGGTGGTGTGCCTTTGCCGTCACCGGTTTTGACGCTGACTGACGGCAAGGTGCTGCGCGGAAATGCGGCTTGTCAGGCGCTCAATGCGTCCCAGCGTTTGGCTGTCGCGCCTGATGCCTTTGGCATGCCAGCTTGGCGCTACCGTGAGCTTTTGAACACCCCTGGAAAGCCCGATACGCACCCGGCAACACGCCCCGCCACGTGGCATGCCCAATTTGATCGCAAGCAGTTTGAGAGCATCTTCACCGGTATTCCAACCGGAGACTACAGCCGCAAGAGTGAAGGCTTCTACCCCACGACGGACAACACCTATGTGCGCACCTTTTACAACCGCAAGTTCGGCCCGGTCTTTGTGTTGCGCGGCAAGCTGCCCGTTACGCCCAAGACCATGAATGGCGACAAGTTCATGGACGTCAAGGATGTCGATATGCGCTACTGGTCCATCTGCTCACAAAAGGGCGCGGCCAACACGATGGTTACCAAGTGCCTGAACGATGAAGAGGTCGTCATCGACAAAGACCGCAATTACGTCATCGCCTTTAGCAAGGCTGCAGACCGCCCGCGCACCGCCTTCCCGGAATGTGGCATCAACTGGCTGCCTATGCCGGATGACGGCGATGGGATGTATGACCCGGACCAAGGCAACATGATGATCCGCAACATGCTGGTCAATCCCAACTTCAAGCAGACAACGCGCGAAGTGCAAAAGCCCGGCGAAGAAAAGGCGGTCCTGGGACCCTATCTGCCAAGCAGCGTTTACCTGACCACGTCGAACTTTGAGTCTTCGTTCAATTGCCGATCACCTGGTGTCGTGGCGCAAATCGCCAAGGACACTGAGGAAATGGACGCCGCACAGCAAGCCGCTGCAAAGGCTAAATAGATCGTTGCGGGACTGGCCCGTATTTACCCTGATTTGTCGGCATTCGGACAAATAGGTTGGAGCCGCATGGGTTACCGTGCGCCTCCATTCATTTACAGGCACTCACAAGGAACTCGCATGGCTATCACCGTCAACATTGAACTTGAATACGATTTCAAAGTAAAAGCAAGCACTGCTGAGGCGTTTGCATTGCTGGCCGATTTGCCAGCTTGTGCAGGCGAGTACCCCAAAGTTGACCAGTTGGTGGATTTGGGCGGCGGTGCCTACCGCTGGGAAATGGAAAAAATTGGCGTGGGAAGCGCAAACATTCAGACCATATATGCATCCAAATATGTTTCAGACAAAGCCAAGGGAACGGTGGTCTGGACGCCGGTCAAAGGCGAGGGCAACGCCGAAGTGTCTGGCAACTGGAAGATCACCGGCGGCAAGAAGGGAACCCAACTGGCCATGAACGTCAAGGGCGTTTTGACCGTGCCACTACCCAGCTTGATGAAGATGGTGGTTGGCCCTGTTGTTAAGGCCGCATTTGAAAAGCTGACGGACGAATACATCGCAAACCTGACGACCAAACTGGGCGGACCAGCTTAAGCCCATGAGCAAACTGTCTTTTCTTGATTTCGGCTTCTTCATTGCAGAAACTCCGGCCAGTCCCAAGCACGTGGCTGGTTTGATGGTGTGCAAACGCCCGCCCAAATCGCCAGCGAGTTTCGTCAAGAGTCTCTATCAGGAATACCTGACCCACACGGATATCAAGGCGCCGTTCAACCGCGTCATTGCGTTCTCGCTGACCGGCATGCCGAGTTGGAAAGTGGCGCAGTCCATTGACCTTGGGCAGCACATTTTTTATCACAAGCTGCGACGCGGGGCGAACGACAGGCAAGCCTTGTACCGTTTCGTTTCCAATCTCCATGTACCCATGCTGGACCGCACGCGCCCATTGTGGGAACTGCACGTGATTGACGGCATGGATGACGGCCAGTTCGGCATTTACCAGAAGATTCATCATGCCTACGCGGATGGGGTAACGATGTCGCGCTGGATGGCCGAGTCCCTGTCGCCAACGCCCGACGACATGACGGTCAAGCCGCTGTGGACCCAAAAGCACGGTGGCCACGGTGTGCGGCGCAAGAAGGCAACCCAGGAAGTGGTGCAATCCGCATGGAAGGAAGTGGGCGACACTACCCAACGCGTATTGGGTGTGGGCCGCCTGGCTGCCATGTTGCTGCTGGAAAGCGTCAAACTCACCAAGAACGCCATTGCGTTGCCTTTTGTGTCCAGTGCCAAGACCCTGCTGACTGGGCAGGTCACTGCGGGGCGCCAGTTCACTGCCACGGGCGTTTCTATGGAGCGCATCCATCGCATTCGGGAGCGCACCCGTTCTACTGTGAACCACGTCGCCTTGACCTGCCTGGACGGTGCGTTGCGCGCGTATTTGAAAGATCAGGGCGTCGAGCTGAAACGGCCCATCACCATTCAAATGCCGGTGAACTTGCGCCGCAGTGGCGACAAGACCGCAGGCAACAAGATTGGCATTATCCAGGTCGAGTTGTCGCCACCCACCGACGACCCCTACATTCGCCTGCGCAACATCGGCTACTCGCTGCGCAATGTGCGCACCATGATCGACAGCGTGGCGCCGGTGGCGATTGAGTCGTACACCATCCTAACCGGGCTGGTGGCGCAAGGTGCAGAGACATTCAAGCTCAGTGATGCCATGCCACCCATGAGCAACGCGATGGTCTCCAATGTGCCGGGGCCTCAGGAATACCTGTACATCAAAGGCGCCCGTATGGAGGAAATGCACCCGGTCAGCACGCTGCCGCCGAGCAACCTACTCAATATCACCCTGTTCAGCTACGCCGGAACACTGTATTTTGGACTCATCGCAGCGGACGGTTTGCCCAACTTGCAGCGCTTGGGTGAATATGTGCAGGAGGCTTTTTCAGAGCTAGAAATCTGTATACAGAATGCCCACGAGTTGTGACTTGAAATCGGCAGTTGGCAGATAGACAGACCTTCCCAATTAATGATGAAATTTCAGTAATTCGAATGTCAAACAACACACCAATCGACTGTCTTTCGGAGGACCGCAAAGGGCACCAACGAGTCAAAGTGCAATGACCGCTAAAGGGCAACTCGCTTCAGCGCACGTTGACTATTCTCTCGGCACGGGCACAGTTGATCTCCCTTCAACTTTAGGAGATCGTCATGGAAGAAGCTTCAGTTGCACCCGCCAAGGTCCCATGGAATAAGGGGAAGATCGTCGGGCAGAAGGCTCCCCTCAGGCTCAAGGACATCTGGGCTATTCGCATCAGACTTCAATTGGGCCATCGGGTTCGCGAACTGGCGTTGTTCGATCTTGGATTGGACAGCAAGCTCCGAGCATGTGACCTCGTACGGCTACGTGTCAGAGACATTTGCCATGGCGAACATGTGTCCACTCGTGCAATCGTCATGCAGCAAAAGACGTCCCAACCGGTTCAGTTTGAAATCACGCCGCCCACCAGAGAGGCAGTTTCCGATTGGATCAAGGATGCAGCACTTACCAATGACGATTACCTGTTCCCTAGCCGCGTGCATGATTCTCCCCACTTGGGTACACGGCAATACGCCCGCATCCTTGATTCGTGGATCGAAGAAATAGGGCTGGATCCATCTGCCTATGGCACCCACACCATGCGCAGGACCAAAGCATCGCTCATCTATCGGCGGACGAAAAACATCCGCGCAGTTCAACTGCTTCTAGGCCATACAAAGTTGGAAAGCACCGTGCGCTACCTGGGTATCGAGGTTGAGGATGCCTTGGAGATGTCTGAGCAAACCGAAGTCTGAATGTTCACAATGAACCGGTGACCTATGAAATTCTGGCCAATGGTTACCGGTTATTCACGAGTGCCAGGCCCGGTTCTGCGATTGCGAGGCAATACTGCTGAGCCACATCTCCGCCAGCAATTCAACCGACCGGATAGCGGTCGTTCTCAAACACGTGCTACCGCCCCAACTCCAGTCGATCAGCAGCCGTTCCTGGATGCGTGTTTACGACTTTAAAAAAGGCGTCTCCAAAATCCAACGCCCCGCAAACCCGCATGGATGCTAGGGCCGTGTTTACGACTTTATTAACCTGTTTACGACTTTAATTGCTCGGAATAGCAACACATTTCCCGCTTTTTCGTCTATTCGACTGTGACCGATTTGGCCAAATTACGTGGCTTGTCGACGTCAGTCCCCCGCGCACAGGCGGCGTGGTAGGCCAGCAGCTGCAAGGGCACCACATGCAGCAGAGGTGACAACTCGCCGTAGTGCTCGGGCATGCGGATCACGTGCATGCCTTCGCCACTCTCAATGCGTGTGTCGGCATCGGCCAGCACATACAGCACGCCACCCCGGGCACGCACCTCGTGCAGGTTGCTCTTGAGCTTTTCCAACAGTGCGTCATTGGGTGCCACGGTGACCACCGGCATCTCACTGGTGACCAACGCCAGCGGGCCGTGCTTGAGTTCTCCGGCCGCATACGCTTCGGCGTGGATGTAGGTGATCTCCTTGAGCTTCAAGGCACCTTCCATGGCGATGGGGTAGTGCAAGCCGCGGCCCAGGAACAGCGCGTTCTCCTTCTTGGCAAAGTCTTCCGACCAGCTGATGATTTGCGGCTCCAGCGCCAGCACGGCCTGCAGCGCCGCTGGCAAGTGGCGCATGGCTTTGATGTGGCGCTGCTCTTCGCTCTCTGGCAGGCGCCCCTTGGCCTGCGCCAACGCCAGCGTCAGTAAAAATAGCCCGGCCAATTGGGTAGTGAAAGCTTTGGTGGATGCCACGCCAATCTCCACGCCTGCGCGCGTCACGTAGGCCAGGCTGCACTCGCGCACCATGGCGCTGGTGGCCACGTTGCAAATGGTCAGTGTGTGGTGCATGCCCAGGCTTTTGGCGTGGCGCAGTGCGGCCAGCGTGTCGGCGGTTTCGCCCGATTGGGTGATGGTGACCACCAGTGTCCTGGGGTTGGGCACCGAATCACGGTAACGGTATTCGCTGGCAACCTCCACTTGCGTGGGCACTTTGGCGATGCTCTCCAGCCAGTACTTGGCGGTGCAGCCGCTGTAGTAGCTGGTGCCGCAGGCCAGAATCAACACCGAATCGATCTCGGCAAACACGCGGGCCGCATTGGCGCCCGGTGCGTGGTTCATCTGCTGGTCAAACAGCTCGGGGACGATACCTTCCACACCATCCAGCGTGTCGGCGATGGCGCGCGGCTGCTCAAATATCTCTTTCTGCATGTAGTGGCGATACGGGCCCAACTCGGCCGCACCGCTGTGTGCCATCACGGTTTTGACGGGGCGCTGTGCGGGTGCGACCGGCTTGCGGGCCTTGTCAATCAACCAGTATTTGCCCAGTTGCACGTCAACCATGTCGCCTTCGTCCAGGTAGACGATCTGGTCCGTGACACCGGCCAGTGCCATCGCGTCGCTGGCAAGAAAGTGCTCTTGCCCATCCTTGCCCACCCCCAGAATCAACGGCGAACCCGCACGTGCACCGACCAGGCGGTGGGGCTCGTCCTTGCAAAACACTGCAATGGCATAGGCACCATGCAGCTGGCTGACGGCCGCCTGCACAGCTTCAAACAAATCACCGTCATAAAGGCTGTCCACCAGATGGGCGATGACTTCGGTATCGGTCTGGCTGACGAACACGTAGCCTTTGGCCTTGAGCGCGGCGCGCAGTTCGTCGTGGTTTTCAATGATGCCGTTGTGCACCAGCGCAATACGACCCGGCCGCTGGTGAGCATCTGCGCCCGGGCCGTGGCTGAAGTGGGGATGGGCATTGCTGACCGAAGGCGCCCCATGGGTGGCCCAGCGCGTGTGGGCGATGCCCAAATGACCGGTCAAACCACCCGTCTCGGAACCCGGCGCCACCTGCGCCGCCAACTCTGCCACCCGGGAGGTGCTGCGGGCTCGGCGCAATCCGCTGTGGGTTGCATCCGTACCCTGCGCATACACCGCAACGCCGCAGGAGTCGTAGCCCCGGTATTCCAGCCGCTCCAGCCCCTGCACCAGGACCGGAACAATATTGCGGTTGGACACCGCGCCGACGATTCCACACATAGCTGTACTCCCTATCGTTACCAAAGATGGGCGAATGGTATCGGTCTATAAAAATAATTGTTAGTAAAAAAGCGGCACGTTAATGGAAGATAATTTCATAAATCACTACAACTGGCATTTACCTTCATACATCATAAAAAAATGAAACAAATCACGCTAGATAAAACGGACCTGCAATTGCTGGCGCAACTCCAGATGGACGCCAGTTTGAGCAATCAGGCCTTGGCCGAGCATGTCCACACCTCGGCGCCCACCTGCCTGCGCCGCGTCAAGCGCCTGCAGGACGCCGGCTTGATTGAGCGCCAGATCGCCATCCTCAACCCGGAAAAACTGTCCGCTACTCTTGGATTTGGTCTGACGGCGATTGTTGAAATCACGCTGGACCGGCAAGACGCGCAGGCGCTCGACCATTTTGAAGCCCGCGTGGCCCATGACCGCGCCGTGCAGCAGTGCTACCGTGTATCGCCAGGGCCAGACTTTGTGCTGGTGGTGCATGCACTGAATATGCCGGACTATCAGGCAGCCACGCAGCGGCTGTTCACCAGCGACGCCAATGTGCGCAACGTCAAGGCGTTCTTCAGTATCAAGCGCAGCAAGTTTGGGGGGGAGTTGCCACTGGCTTGACCCATTACACTGGTGCGCGGTTACCGATCCATCGTGAACAATCCCGAATGAAAGACGCCGAACGAAGCCCTGAGGCAGCACCTGCCAATCTCGCGGACGCTTGGGCGCTTTTCGACAAAGGCCGTCTGGATGCGGCCATCGCATTGGCACGCCAAGTGATCGAGCAATCACCCGCCGGTCAGCCCCACGCTGAGGCCGCCCTGGGCTGGTTCCTGCTCTCGGCAGGGTCTGTGGACGAAGCGGAAGCGACACTCACTTCATCCCTTGGACTACACCCTGGATTTGCCCCCCTGCACTGGTATTTGGGTCTGGTCTATGTTCGTCAGGGTCGCCGTGAGGAAGCCTGTCAGGCCCTGGCAACCAGTGTCACCATCGACCCGGAACTCGATGAAGCGGCGGTCACGCTGGCATGGGTCTTGGGTGATCTGGGCCGATTTGCGGAGGCGACCCTCTTCTCCAGGGCGGCATTGGCAAAAAAAGCGCAGCTGGACCGCATGGCCCAACTGGGATGGCTTCTGGTGTGCCAGGAGCAATGGGAAGAGGCCGTTTCCCAGCTGTCGCAGGTACTGTCGCTTGAGCCCGAGAGACTGGATGCACGCAGCCATCTGGCAACCGCGCTGCAGCGACTGGGGAGAAGCGATGAGGCGCTTCAGGTTCTCGCGGACGGGCTGGCGCTGTCGCCCGAGGCCACCGATCTCTTGCACCAGTACATTCACTTGCTGCTGGATATGCACCGCACAAAGGAAGCGCGCGATGCATGCTGTCGTCTGCTCACGTTGCAACCGCGAGAAGGGTCGAGCTGGTATTTGCTGGCGCTTACTCTGGTGCAACGCAAGCGTACGGGCGTAGCGGCGCGCGCTCTCGCACGCGCCCGACGTCTGGCACCAGCGCAACCGGAGGTGTGGACTCAAACCGCCTGGCTGGCGCTGGAGGCAGGTGATTTGCATGCCGCGCGGGAAGCCGTTGAGCGTGTGCTGGCGCTCGCTCCCGAAGATTCGGCACACCAGGTTTTAGCCGCCGTAGTGATGGAGGCCAGTGGCAATCTAACCGCCGCCTCAGCGCATGCGGAAGAAGCGGTAGCCCGCGCCCAGGAGTCCGCAGCGGCCTGGCGCGCTCTGGCTCAGGTACGGTCCAGCCAAGGCCGCTTGCCTGAAGCGGAAGTGGCACTCCAAACCGCACTGGCACTCGATCCACGGGACACCAACGACACGTACAGACAACTGGGATGGCTCTGCCTGGCTTCCCAACGCCCTGCAGAGGCGATCTCGGCGTTTTCCAACGCGACAGGCAACAACCCGCTCGATGCCGAGTCGTTGTGCGGGCTCGCCGAAGCGTATCGCGCCGACGGAAAGCTGTCGGAAGCCCTGCAGGCCATCCGTAAGGCGCTCTTGCTGCGCAACGATTGGTCGACCGCACGCACGGTACTCAGCCACGTCCTGATCGACAGCGGGCCAGTCTTCTGGGAAGAGGCGGTGTTGGAACTCACCAAAGCTCTGGCGCAACAGCCCGCGCATGGAGAAACGCGCCGCCTCCTGGCTGACGTGTTCCATCGATTGGGCAGAAGTGATGATGCCCTCAATGTGTTGGTGGACGGGTTAGCACTCACGCCTGCGGTCACCGAGCTTTGGCATCAGAAAATCCGCCTCCTGCTCGATATGCGACGCACCAAGGATGCGCGTGCAGCCTGCCACAGCCTGCTTCAACAACAGCCACGGGAGAGCGTGAACTGGTACTTGCTGGCACTGGTGCTGGAGCAACACAAACAGCCTGGTATCGCTGCGCGCGCGCTCCACCGCGCCTTGCGATTGACACCGGGGTCGCAGGAAGTGTGTCGCCAGATTGGATGGTTGTCACTGAAAATCGGCAGTCTGCCCACTGCGCGGCAGGCAGTCGATCACTTGCTGTCGCTGGCGTCCGCCGATACGGCAAACCAGATTCTGGCGGCATTTGTAACGGATGCCAGCGGGAACCATGCGGCAGCTTCGCAGCATGCTGAAAATGCTGTCGCCCTCGCCCCACGCTCCGCTGCTGCCTGGCGCGCACTGGCACAGGTCCGTGCGCGGCAGGGTCGCAACGACGAAGCGAAAGACGCCCTGCACACCGCACTTGCAATGGACCCCGTCGCCACCAGCGACAGCTATCGGCAACTGGGCTGGGTTTGCCGCGACGAACGTCACTATGACGAAGCCGTCACTGCCTTTCGGGCTGCTGTCGCCAACAACCCTAAGGACGCTTCATCCTGGTATGGCCTAGCAGATGCCTACCGCGCCGATGGCAAGTTCGTGGAAGCACTGCAAGCCATCAAGCCCACATTGACTCTGCGGGAAGAGTGGAATGACCGTCAGCTGCGTGGCCAGATCATCCACGAGCAGGTCTATGGCTTGCTGAAGAAAAAGTGGAACGACCTGGGTGGCGCTCCACAGTCTCTTCTCGCGCCGCCGGCAACGAGTCCTCTGGAAGTCGAATCGGCAACGGAAAAAAAGTACGACTATGTGGTGTGCAGCTTGAGCACCAAGAGTCACGTGCCCTTGATGAATACGCTGGCAAATTCGGTGCGCAGGCACTTTTCCGGCCGGATTTACCTGCTGGTTGTGGACTCGGATGATTCCAGCCTGATTCCCGAGGACACGACGCTGGTTCGACTCAGCGATGTGATCGAACCATCTGTCTGGCAAGACATGGTCGAACGCTACAACATACTGGAATTGTGCTGCGCACTGAAATCATTCTTGATGCGTTTCTTGGCCAGGACCGTGGGCTGTCCGATCATTTATATGGATGCCGACACCTATATGCTGGGGCCGATGGATGCACTGCTCCCTGAGCGCCCTGATTTTTCAGTATTCCTGACACCACACCTTCTCTATCCGTTTTCCGGCGAGCTGCATGCCGAAGAAATCGGCATGTTGTGCGTCGGTGTCTACAACGGGGGAATGATCGGCGTCGGGATGGGCAGCGACGGCATCCGGTTCCTGGACTGGTGGCTGGACCGGGTGTCGCGCTATGCGTACGACAGCCGCGAACAAGGCGTTTTCACCGATCAGAAGTGGCTGGACCTGGTCCCCTGTTTTTTCAAGGACGTGCAGATCAGTCGCGCGCCCGGACTCAATCTTGGCCACTGGAGGGTTTGTTCGGAGCGGGACTTTGCGCTGGACACGGCGGGAAAGCTGACTTTCTGCGGTGCACCCATCACCGTGATGCACATGAGTGGTTTCAAGTCCAATCGACCGGACCTGCTCGCGCAGCACCTTAGACCACCCGTGATTCACGACTCACCGCTTGGCAATTTTCTGCAGGAATATGCCCAGGAAGTCATTCAAAACAGGCACTGAGCATGCCAGAAACATGAAAAAAATCTATATCTCAGGCTGCGGCGGCATGTTGGGGGAGGCTTTTTATGAAGTCTTTCGGGCAGGTTTTACGTTGAAGTGCACGGACATTGACGTCAATGCGCCGTGGCTCACTTACCTGGACATACGTGACCTGGACGCCTACCGCAAGGACGTGACCGCCTTCCGCCCCGACTACCTGTTTCATCTGGGTGCGTGCACCGACATGGAAGACTGCGAGCGCAATCCCGGAAATGCCTGGCTGACCAACACCACGGCCGTCGAAAACGCAGCCTACATTGCCAACGAACTCGGCATTCCCCTGCTATACATCGGTACGGCCGGGATTTTCGATGGCCACAAGCCGATGTTTGACGACTGGGATACGCCCAACCCCATCAGCTGCTATGCGCGCTCCAAATATGCCGGAGAGGTCTTCGTGCGCGAACACGTGGCGCGGCACTTGGTGTGCCGCGCTGGATGGATGATGGGCGGGGGGCCAGCCAAGGACAAGAAATTTGTTCAGAAAATCATGCACCAGCTAAGTAGTGGCGCGACCGAACTGCAAATCGTCAACGACAAGTTTGGCTCTCCCACGTACACGCGGGACTTTGCCCACAACGTCCGCAGCCTGCTGGAAAAGGAATACTGGGGCGTTTACAACATGGCCTGCGATGGCTTGACCAACCGCCTGGAGATCGCGCGGGCCATACTGGAATTGCGGGGGTTGCAGGACCAGGTGCGGATTGCCGAAGTGCCTTCGAGCCATTTCAGTGCGGAATACTTTGCCCAACGACCGCCGTCCGAATGCCTGATCAACGCCAAGCTGAATCTGCGCCAACTCAACCAGATGCGCCATTGGAAATTGGCGTTGAAGGCCTGCCTGGATGACTATTACGGAGCGTGCTGACACAGAGTACTGGACAATTCAGCCGCATCGGGAGCAAACTCTCCGACAATGTGGCGGTAATCCTTTCCGGGATCAAGACAATGATTGAAAAAAACACCCCCGTTTCTGCCGGACGCCAGGCGCTGCTGGCCCTTTGTCTCTCCGCAGTGGCGATTCCCGCATGGGCTCAGAATGCAGCGCCCCCAACTCAGCCGGAAGTCGAACAGGCGTTCCGTGAGGTCATCGCCAACGCGGCATCCGTTGAGGCGCGCAGCAAATACGCAACACTGTTGGTCCGCGCGGGAAACTTCGAAGGGGGTATCGCGGCGCTGGAGGGTCTGCTGGTCTCCCCTGACGCACCCGCCAGCATCCGGGTTGAGTTGGGCGTCCTGTACTTTCGACTGGGGTCTTACGCCATCGCAGAGAGCTATCTGCGCACCGCAATCGACGATCCGCGGCTGGAGCCAGCCCTCAAGTCGCAGGCGGAGTCCCTGCTACGCGACGTCGTGCAGCGCAACAAGACATCCCAGCTTTCGGGCAGTCTGATGATCGGCGTGCGGGGGCAGAGTAACCCCACCAGCGCAACCGACAACAGCCAGGTCTATTACCTGGGTGCGCCCGTGGCGCGCGGTAACGACGCTGGCCCGAAGTCGGATATGGACACCCATTTCTGGGGCAAACTCGACCACGTTCTGGACCTCGACAAGCAAAATGAAGCGGCTGTGGTGACGTCGCTGGTCGCCTATGCCAACCACTACAACTCGGTGGACAGCTACACCAAGCAAGTGGGTTACTCCAAGCCCTTTGATCTGGCGATTCTGGCCGGCAGCACCGGCATTCGCTTCAAGCCCATGGCGTCAACCGAGCTGACGATTCGGCCCCACCTTATTTTTGGTGGTGCCATGGCCAATGGCAGTGCCTATTTCACCAACACGGGTTTTGGGATCGATGGCGACTACCGCGCATCGGACGCCATGGCCTGGGGCGGCGCCTACGAGAACACCAAGCTGTCTTTCTCGTCCCGGGAAGACATGACCAATTCGTCGCTGCAGGGTGGTACGCGCCAGGCGGTTCGCGTGAACGCCTCTTTTGAGGCAGCGCCCGGACGGTTCCTGCTGGCCGAACTTGGCTATGCGGACCAGGACGGTAATGCGCCGTACACCGGATACCGCGGGCCCCAGTTCCGGGTCTCCTACCTGTTGAGCTATGAGCCCCCTATGGGTTCGGCAGGACTGCCATGGACCACCACGCTGTCGGCCAACACATTGCGGCGGGATTACCGGGGTGCAGACGCTTCCGTCGAAGCCCTGACCGTGCGCAACGACACGGAGTGGCGGGCATCCCTGCTGAACTACATGCCTTTGACCCGTGACCTTGCCCTGCAATTCCAGCTGGAATACAGCAACACGTCATCCAATATTCCGAACTACAGCAACACCAACACATCCGGCTCACTGGGTGTGATCTGGAAATACTGAGCACTGGCAGGAGAACCACATGCCCCCTATGGACATCAATGATTGGTGGTTGGCCGCTGCGGCCGCAGCCGCAACCGGTTTCGTTGCGCCCACCGCAACCGCTGCAACAGAGGCTGGCGGACAAGTGGGTGTCGTGACCTCCGTGCGCTCGGGGGTCGTCTCGGCGGCCAACGAACGGGTGGTCTACATCGGCAATGCAGTGGCATTCGGCGAGCGCTTCAGAACCGATAGCACCGGCATCATCCACATCCTGTTCATGGACCAGTCGTCCATGACCCTGGGCCCCAACTCAGAACTGGTCATCGACGAGTTTGCCTTTCACCCCAAAGAGCAGCGTGGCAATATTGCGGTCAACCTGATCAAGGGCTCGCTGCGCGTCGTCGGCGGATTCATCAGCAAACTGACCAGCCCCAAAGGCGCCAACTCGGCCCTGGTGCGCACGGCCACGGCCACCATTGGCATTCGCGGTGGCATTTCGATTGTGGACACCCAGCCCGATCAGACGCGGGGCACATTTTTGTTCGGCGAGCACATGGATGTCATGTCTCCTGATGGCCAGACCGTGCAGCAGGTCACGCGCCCCGGGTTTTCTGTCATTGCCAACCGAAGCGGCATCGGTTCCCCATTCAGGTTCTCTCCCGCCGATATGGCAGGTCTGGTCTCCCAGTTCGAAAATCGACAGGCCAACCGTTCATCCGGCACTGGCAGCCTGATCAGCACGAATGACCGACCAGGCGGACTGAACACTCCGGGCACCTCACTGGCGCCCAATCGGGTCCAGCATGTCTCCACGGAGATCAGGACCCAAACACCCGGCGGATCTCTACGCAGCGTTTTGGTAAACGGTGCAGCACAAGTCCAGTCCTGATTCCGGGTCCATGCGGGTTCTCTTTGCGTCAGTCTACCCGCACCTCCCGGAGGTGATTGGGGGGCTGCAGACCACGACCGACGATCTCTGCTCGGCATTGGTCGGTGTCGGCGTGCAGGCCGCCGTGCTGTGCGGCCTGAAAGAGCATGCCAGTGCACTGTCAGACCGCGCGTCGCGCCGGGATGACCAACTGGGCTACCCGGTATTCCGCGTGGCAGATCCGATCCACGATCTGGCCTTGCTGGCCGCCAGCTGGGAGCCCTCGGTCATTGTGGTGCAAAGCGGCACCACGCTTATCCCCATGGTTGTCGCCGCGCTGGGTACCTGCAGGCCCACGGCGGTCTATCTGCACAACGTCGAAACGCACCAGCTGGGCGGCACACTGGTGCCCGACCCCGCCATTCTTTACCTGTCGAACTCCGAATTCACGGCCCAGCGTTGGCGCGCTCTGTGCGGGATAGACAGCACCGTCATCCCGCCCCTGGTGTTGCCCGAGCGCTACTTTGTCAGTGGCCGTGGAGACCGCGTGCTGTTTGTCAACCCGACCCCGATCAAGGGCGTGGAAATCATGTTTGCGTTGGCCCATGCGTGCCCAGACATTCCCTTTCTCGTATCGGAGAGCTGGGGTCTGGACCCCCAGTGGCGGGCCTACTGCCTGGAGCGGGCGTCCCTTTTACCCAACATCGAATGGTCGCCCCCGACCCGCGACATGCGGCCCGTGTACGCACGGTCCCGCACCCTGCTGATGCCCAGCCTGTGGGAAGAGTCCTATGGCCGCACCGTGGTCGAGGCGCAAATCAACGCCATACCTGTGGTCGCCAGCAACCGGGGGGCACTGCCGGACGTGGTGGGAGCAGGTGGGATTCTGGTCGACGCCCACGCGCCCATTGCCGACTGGGAGCAGGCGCTGCGCCACGCCTATATGCCGTCGCCGCGCTTCGAGCAGCTGTCAGAACTGGCACGCCACCAGGCGTTCCAGACGGCGGCGGCCCCTGTCATGCTCGGACGCTTCCTGTCCGCGCTGGCGGGTCATGCCGGTGAGCTGTGAACCGCGCTTAATTTTCAGGCGCGCTTGAGCTGCAGTTCCACGCAGCAACCTGCATCCAGCCACCCTTGGGCAGATACAGTGCCACCCATGCGCGCCAGGATCTTGCGCGTGAGCACCAGGCCCATGCCAATACCCTCAAACTGCTTGGTGCTGTGCAGCCGGCCAAACACCCGAAACAGGCGATCCTGCTGGGCCGGGTTGTAGCCTACGCCGTTGTCACGCACCTGCAACGCCACATACCCGTATGGCGCACCCGGCACGACGCTGATGTCGATTTGAGCTATCGCCCGCGACGCAGTGAACTTGAGCGCATTGCCCAGCACATGGGTCAAGGCCTGGTGCAGCAGCGTGGCGTCTGCCAGCACGGCCGGCAAATCGTCGGCAACCTGCCATTCGACCGACCGCTGGGGGTTCATTGCCATCAGATCCGCACGCACCGTCTGCACCAGTTCCTGCAGCGACACCGGGCCAATCTCCAGAGGCGCCAAGCCGATGCGCGACAAGTTGGTCAACCCATCGAGCAACACACCCATGTGGCGCGCCGAATCGCCGATGGTGGCCAGAAAATCCAGCACTTCGGGCTCCAGCTGCGGCCCGGCATCCTCCTGCACCAGTTGCACGTACGACACGATATGGCGCAGCGGCGCCCGCAGGTCGTGCGAAACGGTGGCCGTGAAATCCTGCATTTCGGCGCGCACCGCAGCCAGTTCCGCCTCCAGAGCGGCTATACGGGATTCTGGGGATTCGGGTGATGCATCCATCATGCGCACACCCACGTCAAGGCTTGGGGGCCTTTTTAGGGCGACTCCACCCGGCAATGCTGGCCTGTTTGCCACGCGCGATGCTCAAGGCGCCCGCAGGCGTATCTTTGGTCAGCGTGGAGCCTCCGCCCACCGTGCCACCCGCCCCCAGCGTGATCGGCGCGACCAGCACACAGTTGCTGCCCACATGCACATCATCCTCAATCACCGTCCGGTGCTTGTTGGCACCGTCGTAATTGGCGGTGATGCTGCCCGCGCCAAAGTTCACCCGTGCGCCGACCGTGGCGTCGCCCAGGTAAGCCAGGTGGTTGGCCTTGGCACCCTGCGCCAGCGTCGAGTTCTTGACCTCGACAAAATTGCCGATGTGCACCTCGGCCCCCAGACGCGCGCCGGGGCGCAGGCGTGCGAAGGGGCCAATCAGGGCCCCGGGGCCGACCGTCACACCGAGCTCTTCGCCATCGATGTGGGTAAACGGGTGGATCACGGCGCCCGCCTCAATGATGGCGTTGGCGATGATGCAGTTGGCGCCGATGGAAACCCCTTCGCCCAGATTCACCTGCCCCTCAAACACGCAGTTCACGTCGATGCTGACGTCGCGCGCGCACAGCAGATCGCCTCGCACATCCAGGCGCGCCGGGTCCGCCAGACGCACACCGTCTTCCATTAGCCGGTGGGCCTGCTGCAGCTGGTAGGCCCGCTCCAGTTGTGCCAGCTGCACCGGGCTGTTGACGCCTGCCACCTGCACGGCGTCATCGATTTTGTGGGCTACCACGGGCACGCCATCGGCCACGGCAAACTTCACGATGTCGGTCAGGTAGTACTCACCCTGGGCATTCTGGTTGTCCAGCCGCGCCAGCCAGCGCTTGAGCGCAGCGGCGGGCACCGCCATGATGCCGCTGTAAATCTCGGTGATCGCCAGCTCAGCGGGCGCGGCGTCCTTTTGCTCCACGATGGCCTGCACAGCACCGTCGGCCCGCGCACCGCTGCGCACAATGCGCCCATAACCGGTGGGGTTGTCCATCTCCAGTGTCAGCAGCGCCAGCTTGTCACCGGCACAGGCTGTGATCAGGTGAAACAGCGTCGCCGCCCGGGTCAGCGGGACGTCCCCCGAGAGCACCACCACCACGCCGTCATCGGCCAGCACGGGTACCGCCTGCTGCACTGCGTGGCCGGTACCCAACTGCGGCTCCTGGCGCACAAAGCGTATGACAAATGGGTCTGTAGCCCCCGTATCCATTGCGCAGGCTGCTTCTACTTCCATAGCACCGTGGCCGGTGATGACCACCGCCTGCCGGGCCTGCAGGGCCTGCGCGGTGTCCAGCACGTGGCGCAGCAGCGGTCGCCCGGCCAGGGGATGCAAGACCTTGGGCAGCAGGCTCTTCATGCGGGTGCCTTTGCCCGCCGCCATAATGACCACATCCACGGGTTGATGCTCCAACACCGCGTTTTGAACCTGTAATTCGGAAGTCACCTGTATGTCCCTTTCAATGCCTTCAATATCGCGCTGTCTTGCGCTGTCACCGTGCATTATCGGTGCGCTGTTGGCCACGCTGATCCTGGGCGGATGCAGCGCCGTGCGTCTGGGCTACAACAGCAGCCCCACACTGGCGTACTGGTGGCTGGACGGCTACTTCGATTTTGATGACCAACAAAGCCTGCGCGTACGCAACGACCTGCAGGCCGTGCAGGACTGGCACCGCAAGGAAGAGCTGCCTCTGCTGGTGCAGACGCTCCAGGACCTGCAAACCATGGCGCCCAAACCCGTCACCCCGGCGCAGGTGTGCCAACTGGTGAGTGGCCTGCAAACCCGCGTGCAGGCCACACTGGACCGCGTCACGCCGACCATTGCGGCCATCGCACCCACACTACAGGCCGCACAACTGGAACACATCTCGCGCGAGTTCGAACAGCGCAACCGCAAATGGCGCGAGGAGTGGATAGCCGGCACGCTGGCCGAGCGCACCGACCGGCGCGTCAAGCAGATTGTGGAACGTGCTGAATCCTTCTACGGCACGCTGGAGCCAGCACAGCTGGCCATCGTGCGCAGGCATGTGGAGACGTCCAGCTTCAACGGCCCGCGCCAATACAAGGAGAAGCAGCGGCGCCACCAGGACGCCATGCAGGTGCTGAAAGAACTGGGCGCCACCCGGTTCTCTGCCAGCCAGGCCACCGCCGCCATTCGCGGCCTGCTGGAGCGCAGCCTGAATGCCCCTGACCCGGCGTACCGACAGTACATGGACCGCCTGACCACCGAGAGCTGCGCCGCCATGGCGGCCCTGCACAACAGCAGCAGCGCCGACCAACGTGCTTTTTTAGTACAAAACCTGCGCGGCTACGAGGCCGACGCAAGCGCCCTGGCCAGCCAAAGTACGGACGCCCCCGCACCCGAACCATCCCCCACACCGTTTTGATCCACCATGGCACCTGCACACTCTGAATTTGCCAACTACTGCTGCGAGCTGCTGGCCAGCACCGGCCCTTGCACTGCCAAGCGCATGTTTGGCGGCTGGGGCATCAGCACCGACGGGCTGACCATTGCCATCATTGCCGACTTGGGTAGTGGCGAAAAGCTGTGGCTCAAGGCCAGTGACGACAACCGCCCCCAATGGGAGGCTGCAGGCTGTGAACGCTTCACCTACGCGTCCACCAAGGACGGCGAGACCGTGTCGCGCGGCATGAACTACTACAGCGCCCCGGAAGATGCAATGGACTCCGCCCACGCCATGGCGCCCTGGGCACGCCTGGCATTGCAGGCGGCCCTGAGCGCCAAGGCGGCCAAGCCGGTACGGTCCGCCAGGCCCCGCAAAGCCGAAGCCAAGCCCCGGTCCCTCAAGCCCGCCAAACTGAAGCCCCAGTAGCGCCATGTCCTATCCCGCGCATCCTGCCCCCTGGATGGACGCCGCCTTTGCCGAAGTCGGCACCAGCACCTACCCGCCGGGCAGCAGCAACCCCCGGATCACGCAATACCACGCCCACACCAACATCGCCGGATACGACGACAAGGCCTCATGGTGCTCGTCTTTTGTCAACTGGTCGCTGGCCCAGGCGGGCATTGCTGGCACCGGCTCCGCGCTGGCCCGCTCCTGGCTCGCCTGGGGCGTAGCGCTCGACGCCCCGCGGGTGGGCTGCATCGTGGTTCTGTCACGCGACGACCCGGCCGGCTGGAAGGGCCACGTGGGGTTTTTTCTGCGGGCGGACGCAAAAGACCTCTACCTGCTGGGGGGCAACCAGCTGGAGCAGGTGCGCGAGCATTTCTATCCCCGGGCGAACCTGCTGGGTTACCGGTGGCCGGTGCAGATGGAGTGATTTACCAGGGCGTCTTGGCGAACCGCTCCACCAAAAAGTCCAGCAAAGCCCGCACCGCGGGCGACAAATGCTTGCGTGAGGGATACAGCGCGTAGATGGCCATGTCCGGCACTTTCCACTCTGGCAACACGGCCTGCAGGCTTCCGTCCCCCAGATGCGGGTTGGCCAGATAGGTGGGCTGCAGCGCGATGCCGCCACCCGCCAGCGCGGCGCGCAGCAAGGCGGTGGCTTCATTGGCGCTGAAGTGGCTTGCCACGCTGACCTGGGTTTGCTCTTCCCCCCGGCTCAGCTTCCAGACGCTCTTGCCAAAGTTGGCATAGCTCAGGCAGCGGTGCGTGGCCAGGTCCGCCGGCGCCTGCGGCGCACCGTGCTCGGCCAGGTAGGCCGGTGCGGCCACCAGCACCGAGGCGCACGGTGCCAGCACGCGCCCGATCAACATCGGGTCCGGCTCGGCGCTGATGCGGATGGCCAGGTCAATGCGCGCCTCCACCAGATTGAGCGCGCCTTCGCTGGCGTTCAGGTCCACCTTGAGCTGCGGGTGCAGCTTCAAAAAATCCACCACCGCCGCCGCCATTTGCGCGTAGGCCAGGGACATGCTGCAGGTGATGCGCAGCTGCCCGCGCAAGGCGCCATCGTGTTTGCTGGTTTCTTCTTCGACGTTTTCCATCAGCGCCAGCATCTGCTGGCTGCGGCGCAGGCAGCTCTCGCCCGCATCGGTCAATGTCACGCTGCGGGTGGTGCGCTGCAACAGGCGCGCGTCCAGCCATTGCTCCAACTCGCCCACATAGCGCGTCACCATGGCGCGCGACATGTCCAGCTTGTCGGCCGTGGCGCTGAAGCTGCCGCTGTGGGCCACCTCCACAAACACCTGCATGGCGGTCAATCTGTCCATGATTTGCTCACTTTACGAAACAGTAATGCGCGGATTATCGGGTTTATCTGCGCGAATATTGAAATTACAGTTCATCCCAGCGCTACAGAGCGTTTCTTAAACCACCCACAGGAGTTACTCCATGATCCGCACCACCGTTATCGCCGCCTCCCTGGCCATTGCCTTCTCCGCCGAAGCCGCCCAGCCGTTGACCGTCAAGGTCTACAACGCGGGTGGCGCCAGCTTCAACGTCAACTCCACGCTGGTCTACGGCGAAAAAGAAGCCATGGTCATTGACGCCGGCTTCACCCGTGCCGACGCGCTGCGCATTGCCGCCAACGTGCTCGACAGCGGCAAGCAGCTCACCACCATCTACGTGAGCCAGGCCGACCCCGACTACTACTTTGGCGTCGAGACCCTGAAAGAGGTCTTCCCCCAGGCCGACGTCGTCACCACGCCCGCCGTGCTGGAAAAACTTCAGTCCAAGCTGGCGGGCAAGGTCGCGTTCTGGGGCCCCAAGATGGGCGCCAACGCACCGCGCAAACCCGTTGTGCCACGCGCACTCGTGGGCAACACCCTGACGCTGGAAGGCCAGACGATTGAAATCCGCGGCACGCAAGGCCCATTGGCCCACCGCCCCTACGCCTGGATTCCATCCATCAAGGCCATCGTCGGCAACATCGGCGTGTTTGGCAACATGCACGTGTGGACTGCGGATACCCAAACCCCGGCCCTGCGTGCGGCCTGGGTGGCGCAACTGGACGAGATGGCTGCCCTCAAGCCAGAACTGGTGATTCCCGGCCACATGCAGGCCGGCACGGCGGTCGATGCCAGCGCCATCCGCTTCACCAAGGACTATTTGCAGACCTTCGAGAAGAACCTGGCCACCAACACCACCAGCGCCACGCTGATCGGCGCCATGAAGCAGTCCTACCCCCAGCTGACCGACGGCGCGATGTCGCTGGACATTGGGGCCAAGGTCAACACGGGTGAAATGAAGTGGTAAGGAGATAAGGCCATGCGCACCACCGTTACGTATTTGTTCGATCCCCTGTGCGGCTGGTGCTATGGCGCGTCGCCCGTGATCCAGCAACTGGGCCAACAGTCCACCGTTCACCTGGATCTGGCCCCCTCGGGCTTGTTTGCCGGTGGCGGGCGCACCATGGATGCGGCCTTTGCGGGCTATGCCTGGTCCAACGACCAGCGCATTGCCAAGCTCACAGGCCAGCGCTTCACCGAAGCCTACCGCCAGAACGTACTGGGCCGCCTCGGCAGCCGCTTTGACTCGGCCACCGCGACGCTGGCACTGACCGCCGTGTCCTTGTCCGAGCCGCTGCGCGAGCTGGAAACGCTGAAGGCATTGCAGGAAGCGCGCTATGTGCAGGGTCTGGACACCTGCGACGGTTCGGTGGTGGAGACGCTGCTGCGCGACCTGGGTTTGGCCGTCGCTGCGGATCGATTGGCCGCCAGCGATGCCGAGCTGCTGGCCGCCAACGCCGCACGCATCCAGAAGGCGCGGGGTCTGATGCAGACCTTTGGCGCGCAGGGCGTGCCAGCCCTGGTGGTCAGCGACGACAAGGGCAGTCGGATGTTGAGTGGCAATGCGCTGTATGGCAAATTTGATAACCTGCTCGGTCAAATTGTGGCGGCTTGAACACCGCTTTGGAACGTGTTGAACACGAACAGAAGGAGCTTGCCATGTCTATTCTTCGCCAAGTCCTGGTTCACCAACGCGCGGGGCGCTGGACCGAGGCACACAACCTGGTGCAAAGCGACAACTCGGAGCTGGCGGCCTGGCTGCACGGCATCCTGCACATCCAGGAGGGCGATCTGGAAGACGCCGAGTACTGGTACGGCAAGGCCGACCGGCACTTCCGCAGCCGTGGCAGCCTGGACGAAGAGCTGCAGCGTTTCGAAGCGGCGTTGCTGCTGGGCGAAGGCCCGGCATAGCTGGCAATGCCAGCCAACTCCCTATTGAAGAGAAAGATGGATATGCGCAATAACTACGACATCGTCAAAGACCACTATGCGGCGTCCGAGCGCGGCGACATCGCTGCCATGTTTGCCGATGTTTCAGAGACAGTCGAGTGGACCGAGATGGCGGGCTTCCCCTGCGCCGGCACATGGATCGGTCCGCAAGCGGTGATTGACAATGTATTCAAAGTCCTGGGCTCCGCCTGGGAGAACTACCGCTTCGCCCTGGAGCATTTGGTGGACGGTGGCGATGCCATCGTTGGCATAGGCACCTACTCGGGCACCTACCGCGCCACCGGGAAAGCCATGCAGGCAAGGGTCGCGCACGTGTGGCGACTTGACGCTGGCAAGGTCGTCAAATTCGAGCAGTTCACGGACACGCTGTTGGTCGCGAACGCGATGGTTTGAGTCGTGCGGTTGAGACCGATGGAAAGAACGACGAGGACAGAGATGGGGTCGCATAGCCTCAATACTCCTGATTTGATAGCAAACTGCGCATATTTTTCGAGGGCTCGCGGGTGATCAAAGCGTTTGATCCTGAGCGCATGCCGGGTTGGAGGAAAAGGAATTTTTACCCTTGCCGCAAACCATTCTGGGCCGCGATGCCAACCACATGGCCGCTTCAGGTTTGTCGCTGCATATGTGGCACGCGCACGAACCGATTTCCACCTACCTGTGAGGTCTTCGGTTGACTCTTTGGGCGACGCGCACAATAAGGTGCCTGGTTGGGCGACAAACCGCCGCAAAAACTGATCTGCGTCAAGATTGATGCCCACACCAGTGTCCACAATGGACGGTGCAAGGTGTACAAGTCCGTCAAAAACGCAGAGAGGCAAAACCATGAAAAAACTCACAACCCGTGCATTGCAGCGGTGGAGCGTGCTGTGCGGCAGCGCGGTGGTATCCGCATTGCTGCTGCCCGGCTGCAGCGTAGAAGTACAAAACATACAGCCGGCCCAGGAACTCAAACACCAGGCACAGACGCCAGGTTCGGTCTACACCGGCTGGCGCGTGTTTCAGGACAAGTGCGCCAGTTGCCACGGACCTGCGGCGGTTGGCACGCCAGGGGGCCCCGACCTGTTGCCCCGCGTGCGCGAGATGGGTCCCCGCCAGTTTGTGAGCCTGGTCCTCAAACGCTATGACTGGAACCTTGGGGCGGGCCAGCCGGGCAAGGACAGCCCGGCATGGGATGCGCTGGTCGACGACGTGGTGCAGCGCAAGGCCTACATGCTGAGCATGCCGGCCTGGCAGGGCGAACCCCAGGTGAACGCGCATATCGCCGATCTCTATGCCTACCTGTCGGCGCGCGCCCAAGGGTCGCAAGGCCCGGACCGGCCGGCGCAATAGCCGGCAAAAAAACTACAACAGCGCGTTCGGGTTTTCGCCGCGCTCATACACCACGTGGGCCCGCCCGACGATCAGCGGGTCGAGCTTGCCGATGTGGGCCAGGTCCTTGTTGGCATACGGCAGCTTGTGCAGCACGTAGCGCATGGCGTTGAGCCGCGCGCGTTTTTTGCAGTCGCTCTTGATCACGGTCCACGGTGAATCGGCGGTGTCAGTCTCGAAAAACATGCCCTCCTTGGCACGCGTGTAGTCCTCCCACTTGTCCAGCGATGCCAGATCCACCGGGCTGAGCTTCCACTGCTTGAGCGGGTGGTTCTCGCGCTCCTTGAAGCGCCGACGCTGTTCCTTGCGGCTGACGCTGAACCAGAACTTGATCAGGTGCACGCCGCTGCGTACCAGGTGGCGCTCGAACTCCGGTGTCTGGCGCATGAACTCGTTGTATTCGTCCTGACTGCAGAAACCCATGACCCGCTCGACACCGGCACGGTTGTACCAACTGCGATCCAGCAGCACGATCTCGCCACGCGTGGGCAGGTGCTGCACATAGCGCTGAAAGTACCATTGTCCGCGCTCCATTTCGCTGGGCTTTTCCAACGCCACCACGCGGGCGCCGCGGGGGTTGAGGTGCTCCATGAAGCGCTTGATGGTGCCACCCTTGCCGGCCGCATCGCGCCCTTCAAACAGGATCACCACCCGCTGACCGGTCTCCTTGACCCAGGCCTGCAGTTTTAGCAACTCCACCTGCAGCTGGAATTTCTGTTGCTCGTAACTGGAGCGGCGCATCAGATTGCGATACGGGTAGCCGCCATCGCGCCAGTCGGGCGCCAGTTCGTCGTCCGGGTTGCTGCCTTTTTTGCCGGACGCTCCCTGGGGCCGTCCCATCAGCGCCTCGCGCAGCACCTTGGCGTCGTCGGCGGACGCCCCTTCGAGCATGGCCCGCAGGCCCTTGGCCCGCTCGCTGGCCGAGCCGCTGGCTCCCGGGCGCACCAGCTCCAGCGCGGCCGCCACCGCCTTGCCCTGCGCGGCGTCCACCGCTTGGGCCACGACAAACTGGCCCAACGCCCGCGCCCCAGTGGAAGGGGCAATGTCGCCCTGCACGGCCTTGCGGGGTGCAGCACGGCTGGTCTTCTTGGCCGCAGTCATACCGGCCAGACCACCCCATGGTTGTTGAGGATGGCGTCCAGCGGCAGGTCATGCGGTTCGGGCTCGAAATCCTCGACAAAGCCCACGCCAAAGCCCAGCCCCACGGTAAAAGGCTTGGGCTGCAGGGACGCCATCATGCGGTCATAGAAACCGCCGCCGTAGCCCAGACGGTAACCGCCGGGACCATAGCCCACGCAGGGCGCAAACAGCAGCGTGGGAACAATCACCTCGGTGTCCTTGGGCTTGGGGATGCCGTAGGCGTCTTCTTCCATCGGGCAGCCCGGGTACCAGGCATGGAAGGTCATGGTCTTGTGCTCTTTGTCGACCACCGGCAGGCCAATGCGGCGCAGCTGCGGCTGGTCCAACAACTCGCCGTCTTCCTTCCAGCGGTGCAGGGCTGGCAAGGGATCAAACTCGCCCTTGATGGGCCAATAGGCACCAATGATGGTGTCGGGCCGGCCCACCAGCCAGATGCGCATGACCTGTTGCAACAGGTCCGCCTGCTGTAGCCTATCGGGCAGGTTCAGGCGTTGTTCCAGCAGCCTCTTGCGCAGGGCTTTCTTGGCCGCTGCTTTTGAATCATCTGAGTTGTCCATAATCTCCACATGCAGTTTTCAGCCATTCTGACATCGATAGCGCTTATTGGCGCTTACATCGTGTCCATTCCCGCCCCCGCCAACGCCCAAACCCGCGAGTCGTCGCGCGCCGACAGCACCATCCTGGAGATGGCCCAGCTCTACAAACAGCGCGACCGCCGGCGCCTGAGTGCCCTGTTGCCCCAGGTCCGCGGCCACGCGCTGGAACCCTGGGCGGCCTACTGGGACCTGTCGGCCCGGCTGGACGAGGTCGGTCCCACCGAACTCCAGGAGTTTTTTAACCGCTTTGCCGGCAGCTACCAGGAAGACCGGCTGCGCATGGAGCTGCTGCTGAAAATGGGGCGCGACCGGGACTGGGTCGGCTTCAACCGCGAATACCCGCTGTACCGCATGAATGACGACAGGTCGGTGCGTTGCTACGCCCTGCTGGCCGAGCATCTGGCCAGCGGCATCGACAACACCGCCCAGGTCAAGGACATCTGGCTGGGCGTAAAGGAAGCCGACGAAGGCTGCGCCAGCGCCGCCGAACAGTTGCTCAAGGACCACACCACGTCCAGCGCCATGGTCTGGCAGCGGGCCCGCCTGGGGATGGAGAACGACCGCCTGCGCGTGGTCACCCAGGCGGTGGGCATCGTGAGCCCGCGCTCGGTGCAGATAGTCAACAACATCTACCTGAACCCCGGCAAGTACCTCAACGACAAGCTCACCGCCATCCAGCCCAAAACGCGCGAACTGGTGTCGCTGGCGCTGATCCGCCAGGCCACGCTGGACCCGGCCGAAGCGGCCGCCGAAATCGACAAGCTGCGCTGGCGCACCCAGCTGACCCAGGAGGAACGCAGCTGGATCTGGGGTGTGATCGGCAAGCGTGCCGCGCAAAAGCTCTCCAGTGATGCGCCAGACTATTTTGCCCGCGGCCAGGCCCCAGCCATGCACGAAGACCACCTGGCCTGGCAGGTCCGCGCGGCCCTGCGCGCCGGGCGCTGGTCCCAGGTCCTGAGTGCCACCGGCGCCATGGGTGATCCGCAGCGCAACGACCCGGCCTGGACCTACTGGCGTGCCCGCGCACTGCTGGCCGAAGGGACCAACGAAGGCACACGCTCCCAGGCCCTGCGGCTGCTGGAGGGCATTGCCAGCAGCCGCGGCTTCTATGAACAGCTGGCTCTGGAAGAACTGGGCCAGCGCATCACGGTAGCGGAAAAACCGGCGCCCCTGACACCGGAAGAAAAGGAAGCCGCCCGCCTGAACCCCGGCCTGAACCGCGCGCTGTACGCCATCAACTTAGGGCTAAGGGCCGAGGGTGTGCGCGAGTGGAACTACAGCACCAACCTGCACGTGCGCGGCGGCATGGACGACCGCGCGCTACTGGCCGCCGCCGACATGGCCTGCCACCACGAGGTCTGGGACCGTTGCATCAATACCAGCGAGCGCACCAAGGCTGTGGTCGATGCCGAGCAGCGTTTCCCCATGCCGTTCAAGTCGGCGGTGGTGGCGCGCGCCAGCCAGATCGGCCTGGACCCGGCCTATGTGTACGGGCTGATCCGCCAGGAGAGCCGCTTCATCATGGACGCCAAATCGGGCGTGGGCGCGTCGGGCCTGATGCAGGTCATGCCGGCCACCGCCAAATGGACGGCCAAGAAGATAGGCCTGACCAACTTCCAGCCGCACCAGATCACCGACCGCGACACCAACATCGCCATTGGCACCGGCTACCTCAAACTGGTGCTCGACAGCTTCGACGGTTCCATGCCGCTGGCCGCGGCCGCCTACAACGCCGGTCCTGGCCGCCCGCGCAACTGGCGCGGCCAGACCGGCGGCCCGGTGCTGGAAGCCGCCATCTGGGCCGAGAACGTGCCCTTCAACGAAACCCGCGACTACGTCAAGAAGGTGCTGTCCAACACCACCAACTACGCCGCACTCATCACAGGCCAACCGCAATCCCTGAAGGCCCGTCTAGGCAGCATTGGCCCCAAGGACGCCGCCGCGCCGGAAACCGGGCTGGACCTGCCCTGATCATCATCAATGCGGCAGGATTTCATCATCAATCCGGCCGGCATGGCCCCCTACCATCACAGTCTCAACATCAAGGTGTCTCTATGCTGAAACTCTACATCGGTAACAAGAACTACTCGTCCTGGTCGATGCGGCCCTGGGTGCTGCTCAAGCAGGCCGGCATTGCGTTTGAGGAAGTAATGGTGCGGTTTGACTCCTTCGACGCCGACTCCACGTTCAAGAAGACCCTGCAGGACGCCACGCCCACCGGCAAGGTGCCGCTACTGGTGGACGGCAGTCTGGCGGTCTGGGACACGCTGGCGATTGCCGAATACGTGGCCGAGCAGTTCCCCGAACGCCAGCTGTGGCCGGCCGACACCGCCGCCCGGGCCAGGGCCCGCAGCGTCTGCGCCGAAATGCACAGCGGCTTCACCGCGCTGCGCAACATCTGCCCGCAAAACATCGAGGCCGACCTGGCGCACGCTGGCGCCCTGATCTGGCGCGACCAGGCCACCGTGCGCGTCGAAGTGCAGCGCCTGGTGGACATGTGGGGCGCGCTGTTGCAAGAGCACGGCGGCCCGTTGCTGTTTGGCGCCTTCACGGTGGCCGACGCCTACTTTGCCCCGGTGTGCATGCGCCTCAAGACGTACGCCCTGCCCGTGCCACCGGCCATCGCGGCCTATGTGGAGCGCGTCTGCGCCCTGCCCGGTGTGCGGGCCTGGATCGCCGAGGCGCTGGCAGAACGCGACTTCCTGGACTTTGAAGAACCCTACAGGATGGGCCCCCACGCTCGACCGCTAGGCGGGTCGTAGAGCATGGAAACCTACCTGGTCGGCGGTGCCGTGCGCGATGCCCTGATGGGCCTGCCGGTGCAGGACCACGACTGGGTGGTGGTGGGTGCGACGCCGCAGGAACTGCTGGACCAGGGCTACCTGCCCGTGGGGCGGGACTTTCCGGTGTTTCTGCACCCGGTGTCCAAAGAGGAATATGCGCTGGCCCGCACCGAGCGCAACACGGCACCGGGCTACCGGGGCTTCTCCGTCCACGCGGCGCCCGACGTGACTCTGGAAGAAGATCTGGCCCGGCGCGACCTTACTATTAATTCAATAGCGCTACATGTAGATTCTACGAGGGCTAGCGACCAGTATTCCTTAGAAGATCTGGTGGACCCCTATGGTGGACGCCAGGACATTGCCGACAAGGTGCTGCGCCACGTGACCCCGGCCTTTCGCGAAGACCCGGTGCGCATCCTGCGCCTGGCCCGCTTCGCCGCGCGCTTCACCGACTTTACCGTCGCCCCCGAAACCCAGGCCCTGATGCGCCAGATGGTGGAAGACGGTGAGGTCGACCACCTGGTGGCCGAGCGCGTCTGGCAGGAAATCGCACGCGGGCTGATGGAGGCCCAGCCCTCGCGCATGTTCGCGGTACTGCGCGACTGTGGCGCTCTGGCGCGCCTGCTACCCGAGCTGGACCGCCTGTGGGGCGTGCCGCAAAGTGTGGAGCACCACCCTGAGGTCGACACCGGCGTGCACGTGATGCTGGTGCTGGACCTGGCGGCCCGGCTGCAAGCGCCGCTGGCGGTGCGCTTTGCCTGCCTGGCCCATGACCTGGGCAAGGGCACCACGCCCGCTGACGTGCTGCCACGCCACATAGGCCACGAGGAACGCAGCGTGCGCCTGCTCAAAGGCGTGTGTGCGCGACTGCGCATTCCGGTGGAGTGCAAGGAGCTGGCCGAGGTGGTGGCGCGGGAACACGGCAACATCCACCGCAGCGAATCACTGAACGCCGCGGCAACCGTGCGCCTGCTGGAACGCTGCGATGCCATCCGCAAACCGGCGCGCTTTGCCGACATCCTGCTGGCCTGCGAATGTGACGCCCGCGGACGCCTGGGCCTGCACGAAACGCCCTACCCGCAAGCCGCCCGGCTCGCGGCGGCGCTCACCCGCGCGCAGTCGGTTGCTACTGATTTGGTAGCTGCAAAAGCCCAGTTGGCGGGGGCTAGCGGCCCAAAAATTGGTGAGTGGATTCACAAGGCACGGGTCCAGGCGGTGGCGGCGGGCCTGGACGACGCGGCGCCCTAGGAGCCTGGGCGGCAGAGCGTTCCGCGCAGGTCAAGACACCGTTGTGAATGTCAAGTGACTATCGGCTTCAAATGGTCGGCATTGAAGGGCTTCCTGGACTTGAGCACCCCGTAGGCAATGGCCAGCAGCTTGTGCATGCACGCC
>Ga0208509_1000072_pt1 | contig 44707 bp, 34 predicted proteins | sample LakWasMeta7_HOW4_2_FD_183857 | JGI IMG/M metagenome (GOLD analysis project Ga0208509, IMG submission 183857) | Freshwater sediment methanotrophic microbial communities from Lake Washington under simulated oxygen tension - Sediment Metagenome... | ecosystem: Environmental > Aquatic > Freshwater >...
ATAGACGGCAATGCGCCGGGCCTGGGCCTGTTGCCGCTGGTGACGGTGTTTGCAGAGGATAAGACGGTGCGGCATACCACCACGCGTTTTGCTGCTAATTTGCACTCGCGCGCCATTGGGGCCAAGGCCGGGGGGCTCATACTGCCAAACGCGCAGAAATCGCCCCCCTGCCTTGGCCCCAACGACGCCGGATCGTTTGATGGCGTAGCGGCTAGCCCATGGGCTGCGTTTGCGGGCGTCACGGTTGCTGGTTACGAAATCCACCACGGTCAAACCCAGCAGCATGTGGCCATGGCGGCAGCCGGTGATGTGGCGCTTGCCGTGTTGCCAGACGGCCTGGGTTGGCAAAACGCAACGGGTAATGTGCTGGGCGTGTATTTGCACGGCTTGTTTGAGGATGCGCAGGTGTTGCAGGCGCTGTTTGGCACTAAGCTCAACGGACCGGTGCCTACCTTGGACACCGTTTTTGATGGTCTGGCGGATTACATCGAACAACACTTTGCACCCCAGGTGCTGGAGCGCCTCATTGCCCCGCTATGAGTAGAAGAACCCCAGGGCGCTACCCCAACACCTTCCTGCATGCGGTGCGCTCGCTGGGTCGCAAGGCCCCGCAGCACATGCCGTCGCAGGCATCGGCACCCGTGCCGCCCCGGGTAAGTGGGGCGAGCGCGGGCCCCGCGCTGACCAAGGCACCATTCACCAAGCGGCATACTCTCGCCATTTTTGTGCTCCTGGTGTTGCTGGCTTTGCTGGTGGCGGTGGCGCAGTTGACGTGGCAGGAAATGCGCACGTCGCAGTGGCAGGCCAAGTATTTTTCGGAGTGGGCGGGGCGCATGGGGTTTGCGCTGCAGCCCGGCGCCACGCCTGAAACGGCCGTGCGCTACCCGGTAGACAGCCCCTATGACCAGCGGCTGGGTTATTCCAACCTGCCGGAATTTCTGGGCCGACTGCAATCCAGAGAATTCCAGATCACCAGCCAGGCCCGTATGACACCGGCCATGGTGGAAGGCATTGACCAGGGCCTGTTCGCCCCCTACCGCGAAAAAACGCAGATGGGTTTTTCGGTGCTGGACTGCCGCAAGCAGCCGTTGTTTGCGGCGCGCTTTCCGGAACGCGTCTATCCTGGTTTTGCACAGGTCCCATCGCTGCTGGCCAACAGTCTGCTGTTTGTCGAGAACCGGGAACTGCTGGATCCGCGCTTTCCGCTGCGCAACCCGGCGGTGGAGTGGACGCGCCTGGGCAAGGCCTTGCTCGAACATGTGTACCAAGTGTTTGGTTCGGATGGGCGCACGCCGGGCGGCAGCACCCTGGCCACGCAGATCGAAAAATACCGGCATTCGCCCGATGGGCGCACCGCCACAATGGAGGACAAGTTGCGCCAGATGGCCTCGGCAGCGGCGCGCGCCTACCAGCCGGGCCAGGACACAACCGCCGTGCGCCACCAGTTGGTCGTCGACTACCTGAACACTGTGCCACTGGCGGCGCGACCCGGCTTTGGCGAGGTCAATGGCATGGGCGATGGGCTGTGGGTCTGGTACGGGCAGGATTTCGCCCAGGTCAACGCCTTGCTGCAGGCGGCGGCCCAGGCGGCGCGGCCCACGGCCGAACAGGCCCTAGCCTACAAGCAGGCGCTGAGTCTGGTGATTGCGCAACGGCGACCGTCGTACTACCTGGCCGACCGCGACAGCGATCTGGAATCCCTGACCGACAGTCACCTGCGGGTGCTGGCCGGCCAGGGCGTAATTTCGGACGCCCTGCGCGACGCAGCGCTGGCGGTCCGGCTCACGGATGGCAGCCGCGCGCCCACACCACCGGCGCCGTCGTTCGTCACGCGCAAGGCGTCGACGGCCATGCGCAGCCAGTTGTTGGGGCTGCTCGGTGTGCCCACTTTCTATAGCCTGGACCGACTGGACCTGGGCGTGGCCAGCACGCTGGATGGGCAGACCCAGGAAGCGGTCACTGCGGTCTTGCGGCAACTGCGGGAGGCCGACGTGGCCCAGGCGGCTGGATTGCAGGGCAAGGGCATGCTCGGCAATGGCGACCCGGCCCAGGTGGTCTACAGTTTCACCTTGCTGGAGCGTGGCGAGCACACCAACTACCTGCGGGTGCAGACCGACAACTTTGACCAGCCGCTGGACATCAACGCCGGCATCAAGCTGGACCTGGGATCCACCGCCAAGCTGCGCACGCTGGTGACGTATCTGGACATCATGGCCAGCCTGCACCAGCGCTACAGCGCCATGGATGCCGCAGAGCGTCACAGGGTGGTGCTGGACCCCAAGGACAAGCTCTCGCGCTGGGTGGTGGACTATCTGGGGAGCAACCCGTCCGCCGATCTGCCGACGCTGTTGCAAGCCGCGCTGGACCGCAAATACTCCGCCAGCCCCGAGGAAAGTTTTTACACCGGTGGCGGCATGCACACCTTCAGCAACTTCAAGCGCGAGGACAACGGCCGGACCTTGAGCGTGCGCGAAGGCTTGCGCCACTCGGTGAACCTGGTGTTTGTGCGTCTGTTGCGCGACGTGGTGCACCACTACATGTTCCAGGTGCCGGGCTCCTCGGCCACCTTGCTGCAAGACACCCGCGATCCGCGCCGTGCCGAATATTTGAGCCGGTTTGCCGACCGCGAAGGGCGCGAATTCATCAACCGCTTTGTGACCAAGTACCAGGGCAAGACGCCAGAGCAGGCACAGGAACTGCTGCTGCAGAATCTGCGGCCCACGCCGGCCCGCCTGGCCAGCATCTTCCGCACTATTGCGCCCGACGCGTCGCTGCAGCAATGGGGCAGTTTCCTGAAAGAGAATTTGCCCGACGCCCGCGAGACGCCCACTGAACGCGTGGCGTCTTTGTACACCCAGTACGGACCCGAGAAGATGTCGCTGGCCGACCGCGGCTACATTGCCCGCGTGCATCCGCTGGAACTGTGGGTGGTGGTTTATATGCGCAGCCATCCCGGCGCCAGCCTGTCCCAGGTGGTGGCCGACAGCGCCGCCGAGCGCCAGGCCGTCTACCAGTGGCTGTTGGGCACCAACCTCAAGCACGCGCAGGACAAGCGCATCCTGAGCCTACTGGAGGTGGAAGGCTTTCTGGAAATTCACCGCCAGTGGAAGCGCATGGGTTACCCTTTTGGCTCTCTGGTGCCGTCGTATGCCACCGCGCTCGGCGCGTCGGCGGATCGCCCCGCGGCCTTGGCGGAGTTGATGGGCGTCCTGGTCAATGGCGGCCAGCGCAAACCCACGGAGCGCATCGCCGCGCTGCATTTTGCGGCGGCCACACCGTATGAAACTGTGTTGCAACACCAGAACGCTGCCAGCGAACAGGTGCTGGTGCCCGAGGTGGCGCAGGCCGTGCTGGCTGCTGTGCGCGACGTGGTGGACGAGGGCACCGCGCGGCGTGTCAAGAATGCCTTCACCCGCGCGGACGGCAGTGTCTTGCCCGTGGGTGGGAAAACCGGCACCGGCGACCACCGCTTTGAGGTCTATGGCGCGCAAGGCCAGTTGGTGGATTCGCGTGTGGTCAGCCGTTCGGCCACCTTTGTCTTCAATATCGCCGAGCAGTATTTCGGCAGCATCACGGCCTATGTGTATGGCCCGCAAGCGGCCGACTACGATTTCACCAGTGCCTTGCCGGTGCAGTTGCTCAAGGTACTGTCGCCGTCCCTGATGCCCTTGATGGACCCCGCCGCGTACCCGGCTTCCGCGGCGCAAGCCTGCGGCAACTCTTTTTAACTCCCACTGTTTGCGTTGAACACACCATGAACACGATTGCACCCCAACTCACCGACATCCGCGACGCCGCCAACACCTTGGCCTTGCAACACAAACTCGACAACAAGACCAAGCCCCAGGGCTCGCTGGGCCGCATTGAAGCCCTGGCGCTGCAGCTGGGGCAGATTCTGGGCACCGAGAACCCGGTGCTGGACCAGCCGCAGATGGTGGTGTTTGCCGCCGACCACGGCTTGGCGGCGCGCGGCGTCTCGGCCTTTCCCAGTGACGTGACCTGGCAGATGGTGGAAAACTTTCTGGCTGGTGGCGCGGCGGTCAGCGTGCTGGCGCGCCAGCATGGGCTGGCCCTGACGGTGGTGGACTGCGGCGTCAAGCACGACTTTTTGGCCGGGCTGCCCGCAGGCGCCACCCGAGCGGGTCTGCAGGTGCGCAAGGCTGCGCTGGGTACGGCGGATGCTTCGGCGCAAGCCGCCATGACACCCGCACAATGCCAACAGGCCATCGCGCACGGCCGCGAGATGGTGCAGGGCCTGCCGGGCAACGCCTTGCTGCTGGGCGAGATGGGCATTGGCAATACCTCGGCCGCGTCCTTGCTGCTGTCGCGGCTGGCCGCTCTGGACATTGCCCAGTGCACCGGTGCCGGCACCGGTCTGGATGCACCCGCGGTGCAGCGCAAGACCGACATCCTGCGCGAAGTGCTGGCGCGCCACGCCGATGTGCACGCACCGCTGGACGTACTGGCGGCCATGGGCGGCCTGGAGATTGCGACCATGGTCGGTGCCCTGCTGCAGGCCGCGCACGAGCGCCGCGTGGTAGTGGTCGATGGTTTCATTGCCACCAGCGCCGTGCTGGTGGCCCATGCACTGCAGCCGCTGGTGCTGCAGCGCTGCGTGTTCGCCCACCGCTCTGGCGAGCGCGGCCACGAGTTCATGCTGCAGCACCTAGGCGTGCAGGCGCTGCTCGATTTGGGCCTGCGTCTGGGCGAGGGCTCGGGCGCAGCGCTGGCCTGGCCGCTGCTGCAGTCGGCCTGCGCCATCCTGCGGGAGATGGCGAGTTTTGATTCGGCCGGGGTGGCGGAGAAGTCGGCGGCGGATCAGGACGCACTGGCTTAGTGCGAATGAAACGCAATCGAGTTCCGGCCCTTGTTTTTTGCTTGATACATGGCCGCATCGGCCCATTTGAGGACGTCTTCTGGATCCGCATCCTGGCCCATGAACACGGCCACACCGATGCTCACGGAACAGCGGTGCTCAATGGCGCGGGTTTCATGCTCGCTGTAGGATAGTGGCAGCAAATACGGTGCGGCCAATGCGCCACGGATTTTTTCCGCAATGACTTGTGCTTGGGCAACGGACTCGATTTTGTCTGCGTCCAATTCACTCAACAGCACGACAAATTCATCCCCTCCGATGCGGGCAACAGTGTCCACCGCGCGGACGCAACCGACCATGCGGATGGCAGCCTCCTTCAGCAGCAGGTCGCCTGCAGAGTGCCCATGGGTGTCATTGAGGGGTTTGAAGTTGTCCAGATCAAGGACCATCAAGGCTCCGTAGCGTTTGCTGCGCTTGCTCGACGCTACGGACTGGGCCAAACGATCATTCAACGTGTGCCGGTTGGGCAGTGCCGTGAGCGCGTCAGAGTAGGCCAGTTGATGGATTTTGTCTTCCATTTGCTTGCGCATGGTGATATCGGTAAACAAGGCCACGTACTGTTGGACGGTGCCCTTTGCGTCGTTCACTGCGGTGATGGTCAGCAACTCGGGATAAGCCTCGCCGGACTTGCGTTTGTTCCAGATTTCTCCCGACCAGTGACCCGTGTCCAGCAGGGTGCGCCACATGGCGGAGTAGAACTCGGGGCTCTGTCGATCGGACCGCAGCATGCGTGAATTCTGGCCCACGGCTTCATCGCGGCTGAACCCGGTAATTCTGGTGAAGGACTCGTTGACATCGAGGATGGTGCCTTCCCGGTCTGCAATGGTGATGCCCTCTCTGGCGTTGTGGAAGACGCTGGCGCTGAGAAGCAGTTTGTTTTCGACCAGCTTGCGGTCCGTAATGTCGCGCACTGATGCATGAAGCGCTGGTTCTCCGTCGAAGGAGGTGATCGCGCCTTGCAATTCGACGTCCATGACGGTTCCATCCAGGCGCAGTAGCTGAAGCTCAACCATCGGGGAGCTCATGCCTCGATCCGCAAAATCGCTGATCCGTGTCAGAACCGCAGGGCGAGACTCGGGGTGGACTCTGTCCAGCATCGCGCTTCCTAACAGTTGGTTCGCATTGTCGGCGGCAAACATGGTCGTTGCAGCCGGATTGACATACAGAATCCTGCCGCTCCGGTGCACAACGATGGGATCAGGCGTCCATTCCACCAGGTTGCGGTAGCGTTGTTCGCTGTCCACCAGGGCCGCCTCGACCCTCTTGCGCTGTTCAATTTCGTTCTCGGCAAGCGTAAGCGCGCGGCGTGTGCCCCGCGTGATGTAGTAAGTCAGACCGCTGGTGAATCCGAACAAGGCCGTGAAGGTGGTCCACTGCGTCACCCCGACACCGCCAAAAGGGTGGCGCAGCCACCCGGCGTTTTCAGCGATGATCAATCCGGCAATGGCCAGCGAGGCGGTGCCAGTGCCGATCAGAATGCCGGGCAGGGCATAGAGCAAACCCGTCATCAGGACCCAAAATACAAAGATCGCCGCCGTGGGTGTGCGAATGGTTCCTATGCTTGCGGTAGCGCCTATGAGGTATGCGAGACCGAAGGTGACCAAGGTGAGGCCTGCCAAGGTAACCTTGCCGTTGCGCAGCCAACGCAAAACTTGCAGGATCACCACGCACGCGACTGTGTCGAGGATCAGGGTGACGACAGGCGTCTTGCCTCCAAGCAGTGCCCCGGCCATGACGATCAAGATGAATACGATACACATGATGCCGATCGCGTTGATCAGCATCGCCTGGTGCGTCTTCTCGGCATTGCCCTCAAATTCGGGCGGCGAAAACCAACGCGTGATTACCTCCATACAGAGTCCCTTAATCTTGTACTTGTTCGGCTAGTTTACGCTGGGGTCGGTGATCGGTGGCCAGCTAACGCGTCCAGGCTGGATAAGATAGGCGAGTGGTGTTTATGAATAGATACAAGAGAAGCATAATAGATGGCTCAACGGTCTGATGCCGGTGCCTGCAGGGTATGAGTGTGTCCGGTTTTCTGCGCCACTACCTGCTGGCCATCCAGTTCTTCACCCGCATTCCGGTGACCGGGCCGCTGGCGGTGTGGGTCGGCTTTAGTCCAGCGATGCTGCGCGCCAGTGCGGCCCACTTTCCGGGCGTGGGCGTGGTGGTGGGGGCCTTGGTAGCGGGCGCCACTGCCGTGCTGCTGGCCTGCCTGCCGCACAGTCCGTTTGCGCCGCTGGTGGCGGCCGCACTGGGCACGGTGCTGAGCGTCATGGTGACCGGAGCCTTTCACGAAGACGGTCTGGCCGATGTGGCCGATGGCCTGGGCGGCAGCTACGACCGGGACCGTGCGCTGCTCATCATGAAGGACTCGCGGGTCGGTGCCTTTGGCGCGCTGGCCCTGGTGCTGGCGCTGCTGTCCAAGGTGGCTCTGCTGGCCCTCATCGGCTCGGTCAGTCCGCGTTGGATGGTGCTGGGTATTTTCGCCGCGCACGTGGTGTCGCGCACCTGGCCGCTGCTGCTGATCCGGCTGATGCCGCACGTGGGGGACGCGGCGGGTTCCAAGTCGAAACCGTTGGCGGACCAGATCAGCGGGGCCAGCCTGCTGGCGGCGGGTGTGTGGTGTTTTGCTGCGCTAGCCCTCGTTTTTTCTGCATATAGTGCTATTGATTCAGGAGCAATGCGCCTGCCGACCGGGTCAGGGGCGCAACCGTTGCTGGTGGCACTGTTCGCCTCCAGCCTGGGCTTTGCCTACATGGGGCGCCTGCTGTGGCGGCGTTTGCAGGGCTTTACCGGGGATGGGCTGGGGGCCACGCAGCAGCTGTGCGAGCTGGCGTTCTACCTCGGGCTGGCCCTGGCGCTATGAGGCGGTGGCCATGACGACGCTGTGGCTGGTGCGCCATGCCCGGCCGCTGGTGGACAGCGGCGTGTGCTATGGCGCACTGGATGTGCCCGCCGATACCCAGGACACCCTGTCTTGCGCGCAGGCGCTGGCGGATGCGCTGCCGCCGGGTATCGCCATCCGCAGCTCGCCGCTACAAAGATGTGAGCAGCTCACGCAGGCTGTACGAGGGCTGCGGACCGATTTGGCTCACAACACCAGCGTCGACGCGCGGCTTGCCGAAATGGACTTTGGCCGTTGGGAAGGCCAGCGCTGGGACGCCATTGCGCGCGCCGAACTCGATGGCTGGACCGACGCGTTTCCTACCTGGCGCTGTGGCGGGGCCGAGCGCGTGCAGGATTTCATGGCGCGCGTGGGTGCAGCGTGGGCCGAGACGCGGGCGCAGCAACAGCCCACCGTGTGGATCACGCACGCCGGTGTGATCCGCGCGGCCACCTTGCTGGCGCAGGGCCTGCGCCAGGTGCAGCGGGCCGACCAGTGGCCGATCGACGCGCCGGCCTGGGGCGCGTGGCGCGTTGTGGATACTTGACCGACAATGCGATTCACTCCTTTGCCGAGAACTGATACGCGTAAATTTCTCTGTGCTGCCTTGCTGCTGGCCGGAGCCAGCCAGGCGCAGGACTTCAGGGCGCAGGCCTTGCCCAGCCTGCGCGAACGGCCCAACTACGTGCTGGGTTCCTCCGGCCAGCACTGGACCTCGGGCCAGGTGGACTGGTACTACAACCCGATCAATCAACCGCTCAATCTGAGCACGTCGGCGGTGCTCAATGTCATCCAGACCGCTGCCGCCCGCTGGTCGGGCATGTGCAATGTGACGTTCGTCTACCGTGGCATGACGTCGACCCCACCCAATATGTACGGCGACGCCTCCACAGTGGAGGGCGCCAATGTGTTTGGCTGGGGTGTTTTGCAGGGAGATGACGCGTTTTATTCCGGGCTGACCAAGAACTGGTTTGTGGGCGAGTCCTATGTCGATTCAGACATCATGATGAACACCCTGCAGACCTGGACGATTGGCGAGGTCGAGGCCATCATGACCCACGAACTTGGTCACGCCATAGGGCTGATGCACTCCGACCAGTTTGCGTCCGTCATGTTTGCCGATCCGTACCACTCTGCGCGCTACATGCGCACGCTGCGCGGGGACGATGCCGACGGGTGTGCCCGCTTGTACGGGGCCGCGACGACCGCCCGCGCCAACCGCACCTTGAACTGGGCGGAGGCGGCGTATCCGCAATACCTGTCGCCCAGCCCGGCCACGACGGGCACTTTCAGCGGCTATTACTACCGGTATTACTCGGGGACCAACAGCTATGCGGGCACCCGGGATGGCATGGCGTACTTCATGGGCCCCGACGGCGTGATCCAGAATATGGGCTCGCTGACCACATATTTCTTCAGCGCACTGTTGTCGGGGTATTGAAAACTATTTCTTGGCGGCTTTTTCCTGCTCGGCAGCCAGGATCTCCAGCCGCTTGACCATGTCCTGCATGCCCTCGGCAACGACCTTGACCTCACCATCCGGAGTCTTGATGGTCACGCTGGAGCCAGCCGGGGCGCTGGCCGTGGCGGGCGCCGCGGAAATCTGCACATCACCCTTGGGCGTGCTGATCTGGATGTCGGGAGCGTCGTTCATGCCGTGCATGCGTGACAGTGGCGAAGGCATGAACATGGCGTTGGCCGCGCTGATCAACACACTGCCGACTATGCCGACGATGGCGGCCACCACCAGGTAGGTGACCGATTTTTCGGGCGGGTTCTTCATCAGCACCGGCAGGCCCAGGTACACCAGGTACAGCGAGTACAGGCTGCCCACCAGGGCCAGGATGGACAGACCCGGCATGGCCGAGAATACGCCGGCCAGCATGGCGGGCGTGCTGGCATAGACAGTCAGTTTCACACCGTTCATCACATTGGCCTGACCGCCGAAGCTGGGCGCCAACTGGCTGATCAGCCAGCCCCAGACGAACACCATGACCAGGGTCATAATGTATTGGCTCACCATCAGGCTCAGCCCGGTGAAAACGGGCAGGCGCATGGAGAAGCCGAAGCCGCCGACACCCAACACGCTCCAGCCAATAAAGCTGGCAACGGCGGGAATGACCGCCAGCACCACCATGTAGGGAACATAGAGCTTCTGCCAGTCCGTGGCCTCCTGTTCAATGGTGACCCAGGTGGGCACGGGGTTGACAACGATTGCACGTGCGCGTTCGACGATATCCATGTTGGGGCTCCCTAAGGGTTGGAAAGTAGTTGATGCGCTCGCGAGTCTACTGGATGCGCTGTCGATACAGACACAAATGTTCCAAGCTTTCCGGCGCCCGTCAGCGACTATGGAAGGTGCGCAGGGCGGCAACCTCCTCGATCTTCCTGCGTAACTCAGGGGCGCGTGACATCATGCTCTGGTACTCTGCCAAGCCCAACACCAGAAAACGGGTGGGTTTGACAGTGGTCACCGTGGCACTACGGGGTTTGTTCTGCAGCAGGCCGGCCTCGCCAAAAAATTCGCCGGTTTTCATGCGGCGTGGTTCGGGGTGAAGGTCCACCTCTACTTCTCCATCCGCGATAAAAAAGAGCGAAGTAGAAGAATCACCTTTGGTAATGACAACGACATGTGCCGGAATGACCAGGGTTCGGAGTAAAGCAGAAATCTCGGCAATCCAACTGGCGTCCAGTCCTTGGAACAGGGGCAGTTGGGAGACAATTTTCCAGGTTCGTAGTAACTCCCGGCGCTGGCGTTCATTGGCGAAACCGGTAGCTATGATGCCGGTGGGCATAGCCAGCATGCCAATGCCGATCAGCATGGTTATACCCCCGAGGATCCGTCCGAGCGGGGTGACCGGCGCCATGTCGCCATATCCCACCGTGGTCAACGTCACGATGCCCCACCACATGGTGTGTGGAATGGATTGGAACTGTTCGGGTTGCGCATCGTGCTCGATCAGGAACAGACAAGTCGACAGCACGATCAGCAGCAGACCCAGCGTGAGCACCGATGCCATCAGGGTCTCACGCTCATTGCGGATGACCGCGCCTACGATTTCAAGGCCTGTCACATAGCGCGCGAGCTTGAACAACGAAATAACCCCGAACACACTGATCCAGCCCGTCGCCGGAACTCCCGCCAGCAGGTCGACCAGCGGAATACAGGCCAGAAGGTCGATGATTCCGTGAAAGCTCACCAGATAGGCACCGCGCTGACTCAAAAGCGGAAAGGTCCGGCCGAACCGGTCACTGTCCGTAGCCGTCCACAACCGCAGCAAGAACTCCACGAAGAACACGCTACCGCACAGCGGAAGCAACACCGTGGCGGCCGTGGCAATCGGGGCCTGCAACTCCGGCAGCGATTGCAAAACGGTGATCGCCGTGGTGACGACGACGCTGAACGTAATCAGCAACGCCACCCAGGTCGCTCCGCGATGGGCGTCGCCCCCGCACAGTGCGGCGTAGGTCTTGTGGCGAAGCGCGGTGCGGGTCATGCCTGCGTTGATTCCGACGGTGGGGTGGCTTTTCCTGCCGCGTGGCGAGCCTTTTCGGCGTCGTTCATGAGGCGCGCCACAATCAGTCGCATGACGTGAAAGCCCAACTTGGGATTCTGGTAATAGAGACGTGCCATGCCTTCGGCCGACAGGCTGTAGAGCGTACAGTCGCTGGCACATTCGAGGGTAAGGGTGCGGCGGTTGTCGGGTGCAAACAGCCCGATCTCACCGACCAGACTGCCCGGCGCCAGCACCTGGTCGTATTCCACCAGTCGCAGGCTACCGGTTTCCAGGTAGAGCATTTCGGTAGCCACATCGCCCTTGTTCCACAGCGTCGTACCTGCCTTGGCGGTGCGCCGCGTCATGTTGGGCAGCAACCACTCGGAGATCGGTGTATCGGACTTGGCGTTCTTGATGGCCTGCACCAGCCTGTGAATCTGCAGTGTCTTCTTGATGTTGATCGGAATCAGCGCACCGTACAGCAGCAGCGTCGGCATGGCGGCGGCCAGATAGCCATACAGCACCAAAAATAAGCACGCCACCAGCGCCACTACGCGCAGCGGCAGCATGCTCTTCATTAGATAGCTGGTCACCATCAGGGCGGCGCCGATAAATCCAAAAAGATATGCAATGCTGAAGTTGCTCATGATTTCGCACTATCGGATGGAGGTTGAGAACGCAGACCGTCAACCAGGACCTGCATGTCTGCACGGGCAAGCACTTCGCGGGCATGCTCGTAGCCGTGCTGGACAATGCTATCCATACGTGTCCAGTCCAGCAGGCCCACCCGCTCCAACGGTGGATTGAAATAGATGTCGGTAATGCGCTGCGCCGCGCGCTGGCGCGACATGCTGTAGAGGATGGTGACGTTGAGAAGGTAAGCGGTGAGCGCCGGCAACTTATAGCGGCGCAATTTTCGGGGACGAAAACGGTCTCGCAAAAGGGCCCAGGAACTGGGCACCTCGGAAAACTCCAGGCGATGGGGCTTGCGCGCACTCAGATCGGCACCGATCACCGTACCGATGCCGCGCCGGGTACGCATCACATCCACCGGGAAATTGTTGAACGTGCCACCATCACACAGCAGGTCACCATCGCGCACTACCGGCGGCAGGGCGCCAGGGATGGCAATACTGGCCAGGATGCTTTTTTGCAGATCGCCGCTTTGAAGAATGTCCTCGCGCGCCTGCGAGTAGTTAGTGGCAATGCAGAAGTAATTTTTCCACAGGTCTTCTATGTCTACAGCGGCGCCAACCAACGACTCCACCGAATGCCGCAAGATGCCGCGCAAGCGAATACCCTTGATCAACGATACCATCGGCAACAGGTTGAAGTCTCCCGTGGGGTTGACGCGAAAGGCATCCCGCACCAGGGCCATGGTGGGCTTCAAGGGTTGGTCTGCGGCCACCATGAAACCCATCACCGACCCCATGCTGGTTCCACCGACGCAGTCGACCTCGATACCCTGTTCCTGTAGGGCCCGCACGATGCCCAGGTGGGCAAAGCCGCGCGCACCGCCGCCGGCCAGTACCAGGCCCACGGCAGTGCGACTCTGCATGCGGGCCAGTCGCGCCATGTCCCGTTCCAGTGTCGGGCGGATGTGAATGTGATCTGCGACGGGTCGGCGCGCAAGCCAACGTGCGGTGCCGCTAGGGCACAGCACCTCTGCGCTATGCAGCAACACCAGAATTTGCGCCGCCTCGGTACGTGGCGGGCGCAGAACCAGGCAATCGGTTTCGTTGGGGTGAACCACCGCAGGCTTGGTTGCATCCGCCAGCAGCAGAAGCTCATCACAATGACGACTGCACACGTGGGACCAGGCAGTAGGCGTGGCATCGGCGACCAGCAACACGAAATCGTTCTCGGCTTCGATCTGGTCCAGCAGCAAGGAAACCCGCGTACTGACTTTTGACATGTCGTACGGTACGGCTCCCGCTGCGGGGGCGTCCAGTCCCAACTCAGCGTTCACAGTGGCGGCGTCGACCACGCGCACTCTGCCAAAGCGCTGTAGCTGCACGGCCAGTGTCTGCGCGATAGTGCCCGGGGCGACGTCTTCGGTAATGGGCAGCAAGCCAATGGTTACCGGCGGTGCGGCCTTGCTGGGGGCATGTTCGGTCTTGAGCCGACTGATGATTTGCCGAGTCAGGGCCATGGAGACTTGGGGGGTGCTGGCTACCAGCGCATCGAACTGCGGTTTGTCCAGCCGCACCAGCACCGAGTCGCGGATGGCGACCACCGTCGCTGACCGTGGCTCATTCGTGAACAGGCTCATCTCGCCAATGACCTGTCCGCGGCCCATTTCGCGCACCATTTTTTGGCTGCCGTCGTCCTGCTGCACGTAGGCGCGCAAACGGCCGCTGACTGACAAATACATCGAGTCGCCTGGTTCGCCCTGTTCAATCAGGGACTGACCCCCGGCCACCTCAACCCATCGCAAATGCTCTCGGAGCGTAGCGAGCGAACTTGTATCCAGGACACCAAACGCTGTAGTGAGCAGTTCCGTGAGCAAAATGTCGTGGTAGTTGGCGTTGTATTGCATGTTTCGCACTTTAGTGCCTTTCGTCAGTCACCTCGACGAACGGCAGCAATAATTCTCGCAAACGTGTATTGATGTCGCCTTGCTCCAACCGGTCTTTCAGATGGGTGACATTGGAGAATTGGCAGGCAAATTGCTCCAGAAGGCTACTGCCCTGCGCCACCAACGGGGCGAGCAGGTCGGTTCTGGACAAGACCTGTTCGATCAGAGCGATCTTTTGCTGCAAATTGGTCCCCCAGAGCGTTTGGGCACCTGGAACCGTCCGCAACTTGAAGGTCTCAATGAAAACAAAAAATCCGCGCTCACTGCGGAACCACTCGCCAATGTCACCAATGATGCCTGCGCGTTCGGCCTGGAGCGCCTCCGGATCCAGTAAATGTTCTTCCAAAGCAAGCTGGATGGATCGGCGTTTCCAATGTGGTATCTTTTCGAACAGAACTGGCACGGCAACATGGGTCAGCCACTGATCCAGCGGCAGCGCACATCCCATGACATCGGCTAGCGTGATGCGATGCTCGAACAGATTTGCGGGTTGCACACGCGGGCGCCCGATCCGATGGTGAAACGTGGTTGCCCGGATGCCCGACATGCTCTCGAGAATCAGGGCTGGCGGATAGCCAAACTTCAGACCCACCAGGGCGACGTGCTTTTCTGACATATCTTCGTGGGACAGCGGCAATGCCCGTCCGTCAGCGTCGAGGCGGTCCGTTCCACCGGTATGCCCATAGTCATGGCCGAGTGCGGTCAGCAAGTCTCGCGCGATGGTGGCTCCGGACACACCCCGTTCCTGCAAAGCGTCGATGAGCGCCAGCGCCACTGGCATCGCAGTATCCAATGCTGGATACACCCGTTGTGGCGTCTGTGCAACCCAACTGGGTATTGCTTGGTCGACTGGCCACTCCATTACCAGCAGGCGGATCAAGACCTCGAAGTTGTGCATTGCGCAATGGAAGGCGTTGTGGATGCCCAGCATTCGCTCAGTGCGACGGTTCATGTGGTACATGTGGTGCATAAGCGCCGCTGTCTGGGGCCTGCTCAGAGCAAAAGAATGGGGCTGCGTCAGGTTCAGGCCTTCGCGCTCGATGCGGCGTATCAACGCGGGGGAGTGAATCGGCCATGCATTGGTGCCAATGTGTTCGGTTACGAAGCGCTGTAGATGGTCCCGGTTGTGGCATTCATCCGCAGTCAGGAACAGTTCTGGCATGGGATGGTGGCTCATACTTTCATCGTACACGCTGTGGCGCAAGTGTCGACCCCACAACCGACCCATACGTGGCCTGTAAACTACTGAAAACTCGATCATTCGTGAAGAGCATCGTACGTGTCGGTTGACAAACGGACGGTTTTGCTCGTTGCGCCACTTGGACAACCTGAAAAATGAGTGACCTTCGCGCGCTATTGCTGACCGATGTGGTGGACAGTACCAAACTGTCGGAGAAGCTGGGTGATGATGCTATGGCCGAGGTGTGGGCTGGTCATGACCGGGTTGCGCGCGATTTGTTGCCAGTCTGGCGTGGGCGTGAGATCGACAAGACGGACGGCATGCTGCTGCTGTTCGACGAAGCCTGCGATGCGGTGAGCTATGCATTGGCGTACCACCATGCGCTAGCAGGTTTGTCGATACCGTTGAAAGCCCGTGCCGGTCTGCACGTTGGGCCGGTCATTCTGCGGGAAAACAGCCCGGACGATGTTGCACGAGGCGCCAAGCCCCTGGAGGTGGACGGTCTGGCCAAACCCACGGCAGCGCGTGTCATGTCATTGGCCATGGGCGCACAGACGCTGTTAACCACCGAGGCGCGCGAGGCCCTGGGCAAGACTGAACTAAAAGTCGAATCACATGGACACTGGATGATCAAGGGGGTCACCGACCCGATCGAGCTGTTTGAAGTAGGCGCGCCAGAGACGCGCATGGTGGCGCCGCACGACAGCGAAAAAGTCTACCGGGTGATCAAGGCTGGTGACTGGTGGCTACCCGTCAAGGACATCCCGAACAACTTGCCACAGTCTGGCACGTCGTTCATTGGGCGAGAGCGTGAAATCGATGAAGTCAAGAGCCTATTGCCCCATACACGCCTGCTCACAATGTTGGGCATGGGTGGCTTGGGCAAGACCCGTTTGTCACTGCAGGTTGCTGCTGAAGTTATTCACCAATACCCCGACGGGGCCTGGTTTCTCGACCTGGCCCCCATCAGCGACCCGGCGCTGGTGATCAGCGAAGCGGCACAGGTATTGGGCGTGCGTGAGGAGCCTGAGCGGCCACTGATCCAATCTATCTGCGCCCATCTCAAACCGTGTCGCGTGCTGCTGATTTTTGACAATTGCGAACACCTGATCAAACCGTGTGCGGACTTGGTGCATGCCATTGTCAAGGCCGCACCGTTTGTTCGCATGATTTCCTCCAGCCGGGAGGCCCTGCACATTCCCGGTGAGCGTGCGTACCCCGTCATGCCCTTGCTGGTGCCCAAACCCGGCGATGGCTTGGAAGCCATAAGGCGCTCGACAGCCGTACGGCTGTTTGTCGAACGGGCACAGGCGCACAAGCCGGCGTTTGAACTCACTGAGCGAGAGGCGCCGGCGGTGGCTGAACTGGTGGCGCGGCTGGAAGGGATTCCGTTGGCGCTGGAACTGGCCGCTGCACGGGTGCGCTCGTTGTCAGTGGTGGACATCAATACTCGCCTCAAAGATCGCTACAAGATTTTGACGGGGGGATCCCGTGTGCTGCAAGAGCGCCAGCAGACGCTGCGGGCCCTCGTCGATTGGTCATACGACCTGCTGCACGAGAATGACAAGTTGCTACTCAACCGGCTGGCGGTGTTTGTTGGAGGCTTCGTTCTGGAAGCGGCGGAGGAAATATGCGGCAGCGCGCCACTGTCAACTGACGATGTGCTCGACCTCATGGCTTCGCTGGTAGAAAAGTCGCTGGTGATGATGGAAGAGAGCGATGATGGTACGCGCTACCGTATGCTGGAGACCATCCGCGAGTACGCCAGCGAGAAGCTGGAGCAGAGTGCGGAAACGGCCTCGATCACCGCTGCGCACTGCCAGTATTTCTTTGCCATGGCTAAGGCGGCGAACAAGGGCTTGATTGGCGTGGAGCACGCCATTTGGATACGGCGCGTCGAAATGGATATTGACAATGTGCGCGCGTCGATTGCACTGGCTCTGAGTGGCGCAGTGGATCCGTTGATCGCCGTGAAGTTTGCCGTGGCTTTGCAGGGTTTCTGGTGGCTGCGCGGCTATGCGACTGAGGGCCGTAAGCTGGTGCAGGCCGCACTGGAGTTGCCTGGTGTTCAGGCGTCAGACATGGCGCAGGCATGGGCGTTGTATGTTGGTGCGGCGCTAGCCGGCAGCCAGAGTGACCACGCGACTGCCCTGCAAATGCTGGAAACGTGCCTGGACTTGCGTCGGCGTCTGGGCAACCCGGTGGACATCGCCGCTACCCTTTCGACCATGACGCCTACCCTGATGGCGCTTGGGGATCTGGCCCGGGCGCGCGAGGGTGAAGAAGAGGCCTTGAGAATATTTCGCGAACTGGCGGATCAACAGGGTGAAGCCATTGGCTTGCTGCATCTGGGGCAAATTGGCCTGTATGAGGGCGACGACGTGAACGCACAGGCTGACCTTGAACGCGGGCTGGCGGTTGCGCGCGCGCTCAAGCACATGGAAGTGCAGGCGGAATGCGAGCTGGTGTTGGGGCTTGTGGCTCTGGAATCTGCGGACTGGCAGAGGGCAACACAGTGCTTCAACCGTTCGTTAAAAATGTGCAAGGACAACGGCGATACACGCGGGCAGGCGAGGGCAACCTGGTATCTGGCCAAAAGCACACTGCATGACGGTGAATTTGAAATGGCCCGCACCCAGTTGACCACCGCCATACGCGTGTTTCGCAAGTTCGAAATGAGTGAGGAGCTGATCGGTTGCCTCGAAGACTTTGCTCAGCTAGACCGTGCACGTGGGCAATGGTTGCGTAGCGTGCGCACGCTGTCTATCGCCTGCCAGATGCGTGGCCGAGCAGCCATCGTGGCGCCAGCACGCGGCGCGGCCCGCACCGCGGCCCTGGTGGAGGCGCTGAAAAGTCAGCTATCGCCCAGTGAATACGATTCTGCGTGGGCTACCGGCCAGCAGATTGAGGTGGAAGCGGCGCTGCTGACAGCTTTGCTAAGCTAACGTTGCAAGGCACCGTGATCAGGCAGCGGCCTGCTTGCGTCGGCGTGCCGCCAACAATCCAGCCAAACCGGTCAGTGCCAGTGCCAGCGTGCCAGGCTCAGGCACCTCACCAGAAAAACTGCGTTGAAAAGCCGCAAGATTTTCCGGTGGCAAGGGGTCTGAGCCATTACCGGCTTGAATCGCTCCCCTAATCACTGTGTTTGTGTAGAAATTACCGTAGGGACCCACAACACGCGATTGAATATTGGCGGGCAGAAAGTCGTACACGGCCTGCGCAGCACTAAAAAACTCGTTCATGCCGCTAATAGCGACCAAACTGGGTCCTTCGGCCAAGGAAAACCCGAGCGCAAAGCTATAGGCATTGATGCCGGCGAAAGTGGAACTCGGTGCCAATGGCTGAGAGTATCCGGTACCAATGCCCACTACATTGCCATTAAAGATATCAACGGTGTTGAGTACAAAGGGGTAAAGGCCACTTGGGGCAAATGTCAAAGTCTCCAAGACCGTGGAGGTATCGCCGTCATAAAGGGAGACTGATGCACCAATAATGTGTTGCCGCAACAATGGATCAGCATTCGAGTTGCATCCAACGCCCTGTACCGTTTGGTAGGTACCGACAAGGCATGCATCAGGAACGTACATTTGGACCTCACCCGACCAACCGAGAACCTGGCCGGGGGTGTTGAACGGAGAACCAAACAAAGGATCCCAACTGCCAACATACACTGCCGCTTGGGCGCTACAGCAACCAAACACCGTCGCGATTGCGACGGCTCCGATGGCGACTACATTCTGAATCCGCGTCTTCACCGTGGCGCTCATCGCATCTCCCTGGTTTGCATATTGTAAAAAAGTGTATGCAAATTTCGTGCCAAATGAAGTGTTCTGTGCGTACCCCTTTGATTTGCAACACATTTTTCAAAAAGAATAGCTTGCAGACCGGTCACGATATTGACCGTTGTCAAATTTCTCGACACAAAAAGCGTGCATTCGGACAATAGGCGCTGAAACCACACTGCCAGTACAGCGGCTCGCGCGTCTACTGCGTCTACTTACTGGATGCGCGGCGCGGCGCCTTGCAGCTTCTTGCGTACCAGCTGGATGTTGTTGCGCAGTGCATACAGCTCGTCGGTGTAAGACAGGGGCACGCTGATCTTCTCGGCGTGGCGGTCCATCTGGTTGAGCTCGTCGATAAGGGCCGCCGTGTCCTGCGCGCCTTCGGCCCGGGTCTCGAGTTCGCGCAGTTGGGCATACCAGCGAAAGATGCGCGAGCGCACCCGAAACGCGTACAGCGGTGGAATGACGCGCGACAGCGGCAGCAGCACCGCCAGGATGATGCCCATGGCCAGCCACATGCGCTCCACCAGGTTGGCCACCCAGAACGGCAGATAACGCTGCAACAGTGGTGTGCCGCCCTGGATGCTGCGCTCGGCTTCTTGTGCCAGTGGCAGCTCGTTGTTCCTGACGTTGGGGTATTCGCGGGCATGCTTGAACCAGCCGGCGCTGCCATGGATGGTGTTGCCCGCCAGCGCGAACAGCTGTAGCAGCGCCGGGTGCGTGCTGGTGCGGGTGAGCAGGGTGGTGGTGGGGGCCACCAGGTGCACGTCGTTGGGTGGTATGTTGGCCGCCAGATCAACCACGCCGCGTGGCAGCAGGGCCGGGCTCAGAAAGGCGAAGCGGCGCGAGTAGGCCTCGCTCTGCGCAAAGTCCATCAGCTTGACACCCGGGGTTTGCAGCAGCATCTGCACCATGGATGATTCGGGTGCCGAGGCGAAAACAATGGCGTCGAGTTCACCACCCAGAAAGGCCACGGTGGCCGGTGTCTGCTCCTGCTGCGACAGCGTCAGCGTGCGCGGATCGACGCGGTTGCTGTCCAGCAACTTGTTCATCAGGTTGGGTACGCCGCTGCCCGGCGTGCCCACGTTGACCCGCAGGCCCTGCAGCTGGGTCAGGGACTCCAACGTGTGGGGCGGCGTGGTGTCCGCTGGTGCGGCGGCCTCGCGGTAGAACAGCCAGACCGGCTCCAGAAACAGGCTGCCCAGCGACTCCAGATCGGCGTCATCCAATGCACCGGTCTCGCTGGTGCCGCCCTGCACAAAGCCCAGGTCCGCCTTGCCCTCGCGCAGCAACTGCAGATTGGCGGCCGAGCCTTCGGAGGGCAGCAGCTCGACGGTGATGCCCTCCTTGGCCACTGCCTGGGCGTAGCGTTTGCCAAACTCGGCGTAGGCGCTCTGTGCCGGGCCGGTGGCCAGGGTCACGTGTTTGGGCGGATTGGGGTCCAGCCAGCCATAGGCCAGGACCAGCAGAGCGATGGCCAGCAACAGAAAGGGGCCGACCGAGACGGCCAGGTCGCGCAGGGAGAGCAGGGTGTAGCGTATGGATTGGGTCACGCCGCAACCTTAGCACGCTGTTAGTGCGCCGGGGCCGGCGTCTTGTCGGTGAAATCGCAATAGGCGCTGACACCACACTGCCAGCACAGCGGCTTGCGCGCCTGGCACACATAGCGCCCATGCAGGATCAGCCAGTGGTGGGCATCGACCAGGAAGCGCGGGGGGACGCGTTTGAGCAGTTGTTGCTCCACGGCCTCGGGTGTCTTGCCCGGTGCCAGCCCGGTGCGGTTGGAGACGCGAAAGATGTGCGTGTCTACCGCCATCGTGGGCTCGCCAAAGGCCACGTTCAGCACCACATTCGCGGTCTTGCGGCCCACGCCCGGCAGGGCCTGCAGGGCCTCGCGCGTGCGCGGCACCTGGCCGCCGTGGTGGTCCACCAGCATGCGGCAGGTCTGCAGCAGATGCCGGGCCTTGCTGTGGTACAGGCCAATGGTCTTGATGTAGGACTCCAGACCGTCCAGTCCCAGATCCAGAATCGCCTGCGGCGTGTTGGCCACCGGGAACAGCTTGCGCGTGGCCTTGTTAACCCCCACGTCGGTGGCCTGGGCGCTCAACAACACGGCGGTGAGCAGCTCGAACACATTGGTGTATTCCAGCTCCGTCACCGGCGTGGGGTTGGCCGCCTGCAGCGTGGCAAAGAAGTCCTCGATTTGGGATGGCGTCATGAATTCTCCGCCGGGCGGTCCCAAGGCGAATTGCGCCCCCTCGGGGGGCAGCGAAACACACGAAGTGGTGAGCGTGGGGGCGCCATGTTTATGCCAAGTGACGCAGTTCCCGCAAAGCCACCGATACCGGCGCCAGATCGGCCGCCTGGGTGCTGATGGTGGCCAGCAAATGGCGCAGTCGATCGATCGATTGTCGGTTTTGGTCGTGCCACTTGGCCTGCCCGTCGTGGCGTGCCAGCTGGCTCAATGTTATTTGTCGTGCGATGAAGTACACGTCATCGCGCGCGCTGCCACGCGCCTGGGTTTGCCAGAGGGTGTCGGTGGGTAGGCGGTTGATCTGGGCGCGCCATTCGGTCAGACCCAATTCGGTCTCAACTTCAAAGTAAATCCGTGCAGCCTGTTCTAGGGTAGTGTTGGCTGACCGCGCCATGTCAACCAAGTCCAGTGCCGGGAAGATGAATTCCAGGGCGGTGAGATTTTGTGCCAGTACTGCTTCGACGCCAGCCTTGACAAGTTCGTCAGTATTTCGCTGCCAGTTGGCTTGAGCATGGGGCGGTAGCCAGCCCGACAGGTTGGTACGCAGCTCACGTGCCGCCGGTTGATAACGTTGAATGAGCGTTGGCAGGTCGGTCCCTTGATCGCGAATGAGCAGAATCCACCGGGAGGCACGCTGGGAGATGGCAATGAGTTTGCTCAGCAGGTCCAGTTGCAGCTTGGCATCCACCTTGTAGTCCAGCGCGTCGATTTGGTCCCACAGGGGTTCCAGATCAAAGATCTCTCGGGCCAGCGTGAAGGCGCGGATCACGTCCGCGGTGGCGGCGCCGGCCTCGGCCGCAATGAAGTTGACAAAGGTGGCACCGGTGCGGTTGAGCACGGTGTTGGTGATGAAGGTGGCAATGATCTCGCGCTTGAGCGGGTGGGCAGCAATCGCCGGGCCAAACTTCTCGGTCAGCACCTGGGGGAAATAGGCCTTGAGTGCGCGACCGTAGAACGGATCATCGGGCAGGTTGCTGGCCACCAGTTCGTCAAACACAGCCATCTTGGCATAGGCCAGCACAACCGCGTTCTCCGGCGATGTCAGGCCGACCTTGCGGGCGCGGCGCTTGGCGATCTCGTCATCGGTGGGCAGGAATTCGATGGCGCGGTTCAGGCGCTTGCTGCCCTCCAGCCATTGCATGAGGCGCTGCTGGCCGTCCAGCACATACAGCGGCCGGTGTGTAGCAATGTCCAGAGCCTGCGTCTGGTAGTAGTTGTCCTGCAGCACCAGGTGGCCGACCTCGTCCGTCATCGACGCCAACAGGTCGTTGCGCTGCTTGAGCGTCAGGTCGCCGGCTTCCACCACGCCGCCCAGCAGGATCTTGATGTTGACTTCGTGGTCCGAACAGTCCACGCCGGCTGAGTTGTCGATGGCATCCGTATAGATCAGTCCACCTTTTTGCGCGTATTCGATGCGGCCGTTTTGCGTGCAACCCAGGTTGCCGCCTTCGGCCACGACCTTGCAACGCAGCTCGCTGCCGTTCACCCGGAACGCATCGCTGGCCTTGTCGCCGACCTGGGCGTGGGTCTCGAAGCTGGCCTTGACATAGGTGCCAATGCCGCCGTTGTACAGCAGGTCAACAGGGGCCTGCAGAATGGCCTTCAGCAATTCCAATGGCGGCAGTTCTTCGGCGGTGATGCCAATGACGGCGCGGGCCTCGGGGCTGAGTGCAATCGACTTGGCGCTGCGCGGGTAGACGCCGCCGCCCTTGGAGATCAGGCTCTTGTCATAGTCGTCCCAGCTGGAGCGGGGCAGGTTGAACAGGCGCTGGCGCTCGGCAAAGGAGCGGGCCACGTCCGGCGTGGGGTCGATGAAGATGTGGCGGTGGTCAAACGCCACCACCAGTTGGATGTGCTCGGACAGCAGCATGCCGTTGCCAAACACGTCGCCCGACATGTCGCCAATGCCAGCCACGGTAAACGGCGTGGTCTGGGTGTTCACACCCAGGGTGCGAAAGTGTCGCTTGACCGCCTCCCAGGCACCGCGGGCGGTGATGCCCATCTTCTTGTGGTCATAGCCCACCGAGCCGCCCGAGGCAAACGCGTCACCGAGCCAGAAACCGTAGTCGGCGGACACGCCATTGGCGATGTCGGAGAAGGTGGCAGTGCCCTTGTCGGCGGCCACCACCAGGTAGGGGTCGTCCACATCGTGGCGCACCACGTCGGCGGGGGGCACCACGCTGCCCTTGACCACGTTGTCGGTCACATCCAGCAGGCCCGACAGGAACAGCTTGTAGCAGGCAATGCCTTCGGCCATATAAGCGTCGCGGTCGCTCGCCGGGGGGGCGTTCTTGAGCACAAAACCGCCCTTGGAGCCGACCGGCACGATGACCGTGTTTTTGACCTGCTGCGCCTTGACCAGGCCCAGGATCTCGGTGCGGAAGTCTTCGCGCCGGTCCGACCAGCGCAGGCCGCCGCGCGCCACCTTGCCGCCGCGCAGGTGCACACCCTCGACGCGGGGGGAATACACCCAGATTTCGAACAGCGGCTTGGGCTCGGGCACGCCGGGCACTTCGCGTGGGTTGAGCTTGAAGCTCACATAAGGCTTGGCACCACCGGCCGTAGCGGTCTGCCACAGGTTGGTGCGCAGCGTGGCCAGCACGGTCGCCACAAACTGGCGCAGGATGCGGTCCTCGTCCAGGCTGGCCACGTTGCCCAGCGCGGTGTCGATGCGTTGCTTGATCTGCTGCTGCGCAGCCTGGCGGTCGCCGGCCAGGGCGGGATCAAAGCGCGCCATGAAGAGTTCGGCAATGGACTGGGCAATGTCGGCGTTCTTGTTCAGCGTGGCCTCCATGTAGCTCTGGCTGAAAGCAAAACCCAGTTGCTTGAAGTAGCGGGTGTAGGCGCGCAGCACGGCAATGGCGCGGGCATCCAGCGCGGTGACCAGCACCAGGCGGTTCAGGTCGTCGCTCTCCACCTCACCGCGCCAGGCCTTGGCAAACAAGGCTTCAAAGCGGGGTTTGACGGTGGCCAGGTCGGTACCGGTGGGCAGCTGCAGGCCCATATCGTGGATCCACAGCGTGTCGCCGTTGGTGGCGATGCTGTACGGGTGCTCGTCCAGCACGCGGGCACCCATGCGCTCCAGCACGGGCAGGGAATCGGACAGCGCCACCTTGGACGTGTTGTAGATCTTGAAGCGCAGATTGCCGGGCGTGGCGTCCAGCGGGCGGTACAGCTTGACGGCCAGGGGCGAGGTGGCGGACAAGGCCACCAGCATGTCGGCGTCTTCGGCGCCAACCTGGGCCGAGAAGTCTTCGCGGTAGGCTGTGGGGAAGGCATCCGCAAAGCGGTGTGCCAGGGCCAGGCCCGGGCCTTCGCCATGGGCGCGCAGCAGCTCGGTGGTGCAGTCATCTTCCCAGCGCTGGGTCAGGCGCGCAATGCGGGCCTCCAGGGCGGGGAAGCCGACGCTGTGCGGCGCGTTCTCCTTGGCGCGCACCAGGTAGTGGATGCGCGCTTGCGGGCTGTCGGTCAGCATCGGTGTGAACTCCACCGACTGGCCGTCGAGCGCGGCCATCAGCTCGTTGCCGATCTTGATGCGCAACTCGGTGTTGAATCGCTCGCGCGGCAGAAACACCATGGCCGAGGTAAAGCGGCCAAACGGGTCACGGCGCAGGAACAGGCGGGTGCGCTGGCGCTCCTGCAGCCGCAGAATGCCGATCGCATGCTCGGTGAGCGTGGCGGTGTCAATCTGGAACAGCTCGTCGCGCGGATACACATCCAGAATCGATTGCAACGACTTGGCGGCGTGGCTGTCGGGCACCACACCAGCGGCGGCCAGCACGGCGGCCACGCGGCTGCGCACCTGGGGAATCTCGCTGACGGGCGCCAGGTAGGCGGTGGCCGTGTACAAGCCCAGGAAGCGGGCTTCGCCCACCACCTGGCCATCGGCATCAAAGCGCTTGACGGCCACGTAGTCCAGCCAGGCCGGGCGGTGCACGGTGGCCCGCGTCATGGCCTTGGTGACCAGCACCAGTTCGTTGGACTCCAGCAGGGCCACGGCTTCGGGCGGCAGCACGGTCTCCAGGGTTTGCACCGGGCCGCGCAAAATGCCCAGGCCGGTTTCGGGCTTGGCCACCATGCTCACCACATCGCCGTCGCGCTTGAGGTCGTAGTCGCGTGCACCCAGGAAGGTGAAATGCCGGTCTTCGAGCCAGCGCAGAAAATCCACGCCCTCCTGGCGCCCGGTGGGCGACAGCGTGGAGCCAGAAGCCGCTGCTGCCATAGCCTGCGCGCGCTCCAGCATCGGGCGCCAGTCTTGCACGGCGCTGCGCACATCGTTGAGTACGCGTTCGATTTCTTCGGCCAGGGCCTGTTGTTCGGCGCTGGTGACGATGCGGTCGCATTCAACCTGGATCAAGGACTCCACCGGGTCGCGGCGCCCGGCTGCGGTGGCCGCTGCCGCACTGCTGACGCTTTGCACCTTGCCATTGGCGTCACGCGTGACGCTGAGCAGCGGGTGAACAATCCAGTGGGCGGTGCGGTTGCCCCGGTTGATGGCCATGGTGACAGAGTCCACCAGGAAGGGCATGTTGTCGTTGACGATCTGGACCACTGTGTGGTCACTGACAAAACCGTCTTCGGCCAGCGTGGGGTTGAACACGCGCACCTTGGCGGTGTCGGGGGGACGCGGCGCGTCCAGCAGGCGCCAGTGCGCGTTGGCGCTGGCAAACAGCGTGGCCGGGCCCCGTGCCTGCAATTCGTCGGGGTCGGTACTGTCGAAGTAGGCCGCTACAAAATCGGCGATTCGACTGGAAGCCGGGCCTGCGTGTTCTTGGGTATAGGACAGCAGCTCGGTGAGCGCGGAAGAGGTCATTGATGGCTCCGGTTTATCTTTTGGATGTCGCGGATTCTAGGCGCGCAACCCTGGTCTGGATATGCTGAAATGCCCTGATTCATGCCCTTATGCAATAAGTGCATGACACACTACGCGCTACCATTGCGGCATAACCATTACGCCCCGAACTGCCATGCCGCTTCAATTTGCCACACGTCTAGACAACGTCGAAACCTCTGCCATCCGCGAACTCTTCAAGCTGCTGGGCAAGCCCGGCATCATCAGCTTTGCCGGGGGTTTTCCCGACCCCGCCATGTTTGATGTGGAGGGCATTCGCGAAGCCGTCAACGCCGCATTGACTGAAGAGGCCGGCGCCACCCTGCAATATGGTGCGACCGAAGGCCACAACCCGCTGCGCGAACAACTGGCCGCCTTCATGGGCGCCAAGGGAGTGCAAGGACTGGCACCAGACCAATTGATCGTCACCACCGGCAGCCAGCAAGCGCTGGACCTGCTGGGCAAGACCATGATCAGTCCGGGCGACAAGGTCATTGTGGAAGGCCCGACCTTTTTGGCCACCATCCAGTGCTTCCGCTTGTATGGCGCCGAGCTGATCAGCGCACCGATTGACGCCAACGGCGTGCAGGTCGACAAGCTCGAAGCCCTGATTGCCGAGCACAAGCCGAAGTTTGTGTACCTAATCCCCACATTCGGCAACCCCAGCGGCGCCATGCTGAGCCTGGAGCGCCGCAAGCGCGTGCTGGAACTGGCCGTGCAGTACCAGACCCTTATTGTCGAAGACGACCCCTACGGCGACTTGTACTTCAACGACGCACCACCGCCATCGCTGTTGGCCCTGAGCGCCGGTGTGCCCGGCAGCCGCGAGCTGCTGGCCCACTGCGGATCGTTGAGCAAGGTGCTGAGCCCCGGTCTGCGTGTGGGCTGGATGATTGCCCCGCCCGAGTTGCTGGCCAAGGCCACCATGTGCAAGCAGTTCAGCGACGCCCACACCAGCACCTTCGCCCAGGCCACCGCCGCGCAATACCTGAAGGCCGGTCGCATGCCCGCCACGCTGGCCCATGTGCGCAAGGTGTACGCCGAACGCGCGCAGGCCATGGGCAATGCCTTGCGCAAGGAGTTGGGCGACGCGATTGAGTTTGTGCAACCGCAGGGCGGCCTGTTTGTGTGGGCGCGGTTGACCGGTGCGAATGGCAAGGTAAAGGACGGCGCCGAGCTGGCCAAGCGCGCCATCGACAAGGGCGTGGCCTTTGTGCCAGGTGCGCCGTTTTATGCGTCGAACCCGGATCTGTCCACGCTGCGGTTGAGTTTTGCTACGGCGGATGTGGCGAAGATTGAAGAGGGGGTGGGGCGGTTGGGGCAGGCAGTTTGACGCTAAATCACTGCGGGGCTGGCAGACCGGGTGCCCGTTCACTGGCCTCAGTCGCAGGCGAACATGTGGGGTGGCGGGCACCCTTTTGTCAACACCGTTGTGGGTACGCAAGCTCTGTGGCAACTGCGAGTTGAGGCCGATGAACGGACACCCTATCCGCCAGCCCGGCGGCGCGATTGGGGTAGGTGAGAAGGGCGGGGTGCAGTCGGTGTTCAGCTGCTCGGTGAGTGGAAGCCGACATTTGTTCAACGCCCTCAATTTTCATAGTCACGCAGTCGAAGTCTAGAATCGTCGGCGGACAGTGTGCGGGGTTTGTCGTAATTTTTATAGCTGCATAAAAATCAGGAAGACCCTCTGCGAGCAAGGCTGCAGGCTATTCTCAAAAAGAACTCATGACCAGTTTATCCCGCAGTGCCCAGATGAATCCGCAGGTTTTGCGATCTACATTACGTTGAGCCTCATGTCGCACATCGCTTCATCGTTTGCAAGAGCTTCAAGCTCAACGGCGTTTCTCTGCCTTCTCTTCAGGCATGAGGCGTATCTGGACATGGCGGTCTCTCATGGCATGGCGATCAACCTCGAGGCCAATGACCTGCGAAAGGCCTTCAATGAAGGGCGATTTCCTTCAGCAGGATGGGAGATCGGGGCTCGCTCGGACGCTGACGCGCATGCCAAGGAACTAAGAGGCGGCATGTGGTCGGCGCTAACGACGACCTTATCTTTTGTCGTGGCTGGGCTTATGTTGGTCGCCGTCCTAGGCAAGGTTCATCCGGCACTTCCATTGGATTGGGGCAAGATGCTTAGCGTGGTGGGCGGCCTGCTTGCGGCGTGGGCCACGTTGTTTGAGCTTGGTGGGTACGCCGAAACCTATAGTGGAGAGGCGCTCCATGAGAAGCTGCGTCCGATGTTCTTCCGTGCAGCGTTTCTGCCCGGGCTCATATTTGCAACCGCTGGACAACTGTGGTGGCAATGAGGCCTAACGAGTTCGTCCAATGGCCCCACAACGGCGGCCAGCGTGGTCGCCATTCTTCAATGCTGAGTGCGCCGTTGCGGCCCATTCACGGCCAACGTTGAAGCGTAAAGTCTATTGAGTTGAATCATCGCTGTCTGGAAGCTTGGTTGTCGGTTATGCATCTGAACCAGGTATTGCCGCACCCCTTCAAACAGTCGCCCCTCAAGGCGGATGGTGGGGCTTGCGTTCGCAGGCCGCACTCGCGGTTGCCACAGACCAGGCGAACCAATCCCGGCATTCAAGCAATAACTGCGGAGGACACATCCGGTCCACCCGCGCCGCGCGCCGGAGAACGTAAGCCACGCCGTCCGCCTTGCGCGAGGTGCAGGCGTACAACCAACCGGCGGCAGCCAGACCCCAGCCCAACAAGAGAAAATGCATATGCTACAAAAAGCATAGCTACTGACACATATTCCACGAGGGCTAGCGACCAATTTCACTATCGCTAAATCTGCACCCGCGTCCCCAGCTCAATCACGCAGTTATTCGGCAACCGAAAGAAGCCCACCACGCTGCCCGAGTTGCGGGACATCAGCGCAAACAACGACTCACGCCAGCGCGCCATGCCGGAGCCCTTGGTGGGCACAATGGTTTCGCGGCTCAGGAAGTAGGAGGTCTCGAACAGGTTAATGGGCAGCCCCTTGGCCTTGCACAGCTCAAGCGCCTTCGGGATATCGGGCGTGTTCTTGAACCCGTAGTTCACCTGCACACGCCAGAACCCCGGGGCCAGCGATTCGACTTCCACCCGCTCCGCAAACGGTATCCACGGCACTTCGTGAAACGCTACGGTCAGGATGACGTTGCGTTCGTGCAGCACCTGGTTGTGCTTCAGGTTGTGCATCAGGGCCTGCGGAACGGTGTCGGGGTTGGCAACCGCATACACGGCGGTGCGCGGCACGCGGTGCACGCTGTCGCCCGAGATGGCGGCAATGAAGGGCAGCAGTTCGGGGTCGTCATGGCGAATGCTGTCGATCAGCAACTCGCGGCCGCGCCGCCAGGTGGCCATGACGGTGAAGATGGCAAAGCCCAGCACCAGGGGGAACCATCCACCCTGGAAGAACTTGATCGAGCAGGCGGCCACCAGTAGCACGTCCAGCGTTAGGAACACAATGGTGGCCGCCAGCGCCACCGGCAGCGGGTAGTTCCAGCCATGGCGGATGACGAAAAAGGTCAGCACCGTGGTGATGAGCATGGTCACTGTCACGGCAATGCCATAGGCCGAGGCCATGGCCGACGAGCTGCCAAAGCCAAACACTGCCAACAACACCGAGGCCAGCAGCAACCAGTTCACCTCGGGCATGTAAATCTGGCCGGCCTCTTTGGCCGAGGTGTACAGCACCTGCATGCGGGGCAACAGGCCCAGCTGCACGGCCTGCTTGGTCATGGAATAGGCGCCCGAGATCACGGCCTGCGACGCAATGACGGTTGCCACGGTGGACAGGATCACGGCCGGTATCAGCCAGGTGGCGGGGAACATGCGGTAGAACGGGTTGTCCAGCGCCGTGGGGTCACGCATCAGCAGCGCACCCTGGCCCATGTACTGGATGGCGAGGGCCGGCAACACCAGACCCAGCCAGGCGTATTGGATGGGCCGTTTGCCAAAATGCCCCATGTCCGCGTACAGCGCCTCGGCTCCGGTGAATGCCAGCACGATGGCGCCCACGGCCACAAACATGTGCCAGCCCTGGGTCACCAAAAAGTTCAACGCATTCAAAGGATTCAGTGCGGCCAGAATGCCCGGCGTTTGCGCAATCTCCATCACCCCGGTGCCCGCCAGCACGGCGAACCACAGCACAATGACCGGGCCAAACAGTTTGCCCACCACGCCGGTACCAAAGCGCTGGACGGCAAACAGCCCCACCAGCACGGCCGCGCAGATGGGCAGCACATAGGGTTTGAAGGCCGGCGTGGCCACTTCCAGCCCCTCCACGGCACTGAGCACCGAGATAGCCGGTGTGATCACACTGTCGCCATAAAAAAGTGCCGCGCCAAACACACCGATCAACAGCAGCACGAGTTTGCGGGTGGGGGTGCTGCCGCCGGCATTGGCAGCCAGCGCGGTGAGCGCCATGATGCCGCCTTCGCCCCGGTTGTCGGCCCGCAGGATCAACAACACGTATTTCAGCGTAACCACCATCATCAGGCCCCAAAAGATCACCGAGACGGCTCCGACAATATGGGCCTGGTCCAGCGGAATTCCCATGCTGGGGCTGAAGATTTCCTTCATGGTGTACAGCGGGCTGGTACCAATGTCGCCATAGACCACCCCCAAGGCGCCCAGTGTCAGTGCGGCCATGCTTTCGCGTTGTGCGGTTTTTCCCATTTTTTTCAGTGGCAGTGTGAAGAGGGCTCGACTGTCGGTGCCCGGGCATCAGGAACGCATAAGGGGCAGGGTAGTCGTGGTCGCGTCAGGCGACCGCCAGGCGATAACCGACCCCGGTCTCGGTCAGCAGGTGGCGCGGCTCGGCCGGGTCGCGCTCGATCTTGGCGCGCAGTTGCCCCATGTACAGACGCAGGTAGTGCGTGTGCTCGGTGAACTCGGGCCCCCACACATCGGTCAGCAACTGCCGGTGCGTGACCACGCGCCCGGCGTTGCGCACCAGTCGGGCCAGCAGATTGAATTCGGTCGGTGTCAGGTGCAGGGTTTCACCAGCGCGCTGCACCGTGCGCGTGGCCAGGTCGACGTGCAGGTCGTCCAGGCTATGGGTGGTGACAGCCGCCGCCAGTGCCGTGCCACGGTGGCGCAGGGCCACGCGGATGCGGGCCAGCAGTTCCCCCACGCTAAAGGGCTTGACCAGGTAGTCATCGGCACCGGCGTCAAGCAGCTGGATTTTTTGCGCCTCCTGGTGGCGGGCGGAGACGATGATGATGGGCAGGGACTGGTTGAGGCGAATCTGCTGCACCAGGGCCACGCCGTCACCGTCGGGCAGGCCCAGGTCCAGCACCACCACGTCGGGCGGTGCGTGGCGCAGCAAGGCGCCGGCCTCGCTCAGCGTGACGGCGGTTTGCACCTCAAAGCCCTCCACCGTCAGCGAGGACTGCATCATGGAGCGGATCTCGCGGTCGTCTTCAACCACCAGTACGCGCAGGCTCATGGCGGTGCACCCTGGGGCTGTTGTGGGTCCACCGGCATGGAAAACGTGAAGCAGTTGCCGCCACCCTGGCGTCGACGCACACCCAGTTCCCCGCCGTGCGCCTGGGCGATGGCGCGGCACAGGGCCAAGCCCAGGCCGGCACCGCGCTGGCCGGATTGGTCGTTGCGCGAGTAGGGCTCAAAAATGGCCTGGTACTGGTCAGGCGCGATGGCGTTGCCGCGGTCTTTGACGCTGACCTGCAGCGTGGCGTGGTCGGCGCTGACCACCAGGTCAATCGCGTCATCGCTGTACTTCAGCGCGTTGTCCAGCAGATTGGCCAGCAACTGCGCCACCAGCACGGGGTTGGCCCGAATCAACGGCAGGCCTTCCGGCACCTTGGACTTGATGCGCCGGGTGGGGTCGCGCGCGCGCAGCCGTGCCAGAACGGAGCCCACAATTTCTTCCATGGACTCCCAGTCCCGCTGCAAGGGCTGGGTGGTATTGGTCAACTGCACCAGTTGCAGGGTGTTTTCGGTCACGGTGGACAGGTAGGAGGCTTCACGCAGGATGCTGGCCAGCAGCTTGTCTTGCTCGGCCGGGCTGAGTTTGTCGCGTTGGGTCTGCAGTGAGGATGCCGCCCCCACCACGGCCGCCAGCGGAGTGCGCAGGTCGTGGGAAATGGCCGCCAGAAACGTGCTTTGCACCTGCTGGCGTTTGGACTCGGCCTCGGTTTCCTGCATGGCCGTGGTCAGGCGCAAGCGCCACAGCGTCTGGCCGAGTTGGGCGCACACGGCCTGCGCGTGTTCGCGTCCGGGCGTGTCGGCGGCGGCTATGTTTTGAATGCACACCGCGCCCTGCATCTGCCCCTTGTTGCCTAGCGGCAGGTACCAAGCGTTGAGGCCCGGCCAGCGCCCGGTGCCGGGGCCTAGTACCGCGTTCTCGCGCATGCAGCACTGCAGGCCATCATTCAGATCGTCATGCAGGCCGGAGTCCATCTTCGCTGCGAAGGCCAGTCCACCATCCGGCTGGCGCAGTGCCAGCCAGACGGGGCCATCAAAGGCGGCATCCAGCGTTTGTTGCCCCAGTTGCAGGATGTCTTCCACCGTGTTGGTGTTGGCCAACTGGGTGGCCAGCTCCTGGAGTTGGCGGGCGCGCTGCTCGTTTCTGTTGGCAAATGCTGTCTCGCACCGCAGGCGATCAGCCAGGTGGCTGATGACCAGGGCCACCAGCAACATGGCGGACAACGCGATCAAGTTTTCCCGGCTCTCCACAATCAGCGTGAACCGGGGCGGAACAAAGAAGAAATTGAAGGCCACCACCGCGCCCACCGCGCAAACCACGGAGGGCACCAGCGGCAGGCTGTAAGCCCCAATGACCACCACCAGCACATACAGCATGGCCTGGCTGGTCAGTGAGACCTGGTGGTCGACCCACAGGCTGCCAAAGGTCGCCAAGGTCAGCAAGCCAACGATGGTGAACCCGGATCGCAGCGGCGACGGGCCGGTTGGGGCGGGGGTGGGAGCGTTCATGCGGGTGCCAGCGTACCACCCGGCGTATCAGGATTGCATCAGGAAAGTTTGGCGGGGCGCAATTCCCGCAAGGCGTCTGCCGCAATCCAGCGTTCAGATTTGCTACCTTGTTGTTGAATCCGCAGTGCGGAGGCTATGGCGGCTTGGCGCAGATTGCGGTTGCGTTTACCGATGTTGCGCAGCGCCCAGTTGACGGCTTTCTTGACGAAGTTGCGGTCGTCATCTGCTGCTGCCTCCACCAGCGCCAGGGCGGCCACAAAGGCTTCGTCGTCGGCCGCCTTGTCGTGCACAGCCAGCGTGGCCAGCAGCGCAAAGGCCGCGCGGCGTACAAACTCGTCTTTGCGCGTGGCCCACGCCCGGACCTTGCGCCAGGCCAGCGGCGATTTGCAAAAGGCGTTCAGGCAGGTCTGGTCGCAGACATCCCAGGCGGCAAAGCCCTTGACCCAGGCGTCCATCTGGCGTGCGGTCAGTTGCGCGGGATCGGCCACCATGCTGGCAACGATGCGGGCGTCGGGGATGGCGGAATCCCACAGGGCTTGGGCCAGGGCGTGGTCGCGCCCCAAGGTGCGGGCGATGCCGCGCATGGCAGGTACGGACAGGCCCAGCCGATGCTCACCAACGATGCCAAAGCGCGCCATGCCCGCCAGCTCGGCGGGGCGGGCGCTCTGCTGCAGCAGGGCGAGGGCGGCTGTCAGACGCCCCGACGCGGTAGCCATGCGGCGCCTGTGGCGGTCAGGGTTTGCGGATGGCCCAGGTCCAGTACCGCACCAGTTCGGTCAACCCTTCGGGTCCCGACACGGTTGCAAGTATTTGCGACGCCTTGTCGGTCTGTCCGGCCTGGATATAGGCCACGGCCAAGCGCAGGCGGGCATCCTCGGGGCGTTTGGCTATGCCTTTGGCAATGGCCTTTTCCATCAGCTCCAGTCCCTTGTCAAACTGCTGCATACCCACGAGGTTGAGGCCGACGTTGAGCGCGGCCGAACCGTCCGGCTTCTTCAGTGCGTTGGCAATGTCGGCTGCCATGGTCTTGCGGTCCTGCTCGTTTTCCAATGCCAGCTTGGCGCGCAATTTCTTGTGCGCCTCGGCATTGGCGCCCGTGCCCAGTTGGCCGGCGGCCGCACCCTGGTCAAAGGCGCGCAAGGCTTCGCCGGAAAAGCCCGACTTTTGGGCAAAGTCGATGTACTCGGTGTAGTCGTTGGTTTCTTCGGGCGTGCCGGTGTAGAACGCCAGCCGGAACACGTCCAGTTGCAGGCGGGTCGCCAGGTCCGAGCGGGCCCACAGGCGGTTGATGACCGCGCGCCAGTGGTCTTTGCTGGGGTAGTACTGCACCAGCAACTCGAGCGCACGGGTCGAACCGGGGACGTCTTTCAAGTTGTTGCGGGCCTGGGCCAGCATTTCCAGATAGGGCTGGGATGGCACTGTCTTGGCCTTCTCGCTGGCTGCAATCTCTTCGCTGAGAAGCTCGCTGCCGCGTTGCAAATTGCCGCTCAGCAGGTGGGAGCGAATGCGTGCGTCTTTGAACGATGGGTCGGCCCCGCCAGCCTGTACATATCGGTCCAACCAGCTGGCGGACTGGGCATAGCCTTTGGTGCGGTAGTGGGTAATGCCCACGGCCTGCATCAAAGGCAGCGTTTCCTCGGGTTTGAGCCATCCACCGCTTGCATTGAGCTGCAATATCTGCTCGACCAGTTTGTCCGCACTTTGGGCATCGTCCTCGCCGTTGGCGACTGCCAGGGCGACGCGCGCGGTGATGTAGCTCTCGTAGTCCGTTTTGTTTGGGACCGCGTTGGCCGCCTGTACTTTCTCCTTGGCAAGGCCATATTTCTTTTCAGCGATCAGGCTCTGCGCGTCCAGCAGCGGTGTGCGCAGCTCAGGGCGGATGGTAGGTCCCGCGGGTGCCGATGCTACAGCAGCGGGTGTGGGTGCCGGTGCAGTTTGTGCCTGTGCTGTGTGTGCCAACAGGGCTCCAGCTGCGAGGAGGCCCAGCAGAAGCGGATGCGTGGTTCGGGAAGTATTCATGGTGCGACTCAGGCTTTGCCCGGATTGCACAGGGCGTGCTGGCCCAATTGCACGACCAGGTCGCGGGACTTGTTCACCTCCGCCGAGGTCGCGACGGCCGCAATATTGGATGCCAGACTGCCGACGTATTTGCCGGTGGCCTCGGAAATCGATTTCAGGGCGGTGCAGCGGGTGGCCAGGTGTTTCTTGGCGATGGCCATGTCGCCAGCGTCGCGCATTTCAGCGGCAACCACGCCCAAAGCCAGTACGCCGTCAGCGGTGGCATCGACCAGGCTCAGTTGGTTGGTCACCAGTTTGAGCATTTCCTTGTCATTGGGGGATGCGGTCCCGGCACGCTTGGAAAGATCAGCTAGGCTGGCGGCCAGGCCTTGCGACACCTTGAGGAATTCGGTGACAGACTTGCCGATGGCGGCCTTGTTTTGCGCCAGAGCGGGCTGAACCAGCAAGGTCGTGGCCAAAAGGGTCGTGGAAAGAATGCGAATCGTAGACATAGAAGTGAGTCTCTTGGGATGAACGTGGGCCGAACTTTACACCGGTTCTGGAAACAGCGACCAGCCTGCATCCCACTAGAATCAACGCAACCGCAGCGCTTGCAAGGCCCATCTCCGTGAATTTTGATATTCGCACCCTTTCGATCATTACCGCGGTGAGTTCGCTGGTGTTCGCTTTTGCGTCCATTGTGTTGGCACGGCTGGTGCCCAGTGAGCGGTACCTGCGTGACTGGGCGATCGGCTCTGCACTGGCAGCGCTGAGTACGCTGCTGGTTGGACTGCGCGGGCTGATTCCGGACCTGGCGTCGGCGGCCCTGGCCAACACCTTGCTGACCGTTGCTTTCATCTACATGTATGTTGGTGCGAGGGGCATGGTCCGGCTGGACCCCCCAGGGCGGTCCATATGGCTGCTGGCGGTGTTTGCCGGTGTTGGCCTGTCGTGGTTTGTCGTCGCAGACCCCAGCGTCCTGGCCCGTGTGCTGATCGTGAGTATCGTCAACGTGCCCCTGTTGGCGATGACAGCACAGACTTTCTGGCGCCATGACCAGCGCACCGGCCCTTCACCGTTGCGGGTTGCCAACCGGCTCACGAGTCTGGTCTACGTTGTTGGCGCGGTGCTGCTGGTCGCGCGCACCGTTCCGGCGTTGCAGAGTCCCAATGCCACGGCCTACCTGGGCTCGACCAGTGTGTTGTTTGTGGCGCCGTATTTCTGGGCGATCCTGTTCAACGTCTGGTTGGCGATCATGGTCACGCTCACGGTGAGCGCACGGCTGCAGACCAACCTGGTCATTGCCCGTGACCAGGCGCAAGCCAATAGCTCGGCCAAGAGCCAGTTTCTGGCCAATATGAGCCATGAGATACGCACTCCCATGAATGCAATTTTGGGCATGCTCAAGCTGTTGCAGGGCACAGACCTGAACACCCGCCAGCAGGACTACACCAGCAAGACCGAGGATGCCGCCCGCTCGCTGCTGGGCTTGCTCAACGACATTCTGGATTTCTCCAAGGTTGAGGCCGGCAAGATGTCCCTCGACCCGCAGCCATTCAGTGTTGAGCGTCTGCTGCGTGAGCTGTCGGTGGTGCTGTCAGCCAACGTGGGAGCCAAACACATCGACGTGCTGTTTGATATCGACCCACAGATTCCGCCTATGCTGGTGGGAGACGCCATGCGGCTGCAGCAGGTGTTGATCAATCTGGGCGGCAATGCCGTCAAATTTACCGCACAGGGGCAGGTGGTTCTGGCGGTGCGGCTCAAACACTTGGCGGGCGGCGTCGCGCTGATCGAGTTTGTTGTGCGGGATACCGGCATCGGCATTGCCCCGGAAAATCAGAGCCATATTTTTTCGGGATTTTCCCAGGCTGAAGCCTCCACGACGCGGCGTTTTGGTGGTACCGGCTTGGGCTTGGCAATCAGCCAGCGGTTGGTGGAGATGATGGGCGGCGCTTTGCAGTTAAGTAGCGTATTGGGGCAGGGCAGTACCTTCGCTTTCAGCCTGACATTGCCGGTCGCCACCGGACCCAGTCCGGATGCCGTGCCACCCCCGCCTGATGTGCTGGCTCCGCGCACCGTCATGGTCATTGACGGCAACCCTCTGGCGCTGGATCTCACTGCGGCCATCACCCGCGCGTGGGCCTGGCCCACGACGCCTGCCGACAGTGGGGAGCACGCGCTGGAGATGATCCGCATGCAGTCCTCCGCGGGGAAATTTCCGTATCAGATTGTTTTCCTGAGCTGGCGTTTGCCAGGCATGGATGGGTGGGAGACGGTCCACCACATTCGCCAGATCACCCAGAGTTGTGGGGGACCGCAACCGATGATCGTCATGCTGGCATCCTCGAACCGTCTGGTGTTGGCCCAGCGCTCGGCACTGGAGCAATCCATGCTCGATGGATTTCTGGTGAAGCCTTTCACCGCATCCATGCTGAGGGAAGCGGCGACGCAACCGGTGGCCACAGACACCGGGGTGCGTAAAACCCCGCGTACCACCAAGCCACGGCGCCTGGCTGGCATGCGTCTGTTGGTGGTGGAGGACAACCTGATCAACCAGCAGGTGGCGCTGGAGCTGCTGCGCTCCGAGGGCGCGCAGGTTGTATTGGCGGCCAATGGGCAATTGGGCGTGGATGCCGTTGCTTCGGCTGTACCCGCCTTTGATGCCGTGTTGATGGATGTCCAGATGCCGGTGCTCGACGGCTATGGTGCGACCCGCCTGATTCGCCAGCAACTGGGCTTGACGACATTGCCGATTATCGCCATGACAGCCAACGCCATGGCGTCTGACCGCGAAGCCTGTCTGGCCGCCGGCATGGACGACCATATCGGCAAGCCATTTGACCTGACGCAACTGGTGTTGCTGTTGCGACGTTATGTCAGGTCGGCGCAGCCGACGACGGACAGTGACCCGACGAAAGCCGTTTCTGACTTGCAGGGCCCGACGGGCAGCGTTGCTGTATTGGATGTTGCCGCCGCATTGGCGCGTATGGCCGGTTCCACGGACTTGTATGTCCGGGCTGCACGTGATTTTCTTGTCGGTTTGCCCGCTACGGTGCCAGATTTTCGGCGTCTCGCGCAAGTCGATGGACTGCAGGCATCCATGCAAATGCACAAACTGAAGGGAGCCGCCGCGATGTTGGGGGCGACCCAACTGGCGCAAGCCGCCGACCTCCTGGAAACGCTGTGTGCGAGTCCATCGGGTCTGGCCTCCAGCTTTGACCACCTGGTGGCATTGCAGGCCACTGTGCAAGCGACCGAAGCAGCCCTGCATGACGCGGTCGATGCAATCGGGTTACCTCCCGCCGCTGTTACGCACTAGTCGGGGTTGCGCGAGCGCCGGCCAAAGTCTTTCAACCATCCCTGCGCATAAGCGCCGATCGCGATACCCAGCAGAGGCGCCAACATGCCCCAGTTTCCTGTGCCCAAACCCGCAATGGCGGGGCCGGGGCATACGCCACACAACCCCCAGCCCACGCCAAAAATGGCGGCACCCAGGATGGTGTCCCGGTCTAATACCGATGGGCGGATAGAGAACTGATCACCCAGCGCCGGACGGGCCATCAGGCGCGGGGCCAACTGGTAGGCCAGTACCGTTACACAGACGGCGCCCCCCATGACCAGCATCAGGCCAAAATCCTGAAAAAGCAGGAAGCTCAAGACCACCTCGGGCGACACCATGCCGGACACGGACAAGCCGAAACCAAACAGTGCGCCACAAAGCAGAACAGACAACGTTTTTCCGCTGGACATCAGTGCGCTCCCAGAAAGCGCACGGCGTTTGCGGTGACAAAGCCTGTCGCCATGAAGGTCAGCACCGCGACCAGCGAGGGCCATTGCAGGGATCCCAGACCACAGATGCCGTGTCCGGAAGTACATCCGTTGGACAGCCGCGCACCAAAGCCAACCAATAGTCCACCAACACCCAACTGCCAGAGCGGCACGGCAGTCTGCAGTCCGCCTTTTGGCCCCAGCAGTAACCACCAGATGAATGCACCAAGGATGAGTCCCGCAGCAAAGACCAGGCGCCACGAGCGGGTCTCAACGAATCGCCTGTCCTGAAAGAAGGGCCTGCGGGACAGGTAGGACCAACTGCTGCTGAAGACCGTACTCATGCCCCCAATCCAACCGGTCAGTATGTACAACAAACCAACCGCAACCCCGATCAAAAGACCGCCCGCCAGATAGTGGCCCCAACCCGTGGGGAAAAGCGATACCGTCATACCTGCTCCTATGATTTTGCAACGGGCCAGAGCATAGCGCGTCCGCGGGACAGATAGTCGCACCATAATTGCGCGGATGTTTCAGGCGCTGGATGGGCCACTGCCTGCACGACAAGACCAAGGCAAAAGCTACTGTGGGTGATGAAGATTGGGAAAAGTTTTGAAGAGCAAGCTTTCGGGTCTGACTGCGTTGGGGGGATTGGTCTACTCGACCGACAGCGGCCGTATGTGCCCGGACTGTCGTCAGCCGGTGCTCCAGTGTGTCTGCCATCTGCCGCCTGCGCCCACGGGTGATGGCATTGTGCGCGTTTCACGGGAGACCAAAGGACGGGGGGGCAAGGCCGTTACGGTGGTCAAAGGGGTGCTACTGGATGCAGCCGGGCTCGCCGAGCTGGGCAAGCAACTCAAGACGGCCTGTGGCTCAGGCGGTACCGTGAAAGATGGAGTGATTGAAATACAGGGCGACCACTGCGATCGGATCGTGCAACTGCTCAAGACGCAGGGGTATGTCGTTAAACGCGCAGGAGGATAATGCACCATGCACCTGCCAGACCGGGCTGAAAAGCCATCCGTAGCCCTGTACTGGGATTTTGAAAACCTGCACGCTGCACTGTGCGAGGCAAGGCTCGAAGGCTCGTACAGCAAGCAGGACAACCGCTTCAAGGTGCAGGAGCCGTTGGTGAACATCCAGGCCGTGGTCGATGTTGCTGCGTCGCTTGGCCCTATCGCCATCCACCGTGCGTATTGCAATTGGCAGTACTTTGGCAGATACCGGGATTCACTACTGCACCAAGCCATGGAGCTGATTCAGCTGTTTCCGCCGGGTGGTGCTGCCAAGAATGGTGCGGATATCAGGCTGTGCCTGGATGCCATGGAAGATCTGACACGTTTTGACCACATCGGCACCGTTGTCATCGTCAGCGGTGACAGTGATTACATGCCGGCGGCGCAGAAAATCAAGGCTGCCGGACGCCAGATCATCGGTGTGGGCGCGCGCAAAACCACCAATGGACACTGGGCGACCAGTTGCCACGGTTTTCATTACTACGAAGATTTGGTAGCGAGCACATGATGATTCTGGATTCAGACGCCGTAACCCATGGAATTCAGTTGGCAGTCGCGCCGGTTTTCCTGCTCACCGCTGTGTCGGGAATGATTGGAGCCATCGCGGGGCGCCTGGCGCGCATCATTGACCGCGCACGATTGCTGGAAGACCGTGCGCGTGAGTCGACCGATGACGAGTTTCTGGAGCGCGCGTTTCACGAGTTACGTGAGTTGCGCTTGCGTGGACGCCTTGCCAACGGCGGTATAGCGCTGCTGACGCTGTGTGCATTCCTGATTGGATTGACCATCATTGTGCTGTTTGTGGGGGAGACCACCGGGTTTCAGATCAGTCGCTGGGCGGTTGGTGGATTCCTGGCTGGTGTGGCGTCGTTCCTGCTGGCGCTGCTGTGTTTCCTCACAGAAACGGTTATTGCCACGCGACTCCTCAACTTTCAGATGCCCGTCAGGGCTTAGTTCATCATCACACTGGCCATGATTTCGTAGGATCGCTTGCGCGCAGTGTGGTCAAACATCTGCGAGGTAATCATGAGTTCATCAGCGCCCGTGCGTTCGATGAACGACAGCAGGTCGCGGCGGACGGTGGCCGCACTGCCGATAGTCGCACACGACAGAACGCTGCGCAGCAGCGCCTGCTCAGCCGGACCGACCTCTTCGGCATACCCTGGTTCTGGCGGTGGCAATTTGGCAGGTCTGCCGCTGCGCAGGTTGACAAAAGCCTGTTGCATGGAGCTTGCCAGTATGTGCGCCTCATCGTCGGTGTCTGCCGCAAACACATTGAAACCGAGCATCACGTAGGGCTTTGCCAATTGCTGAGAGGGTTTGAACCTGGCGCGGTATAGGGCCACTGCGTCCATCATTTGCGCGGGCGCAAAGTGTGATGCAAAGGCGTAGGGCAGACCGAGCATCGCCGCCAACTGTGCGCCATAGAGGCTCGAGCCCAATATCCACACCGGTACCTTCAGGCCCGTTCCCGGAACGGCCCGAACGGGCTGACGGGGTTGATCCGAGAAGAAATCCATCAATTCCGCCACGTCCTGCGGAAAAGCGTCGGCATCGGATGCCAGGTTGCGGCGCAAAGCCTGTGCGGTGCGCTGGTCGGACCCCGGTGCGCGTCCCAGCCCGAGGTCGATGCGGCCGGGGTACAGCGACTCCAGTGTGCCAAATTGCTCGGCGATGACCAGCGGCGAATGGTTGGGCAGCATGATCCCGCCCGCACCGACGCGAATGGTTGACGTCCCACCCGCTACATGCCCAATCAACACGGCTGTGGCCGCGCTGGCGATGCCCGGCATGCCGTGGTGTTCGGCCAGCCAGTAGCGTTTGAATCCCAGTCGTTCGGTGTGTTGCGCCAGATCAAGCGTGTTGCGAAATGATTGGGCAGCGTCACTACCTTCGGTGATGGGCGACAGGTCGAGTACGGAATACGGGGTCATGCAGTGCAAGCTTTCTGATTTGCGAGGGATTACCCCGAGAAAACCCCGCCTGGAGGCAGAGAATAATGTTACTGTATCCCGTAGCAGGCGGGCGTGCCGGACCGGCACACAAATGGCACTATAGACAGACTTGGGCAGTACATGATTACCTCCGGAATGAGCCTTGGAAAACGGCTGACTTTGAGCTTTACCATCGTTATTGCATTTATGGCACTGTTGGCCATTTTGTCCTCGGTACGCATCGCGGGCCTCAATACCGAGATCGAGCTGATCGTCAAAGACCGTTACCCCAAGACCAATATTGCCAACAGCATCAAATCTCAGATCAACGAGTTGTCGCGCGGTATGTTGGGCGTGTTGATCATGACCGACCCCGGGCAGATCAAAGCCGAGATTGACAAAATCGAAAAGATCAACGCGGCCAACAATGAGGCGATTGCGACGTTGGACAAAATTCTGACCGATGAAAAGGGTCGTGAGCTCCTCAAGGCGATCGTGGATATCCGTGACAAGTTCCGGCCCCATCAGGCGGCTTTCGTGACACTGGTCAACGAAGACAAGAAGGATGAGGCGCAGTTGAAATACTTGTTTTCAATGCGTCCGTTGCAGAAGAAGTACTTTGATGCGCTGGATGCCTTCGTGCAGTACCAGGATCAGCAAATGCAGTCTGCCGGTGACAAATCTGCCGATGTAGCACGAAAAACCGAGATTCTTATTCTGGTGTTGGCGGTCGCCGCTGCGCTGGCCAGTACCGTGGTGGGCTTCTGGGTGACCCGCAGTATTGTGGGGCCGTTGAGAAACGCCGTGACGGTCACGCAGCTCGTTGCGGCGGGGGATCTGACCAGCGAAATTCAGGCTGGTGGACAGGACGAAATGGGTCGGATGATGGACGGCCTTCGCATCATGAATGGCAGCTTGCGTCAGCTGGTGGGGGATGTTCGTTCCAGTGCACAGACCATTGCTTCCACTGCACAGGAAATTGCGGCGGGCAATCTTCAATTGAACGACCGTACCGTTGAGCAGGCGCAATCATTGCAGGAAACGACATCTTCCATGCACGAGTTGACGGCCATCGTGCGTCAAAGTGCAGACAGCACGCAAGAAGCCAATCAACTGGCGGCCTCGGCATCGAGCGTTGCCGTCAAGGGCGGGGCAGTTGTGGCACAGGTAGTTGAGACCATGGGCTCCATCAACGCGTCGTCCAAGAAGATCGCGGACATCATTGGTGTGATTGACGGAATTGCCTTTCAAACCAACATTCTTGCCCTGAATGCCGCTGTGGAAGCCGCTCGCGCCGGTGAGCAGGGGCGCGGTTTCGCAGTTGTTGCATCCGAGGTTCGCAGTCTGGCACAGCGCTCAGCCACTGCGGCCAAGGAGATCAAGACCCTGATTGATGATTCGGTCTCCAGTGTGGAAACAGGCAGCCGTCTCGTGGGTCAGGCTGGCACCACGATGACCGAGGTCGTGGACAGTGTCAAACGGGTGACCACCATCATGGCCGAAATCACCAATGCCAACCGTGAGCAGAATGCCAGCATTGAGCGCGTAAACCATTCCATCGCCCGCATGGACGAGGTCACCCAGCAGAACGCGGCCATGGTGGAAGAGGCTGCCAGCGCCGCGCAATCCATGCATAACGAGGCGGATCACCTGTCCCAGGCAATCAGTGTGTTCAAGCTGGGCGGCAGTGACGATGCCCCAATCGTTGGCCGCGGCGTTCGGGCGATTGGCCAACGTCGGGCGTGACGGCATCTTTTCGACAATATTTTTAGGAGACAGCGAATGACAATTGAGCAATCTTTCAGAACCCTGGTTTGTGCCGGCACGCTTGCCGTGGCGTGTGCCATGTCGGCGCAGGCTGCAGACATTGGCGGTGTCAAAGTCGAAGACACCGCCACCGTCGCCGGCAAGACACTGGTGCTCAATGGCGGCGGGATGCGCCAGATTTTTGTGGTCAAGGTCTATGCCGCTGCCCTGTACCTTTCCGAGAAGAAAACATCGGCGGCCGATGTACAGGCTTTGACGACTCCGAAGCGGGTCGCTTTGCACATTCAACGTGAAGTCAATAGTGAAGAGTTCGGTCAGCTGTTCATTACTTCCATGAACAAGAATTCTTCCAAAGAGGAAAAGGCCAAGGTGATCAATCAGACCGTCAAGTTCGGCGAGATGTTTGCCAGTTTGCCACCAGTAAAAAAGGGCGACATTGTGACGCTGGATTGGGTGCCTGGCTCAGGAACCGTCAGCACGCTCAATGGAAAGCAAATTGGTGAAACCTTGCCCGACATTGCCTTTTACAACGCCGTACTGCGAATTTGGATTGGGGAGAATCCGGTTCAGTCTGACGTGAAGCGAGGATTGCTCGGCGAGAAGTAGACCTGCCCCGGGCCGTAGCCCTCAGTTCAGCTTCAGGGCTTCAAATACACGAAAGGCCGCATAGGCGTCGTTGGCGGCATAGACCAGCTGGGCTTCTGTGAGGCGTGGATTGGCCCAGTTGGATGTGGCGGCCTTTTTGGATTTGATGAAACGCTGGTTGAACAGCACGGCCACCGCACCCTTGACGCCCATGTCTTTGCGATAGCCGCGCTCCCGAAAAATCGTGTTCAGTTCCAGCACATCCGCGGGCTCAACCCCCAGTTTGGAAATGATGCGTTTGCGGTCATCGCCCAGCCCAAATCCGGCCTTGACGATGCCAAGGGTTGAGAGCAGTTGTCCCACCATGGTTCGGCATTGCAGGTCGTGCAACTGAAAGACCCAGGCCCTGTCGGCCGTCGCCAGTTGAACAATATGCGGCCCCTCGGACACTTGGTCCTTGAAGAAGGTGGGCTTGGACTCCGTGTCAAAACCCAATACCGTGGCACGGGCCAGCGCGTCGCAAGCATGACCTGCTTCGTCGGCGGTGGAGACCAGGGAAATACGGTTCAGACCCAGCCGGTCAAAAGGCGCCAGCAGGGCGATTTGCTCCTTGCTGGGGGTGTTGTGGGTGGTGTGCATGGGCAGCAGTGTGCCGGATAACCGGCCGGTTTTGGATGGCGTCGCATAATCACGCCATGAAAAAAACATTCAAGCTCAATATCGAAGGTAAAAACCGGGACCGCGTTCTCGAAGCGGTGAAACATGAAATCCGCAAGTACGTCAAACGCGAACGGCGCCGTGAT
>Ga0208509_1000074_pt1 | contig 43763 bp, 49 predicted proteins | sample LakWasMeta7_HOW4_2_FD_183857 | JGI IMG/M metagenome (GOLD analysis project Ga0208509, IMG submission 183857) | Freshwater sediment methanotrophic microbial communities from Lake Washington under simulated oxygen tension - Sediment Metagenome... | ecosystem: Environmental > Aquatic > Freshwater >...
CAGCACGTTGTTGGCGGGCAATCCGCGGACAAACTGCTCGGTATTGCGCTGGATTTTTTCCTTCTGGGCGTCAATTTCCTTCAGGTCAGCCAGGCAGATGGCGCCAATATGGCCCACCGGGGCGATGACGCCCTGCCCCGAATTGCGCCTGCGATACCGAAACGCAATGGAGGCATTCCAATCGGGCTGCAGGAGGCCGTGGGGCAATGCAGATTCAATGCGCTCCATCAGCTGCTCTGCGCGCAACAAAAACGCGGTCAACCGATCATTCATATCCCAGGAACCCCTCAAGACCGGTAGTCGGCGTTGATGGTCACGTAATCGTGGCTCAAATCACAGGTCCATACGGTCTCAGCGGCCCCACCACGCCCCAGACCAACCTTCACGGTAATTTCACTTTGTTTCATGACGCGCTGACCGTCCTCTTCACGGTAGGACGGGTTGCGCCCACCCTGGGTCACCACATGAACGTCATCCAGAAACAGTTCAATGCGACTCTGGTCCAGATCGTCGATGCCGGCATATCCCACGGCCGCAAGAATGCGCCCCAGATTGGGGTCACTGGCAAAAAAAGCGGTCTTGACCAGCGGCGAGTGGGCAATGGCGTAGGCCGCCGATCGGCACTCTGCGGCGTTGCGTCCGCCCTCGACCGTGATGGTGATGAACTTGGTAGCGCCCTCGCCATCACGCACGATAGCCTGGGCGAGATTGCGTGCCACGCCCAACATGGCCTGCCGCAGCACCTGCCCGTCGGCACTGTCCAGTGCAGTAATTTCGGCATGCCCCGCCCAATTGGATGCGATTACAACCAGGGAGTCATTGGTCGATGTATCACCATCCACGGTCACCCGGTTGAACGAGCCTTCGGCCAACTCCAGCGCCAGTAGCTGCATGACGCTTTGGTGCACACAGGCGTCGGTCGCAATAAAACCCAGCATAGTGGCCATGTTCGGACGGATCATGCCCGCCCCTTTACTGATACCCGTGATGTGCACCGGCTTGCCGCCGATCGTCACCTTAGCCCCGAAAGCCTTGGGGGCGGTGTCGGTGGTCATGATGCCCTCAGCGGCCCGCAGCCAGTTACCCGGCTTGGCATCCGCAATCGCCGCAGCCAGCCCGGCTTCAATGCGATCGTTGGGCAATGGCTCCATGATCACACCCGTGGAAAACGGCAGGATTTGCTCCGCGGCGACACCCAACTGCTGCGCCAGGGCTTTGCAGGTGCTGTGGGCCCTGGCCAGGCCGTCTGCGCCGGTCCCGGCGTTCGCATTGCCGGTATTGATCACCATCGCGCGAATACTCTGGCGCCCATCCAGATGCTGTCGGCAAATCTGCACGGGAGCCGCACAAAAGCGGTTCGTCGTAAAGACACCGGCAACCGACGCGCCGTCTTCCAGCAAAACAACCGTCAGGTCCTTGCGACCTACTTTACGCACCCCCGCCTCGGTAACGCCGATGCGAACGCCGGCAATGGGGAATAGCGTCTCCGAATCGGGTGCGGGCAAGTTAACAGACATCGCAATCTTTCAGGCAAGTTTTCCGTGGCACTGTTTAAATTTCTTGCCGCTGCCACAAGGGCAAGGGTCATTGCGTCCAACCCGCGGCAGGTGATCGGCCGCAGCCAGGGACACGCCGCTGCGCACGGTTTCCGGATCCACTACGGTCTCGATGCCGCCGGTTTCCGTCGGCGCGCTGTACGTCACATTGGCAATACTCTCGCCACGACTTTCCATGGCGTCGGCGGCTTCCTCGAGCTGCTCACTGGATTGGACCTTGACCGTCATCAGCACCTTGGTGACTTCGTTCTTGACGGAGTCCAGCAACTGCCCGAACAGTTCGAACGCCTCGCGCTTGTATTCCTGCTTGGGCTGCTTTTGTGCGTAGCCTCGCAGGTGAATGCCCTGGCGCAAGTAATCCAGAGAACTCAGGTGGTCGCGCCAGTGGGTGTCGATACTCTGCAACAACACCATGCGTTCGAACTGCGTGAAATTCTCCGCCCCGACCTGATCGACCTTCGCAGTGAAGAGCGCGTTGGCAGCCGCGGCCACCGAGGCAAGCAGGTCCTCGTCCGTAATGGCACTGGCATCCTGCACCTGCTTCTGCAGGTCCAGATCCATCTGCCATTCCTCAGCCAGCACTTTCTGCAACGCACCAATGTCCCACTGTTCTTCAACGGATTCCACAGGAATGTACTGGCGCACCAAATCGTGGAAACAGCCTTCGCGCAATGAAGCGATTTGGGCGGTCAGGTCTTTCGCGTCCAAGATGGCGTTGCGCTGCTGGTATATCACTTTGCGCTGGTCGTTGGACACGTCGTCGTATTCCAGCAGCTGCTTGCGCATGTCGAAGTTCCGCGCTTCCACTTTGCGCTGCGCGCTCTCAATGCTGCGCGTCACAATGCCGGCTTCGATCGCTTCACCGTCCGGCATCTTCAAGCGGTCCATGATGGCCTTGACCCGGTCGCCTGCAAAAATACGCATCAAAGAATCGTCGAGGCTCAAGTAAAAGCGTGACGAACCAGGATCGCCCTGGCGACCGGAACGCCCCCGCAACTGGTTGTCGATGCGACGGGATTCGTGGCGTTCGGTGGCAATAATCCGCAATCCGCCCAGGGCCTTGACCTGCTCGTGGTCAATACTCCACTGCGCACGGACCGACTCAATTTTCTGCTGCTTCGCCCCGGCATCCAGCGTCTCATCAGCCTCGATGGCTTCGATGGTTTTCCCAATGCTGCCACCCAGCACGATGTCCGTGCCGCGTCCGGCCATATTGGTGGCGATGGTGATCATCTTGGCGCGACCAGCCTGTGCGACGATATCGGCCTCACGCGCATGCTGCTTGGCGTTGAGCACCTGGTGTGGCAACTTTTCCTTGTCCAGCAGTTGTGCGATGACCTCGGAGTTTTCAATAGAGGTGGTGCCCACCAAAACTGGCTGTCCCCGCTCATAGCATTCGCGGATATCCTGAATGGCCGCTTCATATTTTTCGCGGGTGGTCTTGTAAATTCGGTCCAGTTGATCCTCGCGGCGGCTGACGCGGTTGGGTGGGATGACGATGGTTTCCAGCCCGTAGATTTCCTGAAACTCATACGCCTCAGTATCCGCCGTGCCCGTCATGCCCGCCAACTTGGCATACAGGCGGAAATAGTTCTGAAAGGTAATGGAAGCGAGGGTCTGGTTTTCGGCCTGAATGGCGACGCCTTCCTTGGCTTCGACCGCCTGGTGCAGTCCATCGCTCCAGCGGCGTCCCGTCATCAAACGCCCGGTGAACTCGTCAACAATAATGATCTCGCCCTGCTGCACTACATAGTGCTGGTCCCGGTGGTACAGGTTGTTGGCCCGAAGCGCCGCATACAGATGGTGCATCAGCGTGATGTTGGCCGGGTCATACAACGATGCACCGGCTGGAATCAATCCCATTTCAGCAAAAATTTGCTCTGCGCTTTCGTGCCCTTGTTCGGTCAGGAACACCTGATGGCTTTTCTCGTCCAGCGTGAAGTCGCCCGGCTTGGTGACACCCTCGCCGGTGCGGGGATCAGCCTCCCCCTCCTGCCTTTGCAAACGGGGTGCGGCCTTGTTAATGGCCAGATACATGTCGGTGTGGTCCTCGGCCTGTCCGCTGATGATCAGCGGCGTGCGCGCCTCGTCGATCAAAATGGAGTCCACCTCGTCCACGATGGCATAGTTCAAACCGCGCTGCACGCGGTCTGCCACTTCGTAGACCATGTTGTCACGCAGGTAGTCGAAACCATACTCGTTGTTGGTCCCGTACGTGATATCCGCCTTGTAGGCGGCCTGCTTTTCTTCCCGCGGCATCTGCGGCAAGTTAATACCCACCGTCAACCCCAGGAAGTTATAGAGTCGCCCCATCCACTGCGCGTCACGGCTGGCCAGGTAATCGTTCACGGTAACCACGTGAACACCCTTGCCGGTCAGGGCATTCAGGTAAACCGGCAGCGTTGCTGTCAGCGTCTTGCCTTCGCCGGTTCCCATTTCGGAAATCTTTCCGTAATGCAAGGACATGCCACCCAGCATCTGGACATCAAAGTGCCGCATCTTCATGACCCGCTTGGAGCCTTCCCGTACCACAGCAAAAGCCTCGGGGAGCAACTCGTCCAAAGTGGCCCCTTTCTGGATGCGATCCTTGAACTCCTGCGTTTTGGCCTTGAGGGCATCGTCACTCAACTGCTCATACTGTGCCTCCAACGCATTGATGCGCGCCAAGCCGGCACGATACTGTTTGAGCAAGCGGTCATTGCGACTGCCGAAGATTTTGGTAAGGATATTGATGGCCATGAATGCAAGACTGGCCTGGACCCACGATGGGTTCGCAGCGCAGCGCAGTCCTTTTTCTAATCTGTGTGAAGTGGGGATGTTCTGATGAAACTCAACCGCTCATGCGATCAAACCGGCACCGTGAAAACCAAACCGTTGATTTTACCGTTGACTGGGGGGCGCTACGGCCAAATTGCCTTTCGGCGGTGAAAAGCCTGAAGAAGCCTGCGGACTGGATTGTGCCAACTGGGCAGGAGCGACCTGGCGTCCGGCGTTGAGGAACTTTTGGGGATCTTGTGGAACGCCTTGCACCAGGACCTCGAAATGCAAATGCGGCCCCGTTGACCGACCGGTGTTGCCGACTTCCGCAATCTTTTGACCACGCTTGATCAAGTCACCCTTCTTGACCCCCACCTTGGAAGTATGGGCATAGCGGGAAATCAAATCGTTGCCGTGGTCGATTTCGATCATGTTGCCATACTCGGATTGGAACTCCTGGGTTACGACCACCCCGCCTGCGGCGGCAAAAATGGCCGTTCCTGGCGTTGCGGGGAAATCGAGCCCTGTGTGCAACGCCGAGCGTCCGGTAATGGGGTCTATGCGCCAACCGAACATGGAACCCAGGTTGGCATTCGGCACCGGGGTTTGCGTCGGAATCATCATTTTCTTGATCTTTTGCTCAAACAACCGGGACTCGAGCACGGTCATCAGATCGGTTCGCGCGTTCGCGACTTCATCAAGCTCTTGCAGCGTCGACTGCAATTCGAGCATGGAGAGGTCTCTGCCGGAAACCAGCTTTCCACCTTGGCCCGGCTTGATTTTGATATCGGAAGGATTGACACCAGCCAGACCGGAAACACGCTCGCCAAGGGACTCCAACTGCAGCATCTTGGCCTGCATTTCACCCAGTTTCCTGGCCATAACTTCGATGTTTTCGCGCATAAAGCGATCCTGCTGCGCGACTTCATCTTTCACGACCAAGCGTACCAGCGTTCCGATAATGGGCCAACCTTCCCGGGCGCCCTTCAGGAAAACCCAGTGGTACAGACCCGCCGAAATCAACATGAGTGCGAAAGATGACGCGATGATCGCCATCAGAAGTTTAGATCCACTCAGGTGAAAGGCACGACTCTTGATCAGCCAAGCATCCGTGATAATCAACTGCATTCAGAATCCCTTCACATTCCCAAGGTCATGAACCGCCGCAATCATTCCTACACGCTGCTTCAGGCCACACAGGACTCGCCAACATTGGCGCGACTGGCCGGGCTTGCAATGGAATCTACAGCCCGATTGAAGTCCGTCGAGGCGCTTATTCCTGCTCCACTACGATCAGCGGTACGCGCTGGCCCTATTGAAGGTTCTGTCTGGTGCCTGATCCTCGACAACAACGCCATTGCCGCAAAAATCCGCCAACTCGTGCCATCCCTTGAATCGCACCTGCGTGCAAAGGGGTGGGACGTCAGCGCAATCCGCCTGAAAGTACAGGCGCCACGCTCGTCTACCTGATTAGGCCAAAAAAATACAAGTGGTGCCGATTATCGGATTCGAACTGATGACCTACCGCTTACAAGGCGGTTGCTCTACCAACTGAGCTAAATCGGCACGTCTTCTATTCTACATCACCCGAATGCCACAGAAAGATTCCGGCGCATCGAGACGATGGTATTGAATTACTTGATACGCGTCAGAGAAGGCTTGCCGCCGCCCGAGGGTCGGGGTGGCTCCACCCCCTCGTCCGTCACCGCGTTGGTCACCTGCGTCAACACGGTCGGCTTGGCCTCCGCAGAAGGCGCTGCGGTTGGGGCCGCGGCCGAACGCGCCAACATGGGAAAGGCCATGCCCTGGCCGTTTTCCCGTGCATAGATAGCTACAACACGATCCACAGGAACAAAAATATCCCGTGCCACGCCCCCAAACCGCCCCTTGAACTCGATGAACTCATTGCCCATCGTCAGTGAACTGGTTGCGTCAAAACTGATGTTCAACACAATCTCGCCGTCTTTGACATACTCGTTGGGGACACGCACCGTCTCATCCACCAAGACGGCAATGAATGGCGTCAGACCATTGTCCGTGCACCACTCATACAAAGCACGAATGAGATAGGGACGTGTCGAGCTGGAGTCCGCTGCATCAATCATGGCAAGCCTGGGCGCAATTACTTGCGCATCACCTTTTCAGAGGGTGTCAGTGCCTCAATGTAGGCCGGACGTGAAAAGATACGCTCTGCGTACTTCAGCAACGGGGCCGCGTTCTTGCTCAGGTCAATGCCATAGAAGTCCAGGCGCCACAGCAGCGGAGCAATCGCCACATCCAGCATGGAGAAGTTGTCGCCCAGCATGTATTTATTTTTCAGGAATACCGGAGCCAACTGCGTCAGACGGTCGCGGATATGGGCGCGGGCTTTTTCTAGCGCCTTCTCATTGCCCTTGGAACTGCGCGCCTCCAGAGTCGACACGTGCACAAACAGTTCTTTTTCGAAATTGAGCAAGAACAAACGAACACGGGCGCGGTCCACGGGGTCGCCAGGCATCAACTGGGGATGCGGAAAGCGCTCGTCAATGTACTCATTGATGATGTTGGATTCGTAAAGAATCAAATCGCGTTCCACCAGAATGGGGACTTGTCCATACGGGTTCATGACGCTGATGTCTTCTGGCTTGTTGTACAAGTCCACATCGCGAATTTCGAAGTCCATGCCCTTCTCGAAAAGGACAAAGCGGCAACGGTGAGAAAAGGGGCAGGTTGTTCCTGAATACAGCACCATCATGGCAAAAGACTCCTAAAAATTAAAAAGAGTGGGTTGCCATTGCGAACCCACTCCGGGACCATCACGTTACATCCGCAAGACGTAACTGCATGGGCAAAAGACCGTATTACTTGACGTCTTTCCAGAACGCCGCGTTGAGCCGCCACGCGAAGAAAGTCATGAGCAGCAAAAACAGCATCACGCCGAAACCAACCCGAATGCGCGTATTCTTGGCGGGTTCCGCCATCCATTGAAGGTAGCTCACCAAATCACCGACCGCCTGGTCATATTGCTCGGGCGCCATGGTTCCGGGTGTCAATTGCTCCCAGCCCTTGAGCGTATGCACTTCGTGACCATGCTCGACAACGGTTTCATACACGGGTGCACGCTTGCCCTGCAATTCCCACAAAGCATGGGGCATACCCACATTGGGAAAGGCCAGGTTGTTCCAGCCGGTTGGCTTGGCATCGTCCACATAATAGCTGCGCAAGTAGGTGTACAGGTAGTCTGCACCGGTGCCCATGCCCTGCGCTGAACGGGACCGTGCAATCACTGTCAAATCAGGGGGGTTGGCACCAAACCACTCTTTGGCCTGGCGCGGGTCGATCGCAGCCTTCATGTTCTCACCCACCTTCTCGGTGGTGAACAGCAGGTTGTCCTTGATCTGTTGATCCGTCAGGCCAATGTCCTTCAGGCGGTTGAATCGCATAAAGGCCGCCGAGTGGCAATTCAGACAGTAGTTGACAAACAGCTTGGCGCCGTTTTGCAATGCTGCGAGATCATTGGACCGGTCCGGTGCCCGATCCCAAGCCATTCCACCGGTGTTCGCCTGTGCGCCGGCCATGAAGCCCACGGCCGCCAGCAAAGTCAATAGTACTTTTTTCATTTGCATAATCTCCGACTCAATGGGCAGCGAAATTGACGCGGGTGGGCACAGGCTTGGCCTCCCCCAGACGACTCCACCACGGCATCAACAGGAAAAAGCCGAAGTAAAACAGGGTTCCGACCTGCGACACACGCTCACCGATTGCGGATGGCGGCTGCGTTCCCAAATAGGCCAGGATGACAAAATTGACCACAAACACGGCATACAGGTATTTGTGCCAATCCGGACGGTAACGAATGGATTTGACCGGGCAATAGTCCAGCCAGGGCAGGAAAAACAGGATGACAACGGCTCCACCCATGGCCACAACACCCCAGAACTTCGCGTCGATGGACAGCATCATGGCCACCACCACCACAGCGGCACCCAGGATCACGCCCTTGAAGATCGCGGGCATCTTGAACTTGACGATGCTGAACAATGCAGCGCCCACCGTGCAGATCTCCAACACAACCATCATCTCATCGGTGATGGCGCGCAACATCGAATAGAACGGCGTGAAGTACCAGACCGGGGCAATATGCAACGGTGTCTGCAGCGGATCGGCTGGAATGAAGTTGTTGTATTCGAGGAAGTAGCCACCAAACTCCGGCGCGAAGAAGATGACGGCCGAGAAAACCATCAGGAACATGCACACCGCAAAGATATCGTGCACGGTGTAGTAGGGGTGGAACGGGATACCGTCCAGGGGAATGCCCTTGGCGTCCTTGGTGGCCTTGATCTCGATGCCATCGGGGTTGTTGGAACCCACATCGTGCAGCGCCATCAAGTGCGCAACCACCAGACCCAACAGCACCAGCGGCACCGCAATCACGTGGAAGCTGAAGAAACGATTCAGGGTTGCGTCACCGACCACATAGTCACCGCGAATCAACAACGCCAGATCGGGCCCCACAAACGGTACGGCAGCAAACAGGTTCACGATCACCTGGGCGCCCCAGTAGCTCATCTGGCCCCATGGCAACAGGTAACCCATGAAGGCTTCGGCCATCAGGCACAGGAAGATGGCGCAACCGAACACCCACACCAATTCACGCGGTTTGCGGTAGCTGCCGTACAGCAGGCCACGGAACATGTGCAGATAGACCACGACAAAGAATGCCGAAGCACCGGTTGAATGCATGTAGCGGATCAGCCAGCCCCATGGCACGTCGCGCATGATGTATTCCACCGAACCGAAGGCCAAAGCGGCGTCCGGCTTGTAGTGCATGACCAGAAAAATGCCGGTCACGATCTGAATCACCAGCACCAGCATGGCCAACGAGCCAAAGATGTACCAGAAATTGAAGTTCTTGGGCGCGTAGTACTCCGACATGTGCACCTTGTACATGTCGAATGCTGTGGGCAAACGGTTCTCAAACCAGTTGGTGAGCTTGGCGCCTGCCGATGCGTTGGGGGAAATTTCCTTGAAATCAGCCATGTTCTTATTCCTTAGGCTTTCTTGTCTTCACCGATTAGCAGCTTGCTGTCGGAAAGGTACATATGGGGAGGAACTTCAAGGTTGTCCGGCGCAGGCTTGTTCTTGAAAACACGGCCAGCCAAGTCAAACGTAGATCCATGGCAGGGGCACAAAAAGCCGCCCTTCCAGTCGTCTGGCAACGAAGCCTGGGGACCGGGCTGGAATTTCTCGGACGGCGAGCAGCCCAGGTGGGTGCAAATACCAACGGCCACAAAAAACTCGGGCTTGATCGACCGGCCTTCGTTGCGGGCATATTCCGGCGTGAGTTCTGACGGTTTACGTTTCGAAGTGGGATCAGCCAACTGTCCATCGAGAGTGGGCAGCGCCGCCAACTGGTCGGGCGTGCGGCGGACAATCCATACCGGCTTGCCGCGCCATTCGACGGTCATTTTCTCACCGGGCCTCAGGCCCCCGATATCCACTTCCACGGCTGCACCAGCCGCTTTGGCCCGTTCGGACGGTTGAAATGTACTGACAAAAGGAATGGCGGCTGCACCAACGCCTACGGCACCAGCGCAGCTGGATGCGATCAACCAAGTGCGTTTGCTGGCGTCGATCGATTGGCTGTCGACAAGGGTTTCACTCATGAGAATCCTCAATGAACATGACTACTAGGGGTAAGCTCTCATTGTAGCTGACCGCCACTGCGCCGATTTGACCGCCCTTGCGGGCAATCGTGGTCCTTGACACCGTTCATTTGTCAGCAATACTCTTGTTTTTCAACATTTTGGAGCGCACGACAATGGGAATGATCCAGGAATTCAAGGATTTCGCGGTTAAAGGCAATGTCATTGACTTGGCCGTCGGTGTGATCATCGGCGGGGCATTCGGGAAGATTGTGGATTCCGTGGTGGCGGACCTCATCATGCCGGTCGTCGGTGCAGCGTTTGGCAAGCTGGACTTTTCCAGCCTGTTTGTCGTTTTGGGTTCCGTACCGCCCGGCACGGCTACCACGCTGGACGCTCTCAAGAAAGCGGGCGTCCCGGTTTTCGCCTACGGCAGCTTCATTACCGTGGCGGTGAATTTCGCCATCCTGGCATTCATCATCTTCCTGATGGTCAAGCAGATCAACCGATTGAAGCGCGAGGCACCTGCGCCCGTGGTCGCCCCGGAACCCGTCGCCACATCTGAAGATGTGCTGCTGCTACGCGAAATCCGCGACAGTCTGAAGAAATAGTACCCTCGCGGTTCACCGCTTCACGGGTCGCTGCCCGCCTCAGTCGCCAGCATCTTTGCCATGCGCACTGCCTCAATCAGACTGGAGGCATCAGCGCGCCCGGTGCCGGCAATATCAAAGGCCGTGCCGTGGTCAGGGCTGGTGCGCACCAGCGGCAAGCCCAGCGTCACGTTGACCCCTTGCTCCACCCCAAGGTATTTCACCGGAATCAGACCCTGGTCGTGGTACATCGCAACCACGACGTCGAACTCGCCTACGTGCTCCATGCTGTTGCGGGCGCGCATGAACACCGTGTCAGGCGCCCAGGGACCACTGGCATCGATACCACCGGCGCGCGCAGCGTCCACGGCAGGCTGTATCACTTCCAGCTCTTCACGACCAAACAGACCCCCCTCGCCCGCATGTGGGTTGAGCCCCGCCACCGCGATGCGCGGCGACCGACCCAACACCCGCGACAAGGCGCCATGGGTAATCTGCAAGGTTTCCAGCACATTCGCATAGGTTAAGGCTTCGATGGCCTGACGCAGTGACATATGAATGCTCACCAACACGGTGCGCAACTCCCCATTGGCCAGCATCATGCGCACCGGCACCTCGGACACCGGCCGCCCCAAAAAACGGGCGGCGCGGTCCTGCAGCAACTCCGTGTGCCCCGGAAACTGGTCAAACGGGTGTCCGGCTGCGGCCAATGCTTCCTTGTGCAGGGGGGCCGTGACCATTGCACACACCTGCCCAGCCAGTGCTGCATCCGCCGCCCACTCCACACAGCGTCCGGCCAGCGCGCCCGCCACCCGGCTGACGACACCCCGGGCCACCGGTTCCACCGATTCGCCGATCTGCAGTACCGGGATACAGTTCGGGGGCACTTCACACACCTGATCCGGCGCCGTGATGACCGCAACCGGCAGTGGGGGCTGTCCGCCCGGCGCCACCACTTGGGCGGCCCGGCGCAGGGTGCCCACATCGCCCACCACGAAGCAGTTGCGCAACAGGTCGGGCTGTTCCCGGTAGGCCTTGGCAAGGATCTCGGGGCCAATGCCTGCGGCATCCCCCATGGTGATGGCCAGCGGCTTCGCAGCGAGTACGGTATTGGTCATGGGTTGAACACGGTGTCAGGCCGGGTTATCGATATCAATGAAAACATGCTCCAGAGCGAACCGGGCGCAGACATGCGCGGCCAGCGCCGGAGCACCATAGCGTTCGGTGGCGTGGTGACCACAAGCCAGGTAGGCCACCCCGGTTTCCCGCGCAAGATGCGCTTGCGGCTCGGATATTTCCCCGGTGATGAAGGCATCGGCACCCGCCGCGATGGCCGCCTCAAAATAACCTTGTGCGCCGCCCGTGCACCAGGCGATGCGTTGGAGCGGCCCGGCCCGGCCCGGCACCAGCACCACGGGATGCTTCAGCAACGACTCCACATGCAAGGCCAGCGCCTGGGCATCGGCAAAGTCCGCAGACGCCGTACCCAACCACCCCAACTGCTGGTCGCCAAACCGACCGCTAGCCCGCAAGCCCAGACGTTGTCCCAATTGGGCGTTGTTGCCGAGCTCCGCGTGGGCATCCAACGGTAAATGGTAGGCAAACAGGTTGATGTCGTGTGCCAACAATTGCCCCAGGCGTTGGCGCATCCAGCCGGTCACGCGTCCGTCGTAGCCGCGCCAGAACAGGCCGTGGTGGACCAGGATCGTGTCGGCCCCTTGCGCAATCGCGGCGTCGATCAGGGCCAAACTGGCAGTAACCCCCGAGACAATCTTTCGCACCTTCGCCGCGCCCTCCACTTGCAATCCATTGGGGCAATAGTCCTTGAAAGTCTCGGGCTGGAGCAAAGCGTCCAGGGCGGTCAGGAGTTCCTGGCGATCGGTCATGGTGGGCTGCGTCGCGCCACAAAGCGGACGGGATGGGTTGCATCGGTCGTCGGCATTGTCGTTGAACCGGGCTGCAGTACTTCCAGGCTGCTGTCACAGCCCGTACCTGCGGCAATCCAGCGGGCACCCCATCGCCGCAGCAGGGGTGCCAGCAGGGGAGCCAGCCACCGCATTCCCCGCGGCAGGGACACAGCCAGCACGTCCCTGGGCGCCACGATGGCACCGCAGCGGTACTGACCCGGTGTTTCCTGCCAGCGCAGTGCGGCACAGGCGCCCCGGCGCGAGCCTGACAAAACCACACCCAGCGGACAGGGCTCGAACAAACAGCACACACCGCAGCCATTGCAGGCCACACCCTCTGCCACCTTGTTGGGCGCCTGCGGGTGGATGTGAATGGTGTGAATGGTGTGCTCGGTTTGCGCAGTGTGGGCCATATCAGACCTGCACTGTACTGTGGTTCCCTTGGCACTCTACAATTTGCCGCAACACGGCATGCCCCGTACCGGCACCGGAATACCCCATGAAACGACTCTGGCTTCTTTTTACCCAAACCACCACCCTGCTGCTGGCCGCCTACTTTGTGGTCGCTACCCTGAAGCCGCAATGGCTGGGCCACAACCCCAATGTAGCCGGCACGGGCACCGTGGCGCTGATTGAAGCACCACCCGCCCAGCCGGGCACGCCGCCCGCAGGCAGCTTCCGAACCGCCGCTTCGAAAGCGTCGGCCGCCGTGGTCAGCATCAACACCAGCAAGGCGGCCCGCAAGAACCCCAATGCCAACGATCCGTGGTTCCGGTTCTTCTATGGCGATCAGGGGAACGAAGCGCAAACGGGACTGGGCAGCGGCGTCATTGTCAGCGCCAGTGGCTACATCCTGACCAACAACCATGTCGTCGAAGGCGCCGATGAGATTGAGGTGGTTTTGAATGACAGCCGCAATGCGCGCGCCAAAGTGATCGGCACCGATCCGGATACCGATCTCGCCATCCTCAAAATCGAGCTCGACAAACTCCCGGTGATTACCTTGGGTAATTCCGACGGCGCCCAGGTCGGCGACCAGGTGCTGGCCATCGGCAATCCCTTTGGCGTGGGCCAGACCGTGACAAGCGGCATCGTCAGCGCGCTAGGGCGCAACCAGTTGGGCATCAACACCTTCGAGAACTTCATCCAGACCGACGCGGCAATCAACCCCGGAAATTCCGGCGGCGCACTGGTGGACACCAATGGCAACCTGCTGGGCATCAATACGGCCATTTACTCCCGCTCAGGCGGCAACATGGGCATTGGTTTTGCGATTCCCGTGTCCACGGCCAAGCTGGTGCTGGAGGGCATCGTCAAAGATGGCCAGATCACCCGGGGATGGATTGGCGTGGAGCCCAACGATCTGTCGCCCGAACTGGCCGAAACCTTTGCAGTCAAAACGCGCCAGGGTGTGATCATCACCGGCGTGCTGCAAAACGGACCGGCAGCGCAAGCGGGTATCCGCCCGGGGGACGTCATCGTCAAAATTGCCAACGTTCCGGTTGTGGATGTGACGCAGTTGCTGTCCCTGGTCGCCACGCTCAAACCGGGAACACCCGCCCGGTTTTCGGTGGAGCGCAAGAGCCAGCCACTGGAACTGGACGTCACGCCAGGCGTGCGCCCCCGGCCCAGGGCATCCGGCAGATAAAGAGATCAGGACGGAGTGGTTGCCGTATCGTCCGCAGGCGCCTGGGTGTGCTTGATGAAAATCCTGGCCGCCCAGATTCCGACCTCGTACAAGAGGACCATGGGTGCCAGCAAGGCCAGCATGGACACCGGATCGGGGGGCGTCACCACCCCGGCCACGGCCGCCGCGCCGACGACAAAATAGGCGCGGAATGACTTGAGTTGCGCCACCGTGACAATACCCATGCGGGCCAGAATCACCACGGCAATGGGCACTTCAAAAGCCACTCCAAACGCGATGAACATGGTGATAACAAAGTCCAAGTAGGCCTCGATATCCGGGCTTACTGCAACCGATATGGGTGCCATCTTCTGGATCGCAGGAAACGCCTGCCCGAAGACAAAGAAATAGCAAAACGCCGCGCCAGAATAAAACAGCAGGGTGCTGGCAACCACCAGGGGCATCACCAAGCGCTTTTCATGCTTGTACAAGCCTGGCGCCACGAATGCCCACACCTGGTACAGCACCCACGGCAGCGCCAATCCGAACGCAGCCAGCACCGTCACCTTGATGGGAACCAGAAAGGGAGACACCACGCCGGTGGCGATCATGCGTGCGCCTTCAGGCAGCGTCTTGACCAGGGGCATGGCCAGCAGGTCATACAGTGCAGACGGTCCCGGAAAGAACGCCAGCAACACGAACAGGGCACCAATGCCATAGACACTGTAGAGCAGGCGATCGCGCAGCTCCATCAAATGCTGCACGAACGGTTGTTCCGTGCCAGCCAGTTCGTCTGGTGATTTTTTTTCGTCGGACATCAGTTGATCTTGGGTGGGCGGAACCGGGCAACCCGTGCCGCGCCAGACAGTGCCTTGGTCCGCACCCCAGCGCGCGCCTTGTACCAGGACGGAGTGGCACCCTTCTTCAGGCGCCAGTGTTTTTTGGGATGACGGTACTCGGGTAAGACCGCATAGGCATCGCCTGCGGAGATGCGCGACGCCGTGTCGGTGGCCTCGGACCAGCTCTTCTCGAAATCGCTGGCACTGGTGTGAATGGTTTGTTCGACGTCGCGCGCCGCACTCTCCATCGTGTCTTTCATCTTTTTGAGCTCGTCGAGCTCCATGGAGCGGCTGACCTCCGCCTTGACTTCGGCCATGTAGCTACGTGCACGACCCAGCAGCGTACCGGCCATGCGGGCCACGCCGGGCAGACGCTCGGGTCCTATCACCACCAGCGCAATGGCGCCAATGATGGCAAGCTTGGTAACACCGATATCAAGCATGGGTGAGGTCCGTCCAACCGGACCGCTGCAAACGCAAGCCCTCAGCTCTTGATTTTGGCTTCAACATCAATGGCGGACTTGGCTTCGGTTTTCTCGGTGGCCGCGAGTGTCGGTGCGGGTGTCTCGGCCGCCTTTTCTGTCGTGCTGCCGTCCTTCATGCCGTCCTTGAAGCCCTTGACAGCGCCACCCAGATCAGAGCCGATGTTGCGCAGCTTCTTGGTGCCAAAGATGACGATGATGATGACCAGAAAAATAATCAGGTGTGTAGTCGAAAAGCCCATGGCTGACTCCTTGGTAGTTACCGTATTTTAGGGGAACGCTGTAAACAGGCGGAAAACGTGGCCGTCAATACCCTGACGGGACTAGCCCCGCAACCACGGGCGCGGACCACCCATCACGTGAAAATGCAGATGCCGGACCTCCTGGCCGCCTTCGGCACCGGTGTTGGTCACCAGGCGAAACCCGCCCGCGGGGTAGGGATTGCAGCCCTCTTGCAGCGCCAGTCGAGGGACCAGGGCCATCATGCGCCCCATCATGGCCGCATGCTCGGGGCCTACCTGGGCCATGGAAGGAATGTGCAGCTTTGGAATAATCAGAAAATGCACGGGCGCCCAGGGATGGATGTCGTGAAAGGCATAAAACTCATCATCTTCGAACACGGCGTGCGAAGGAATCTTGCCTGCAGCGATCTTGCAGAACAGGCAATCCGGGTCGTGTTCCATTACCCCATCACTCATGCTGCTGTCTCCATGGGCAATCCCTTGTTCATCGCCACCAGACCGGTCACGATACGGTACAGGAACCACAACGAGATGCAGAACCACGCGACCCAGCCGGGTAAGACCAACAACAGCCACAGCGGCGCAGTGACCAGATACAACAGGCCGGCAATGATGACCGTGCGAATACGCCACGAGAAATGCGACGCGTGCCAGGTGCCCTGCGCGTCGCCCCGCTTGACGAAATCCAGCAGCAGCGCCGCCAGCAGCAACACCGGGCCGAACTGCCCCCCAGGGACCAGCGCGCCGACAGCCACAATCAGATGCAACACGTAGCTGATCGTGCCGACGGTATTGAGCGCCTGTAGCCGCTCCAGCAGGGCACGGTCCGGCGCCGAACCCGGCGCGGGGATGTGTGAAAAATCCTGTGTCATTTGGGCTCCTGTTCCCGGTGCGCGGCTTTGCGCAGGGCTTTTTCCTCGATCCCGCTGGTGCCTTCACGGCGCTCCAGCTCGGCGATCACGTCGGCGGGCGTCAGCTCATAGTGGGCCAGTGCCACCATACAGTGAAACCACAAATCGGCCACTTCACCCACCAGCTTGGCCTTGTCGCCACCATGGTCCACATCCTTGGCGGCCATGACCACTTCGGTGGCTTCCTCTCCGATTTTCTTCAGAAAGGCGTCCGGGCCCTTGGTCAGCAGGCGTGCCACATAGCTCGCGGCCGGGTCTCCGCCGTTGCGCGGCTTGCGCGACTCCATCACGGCGGCCAGCCGCGCCAGTGCGTCGGAAGAATTAGGGAGGGTCATTGTTGAGTTATTTATAGATGCTTTCAGGGTCTTTCAAGACCGGGTCGACGCTTTGCCATTCGCCATCCTTCAAAACACTGAAGAAACAGCTGTGGCGGCCCGTGTGGCACGCAATACCCGGTTCATGACCTAGCTGGGTGACCTTGAGCAGGATGACGTCGTTGTCGCAGTCCATTCGAATTTCGTGCACCGTCTGCACGTGGCCGGACTCCTCGCCCTTGTACCAGAGCTTGTTGCGTGAGCGGCTGAAGTACACGGCGCGACCCAATTCGGCCGTCTTTTGCAAGGCCTCGCGATTCATCCACGCAAACATCAGCACGTCGTTGCTGCCCTGCTCCTGCGCGATCACGGGCACCAAGCCTTTGGAATCCCAGCGGACATGTTTGATCCAGCTCACAGGGGTTGGTTCGGAGGTTGACATTTGCTATTCAATTTATAGCTGCTCACGCAGTTTCCACGAGGGCTGGAGCCCGAAAATCCCTACATCCTGACGGGGATGCCACGTTGGGCCATCAGGGTCTTGGCCTGGCCCACGGTGAATTCCCCGTAGTGGAAGATGCTGGCAGCCAGCACGGCGTCGGCACCGCCCTTGGTGATGCCATCGGCCAAATCATCGAGCGTTCCCACGCCGCCCGAGGCAATCACCGGCACGCCCACGGCGTCGCTGACCGCCCGCGTCAGGGCCAGATCGAAGCCGGACTTGGTGCCGTCACGGTCCATGCTGGTCAGCAAAATCTCGCCAGCCCCGCGGCGCGCCATTTCGGTGGCCCAGGCCACGGCGTCCAGGCCGGTGTTCTTGCGGCCTCCGTGGCTGTAAACGTCCCAACCGTCGCCGCGCGCCAGCACGTCGTCGCCAAAGCGGCGCTTGGCGTCAATCGCCACGACGATGCACTGCGAACCATATTTGAGCGCCGCGTCTTCAATCACCTGCGGATTGGCCAGCGCGGCCGAATTGAAACTGGTCTTGTCAGCCCCGGCATTGAGCAGGCGGCGCACATCGTCCACGGTGCGCACGCCACCACCCACGGTCAACGGAATGAACACCTGCGAGGCCACGGCCTCGATGATGTGCAGGATCAGGTCGCGGCCATCGCTGGTGGCGGTGATGTCCAGAAACGTGAGCTCGTCGGCGCCCTGGGCGTTGTAGCGGGCGGCGATTTCCACCGGATCCCCGGCGTCGCGCAATTCGACGAAATTGACGCCCTTGACCACGCGGCCACCCGTCACGTCCAGGCAAGGGATGATTCTTTTAGCCAGCATCAGCCATTCAGCTCGTCTGCGCGGTCCTGCGCGACTTCAAAGTCCAGATCGCCGCTGTAGATGGCGCGTCCACAGATCACGCCTTCCACGCCGTCGTCTTCGACCGCACACAGGGCTTCGATGTCGGCCATATTGGAGAGGCCGCCCGACGCAATCACCGGAATGGTCAGGGCCTGGGCCAGCTTGACGGTGGCTTCGATGTTGATGCCGCTGAGCATGCCGTCGCGGCCAATGTCGGTGTAGATGATGGATTCCACGCCGTAGTCTTCAAATTTCTTGCCCAGGTCAATCACATCATGGCGGGTCAGCTTGCTCCAGCCGTCGGTGGCGACCTTGCCGTCGCGCGCGTCCAGGCCAACGATGATGTGGCCGCCAAACGCGGTGCAGGCGTCCTGTAGAAAACCGGGGTTCTTGACCGCTGCGGTTCCGATGATGACGTAGCGCAGGCCGGCATCCAGGTAACGCTCAATCGTGTCCAGATCTCGGATGCCGCCGCCCAGCTGCACATCGACTTCGCTGCCCACGGCCTTGAGGATCTTGCGGATGGCCATCTCATTCTTGGGGTGACCGGCAAACGCGCCGTTCAGGTCCACCAGATGCAGACGCCGCGCGCCCTTGTCTACCCAGCTGCGCGCCATTTCACCCGGGTCTTCGCTGAAGATCGTGGATTGGTTCATGTCGCCTTGTTTGAGGCGAACGCAGTGGCCGTCTTTTAAGTCAATTGCGGGGATTAAAAGCATGATGCTTCAGAGTTGGAGGGAAAGGAGTAGCGGCGAGAAGCCCGGAACGAGCGGAGATATCAGGGTTTCCAGTGCAGGAAGTTGCGGTAGAGCGAGAGACCGTGGTCGGCACTTTTTTCAGGGTGAAACTGGGTGGCAAAAATATTATCGCGCGCTATTGCGGCAGAAAAGCGCTGACCATACTCGGTTTCGCCCACGCTGTGGCGTGCATCCGACGGTCGTGCGTAGTAACTGTGCACGAAATAGAAGTAGCTGCCATCCGGTACGTCGCCCCACACGGGATGCGGCCTGGGGTGGCCCAGGTTGCTGTGCCAGACCTGGTTCCAGCCCATTTGCGGCACCTTGTAGCGGCTACCGTCGGGCTGGATCTGGCCGGCCAGTTCAAACTTGATCACTTCGCCCGGGATCAGGCCCAGACAGGGGGTGTCCAGCTCTTCGCTGTGGTCCAGCAGCATCTGCATGCCCACACACACGCCCATCAGCGGCTTGTGCTGCGCGGCGTGCATGACGGCACCATACATGCCGCTCTGATGCAACTCGCGCATGCAGTCGCGCATGCCACCTTGCCCCGGCAACACCACCCGCTCGGCGGCCATGACTTCGGCGGGGGTGCGGGCCCAGACGACTTCGACACCGGCATCCGCGGCCACATGCATGACGGCCTGCGTGACCGAACGCAAATTGCCCATGCCGTAATCCACTACCGCAACTTTTTTCTTCATGCTATCTTTTTAATAGCTGTTTATACAGCTTCGACGAGGGCTACCGCCCAATTTACCTCACAAGACTAGAGAGAACCCTTGGTCGAGGGGATCATACCCGCTGCACGCGGGTCGCGTTCCAGCGCGGCGCGCAGCGCGCGGGCAAAGGCCTTGAATACAGTCTCGGCCTGGTGGTGGGCGTTCTCGCCCTTCAGGTTATCGATGTGCAGCGTCACAAAGGCGTGGTTGACGAAGCCCTGGAAGAATTCGTGTGTCAGTTGGGTGTCAAACGTGCCGACCATGCCGCTTTTGAACGGCACATCCATGACGAGCCCCGGGCGGCCCGAGAAGTCGACGACCACGCGGGACAGCGCTTCGTCCAGCGGCACATAGGCATGGCCGTAGCGGCGGATACCCTTCTTGTCGCCCACCGCCTGGTTGAAGGCCTGGCCCAGCGTGATGCCCACGTCTTCCACGGTGTGGTGGCCGTCGATGTGCAGGTCGCCATCGGCCTCGATGTCCAGATCGATCAGCCCGTGGCGGGCGATCTGGTCCAGCATATGGTCAAAGAAACCAATGCCGGTGCTTAGTCGCGCCTGGCCGGTGCCGTCCAGGTTGACCTTGACGCGGATACGCGTCTCGGCCGTGTTGCGGGTGACCTCGGCAATACGGTCCGCTTGGGGGTTAGGGGGCAATTCAATCAGCGAGCGGTTGGTCATAAGGATTCCGATAGGGCGGTCAAAAGGCGGGTGTTCTCGTCGGCGGTGCCGACGGTGAGACGCAAACATTGGGCCAGCAATGGGTGCATTTTAGAAACGTTCTTGACCAGTACGCCGCGAGCCTTCAATCCTTCAAACGCTTTTTGCGCATCGGGCACGCGGACCAGCACCATGTTGGCATCGCTGTCCCAGGCCTTCACGCCCGCCATGGTGCGAAGCGCGGCCAGCAGCCGGGCGCGCTGGGCGCGCAATTCGGTGGCCTGCTGCGCAAACACGTCGGCATGCTCCAGTGCAAACAGTGCACACTCGTAGTTCAGCACGCTGATGTTGTAGGGTGGGCGCACCTTGTCGACCTCCGCAATCAGCGCCTTAGGGCCCATCATGTAGCCCAGGCGCACGCCCGCCAGGCCAAATTTGCTCAGCGTGCGCATCAGCAGCACATGTGCGTGCGCAGCAGGGTTGGCGCGGATGGCATCAAGGTAGGTGCGGCTGGAAAACGGCTGATATGCCTCGTCAATCACCACCAGAGAGCCCACCTGCCCCGCGGCTGCGACGATGCGGGCCATGGCATCGGCATTCCACAGATTGGCCGTGGGGTTGTTGGGGTAGGCCAGGTAGACGATGGAGGGCTGGTGCTCCGCGATGGCGGCCAGCATGGCGGCCTCGTCCAGTTCGAAGTCGGCGGTGAGCGACACGCCAACAAAATCCAGCCCCTGCAGGGTGGCACTCATGGCATACATCACAAAGCCTGGCAAGGGCGCCAGAATGACGGGCTTTTTGCCGGTGACCGGGTCCACCGCCACATCGCAGGCCATGGCAAGCAGCGAAATCAGTTCGTCTGAGCCATTGCCCAGCATGATGTCGCAGCCCTCGGGCATCTGCGCGTAGGCGGCCAGCGCGTGGCGCAGGTCGTTGACACGGCCATCGGGGTAGCGGTTCAGTGCCAAGGCGCCCAGGCGTTGGCCCAGGGCCTGTTGCAATTCGACGGGCAGGCGGTGCGGGTTCTCCATGGCGTCGAGCTTGACCATGCCGACAGAGTCCTGGATGGCATAGGCATGCATGGATTGCACGTCCTGGCGGATGCGGCGCTGGATCAGGGCGTCCAGCGCGGGGGCGGCTGTACTGGCGATTGCTGCAGTCATGTGTGGGGAATTCCTCTGAGTTGGTCGGTGATTGCTTCCGGGCGGCGGAGTGTCTGTTCGATGGCGCCGATGTCTATTCGCCCAAGCCCAACTCTGACGGCGTAGCGCGAAACGGGTCCAGGATGGTGACGCCATCGATGTGCTGCTGGTGCGCCAGACTGGTCGACAACACATGGTTGGCGCCCGACTGCGCGGCCGCTGCAACGATCAGCGCGTCCCAGTAGCGCAGGCCAAACCGGGCTTCCACACCCCAGGCGGTCTCCACCGTCTGGTGGTCGATCTGCCACGGCTGCCACAGCTGGAGCCGCCGCAGCTTGGCCCGTGCATCGCCGGCGGGCATGCCGAACGTTTGGGTGGTGGTGACGTAGTAGTCGTTCAGCACCTGGGTGCTGACCCGGCCCGCCCGGCGCAGCCACAGTGCCTGCAACCAGGCGCGGGCTTGGGCTTGGCGACCCGCGTCGAACGCATCGTCGGCCGCCAGCAACACGCCGGTGTCGACAAAGACGATGGCGCCAGATGCATTACCCGCGCTAGCCACGGACAGCCTCCCGCGCCGGATACGGCACGCCGCCCGAGCTGAACGACGAGGTATCCGCCACCCACTCGCGCTGCGCGCGGGCGTAGGCGTCGTCAAACTGCATCTTGTCGGTCAGCATCTCGCCAACCAGGCGCGACACGCTGGTGTTGCGCCTGGCCGCCTCGATACGCACCCACTCCAGCGTGGCATCTTCGACGGTGATGGTGACGTTCTTCATGGACTCAATAGTACACGAATTTCGTGTTACACGAAGTTCGTGTCTCATTTTTAGGAGAGTTTCAAAGAACTCGTAGAACGAAACTCAGCCATAGCCCTCGTGGAATATAGGTTTATAGCTATCAAATACGTAGCGTCGTGGCTGCCATGGATAATCACACCATGCTGACCGTCCACCACCTTGAAACCTCCCGTTCACAGCGCGTTCTGTGGTTGCTTGAAGAACTGGGCGTGCCCTACAGGCTCAAGGTCTATAAGCGCGATCCCCTGACCAAGCTGGCGCCGCCTGAGTTGAAGGCGGTGCACCCGTTGGGCAAGTCACCGGTCATCACCGATGGCGACGAGACCATTGCCGAGTCCGGCGCCATTCTGGAATATTTGGTTGAGACCTATGGCGCGCAGGCGCAGGGCGATCTGGCGGGGCTGCAACCCGCCCCAGGAACACCCGAATACCGCCAGTCGCGCTTCTGGATGCATTACGCCGAAGGCTCACTGATGAACTGGCTGGTCATGAAGCTGGTGTTCATGACCATCCCTACCCAGCCCATGCCCTTCTTCGTGCGACCCATCGCGCGGCAACTGTGCGCCAAAGTGCAAGCCAAACTCGTTGACCCCAACCTGGCCACCGCCCTGGCGTTCATGGAAGCGCACCTGGGCACGCACGCCTGGTTCGCCGGGGAGCAGATCAGCATCGCCGACTTCCAGATGAGCTTCGCCGTGGAAGCGGCACTGGCGCGCGGTGCCGATGCCAAACAGTACCCCCGGCTGGCCGCGTTCAGGGCCCGCATGGTGGCCAGGCCCGCCTACCAGCGTGCACTGGCCAAGGGTGGACCGGTAGTGATGTCGTGAAAGACCTTGGCATGAAACGCGTCACTGGCATCGGCGGCATCTTCTTCAAGGCCAAAAACGCTTCGTCACTTCAGGCCTGGTACCAGCGGCACCTGGGAATCAATGTCCTGGTCTGGGGCGGCGCTGCCTTCAACTGGACCGATGCCGAAGGCAAACCGGTTGCCGGCACGACGGCCTGGTCCATCCATCCGCAAGAGAGCGACCACTTTGCTCCGAGCGCGGCTCCCTTCATGGTCAACTACCGTGTGGACGACCTCCACGCCTTGGTCAAGGTCTTGAAGGAAGAAGGCTGCCATGTGCTCGAGAAGATGGATGAATCCGAGTACGGGAAGTTTGCCTGGGTCATGGATCCCGAAGGCAACAAGGTCGAACTGTGGCAGCCGCCACAAGGCCAATGAGCGACGCTACTCTGGACAGGCGTACACCGTAGCCAGTGCATTAACCATCACCAGTTGCACCGGCATGTCCGCTTCGTACAGGCCTTCGCTGCGTTTGCGTTCGGTGTCATACAGGCTCTTGGCCATGTGCGGCTCCAGGCGGCGGCCGTTCAGGCAGATGGTGGGTTTGGCGCCGTTGCGCACATCATGCGCGTGGGCCTCCAGCGCGCCTTCCATCACGCCCACCAGGTAGTAGTTGGCGTAGTGAACGCCTTGCTTGCTGGACTTTTCGAGGGCGCGCAGCTCGCGCAAGGACATGGCGGACGCGGTGGCTGCCAGACTGGCGCCGGCCAGCACCAACACGGCGGTGCGGATGGTGCAAGATGAAAAAGAGAAGGATTTGGAGTGCATGGTGAATAGTCGCAGGGTGGCGACCATTCTTACACCCTGCCTGACGAGCGCTTTACTTCAAGCGCATTTCCGCGGCGCGGGCATGGGCTTGCAGGCTTTCGCCATAGGCCAGCTCCGCGGCGATGGGGCCCAGCACCTGGGCACCGGCCTCGCTGACCTCGATGATGCTGGAACGCTTTTGGAAGTCGTACACGCCCAGCGGGCTGGAGAAGCGCGCGGTGCCGCTGGTGGGCAGCACGTGGTTGGGGCCGGCGCAGTAGTCACCCAGTGATTCGCTGGTGAAGGCACCGAGGAAAATCGCGCCGGCGTGCTTGAGCAGCGGCTCCCAGCGGTGCGGGTCCTGGCTGGACACTTCCAGGTGCTCAGGGGCGATGCGGTTGCTGATGGCACAGGCCTCTTCCATGCTGCGGGTCTGGATCAGGGCACCACGGTCGTTCAAGGATTTGGCAATGATCTCGGCGCGGGGCATCTGGGGCAGCAGGCGGTTGATCGCGGTCTGCACGGCGTCGATGTAAGCCGCGTCGGGGCACAGCAAAATACTCTGCGCCAGCTCGTCGTGCTCGGCCTGGCTGAACAGGTCCATGGCCACCCAGTCGGGCGGCGTGCTGCCATCGGCCAGCACCAGGATCTCGCTGGGTCCGGCAATCATGTCGATACCCACGGTGCCGAATACGCTACGCTTGGCGGCAGCCACAAAGGCATTGCCGGGGCCGGTGATCTTGTGCACGGCAGGAATGGTGGCCGTGCCGTAGGCCAGAGCGGCGACCGCCTGGGCGCCCCCGATGGTGAAGGCGCGGGTGACGCCAGCCACATAGGCTGCGGCCAGCACCATGGCATTTTTCTCGCCGCGCGGCGTGGGCACGACCATGATGATCTCCCCCACCCCCGCCACATGGGCCGGAATGGCGTTCATCAACACCGACGACGGATAGGTAGCTTTGCCGCCGGGCACATAAATGCCGACACGGTCCAGCGGCGTCACCTTTTGGCCCAGCAGGCTGCCATGTTCGTCGCGGTAGCTCCAGCTCTCGCCGCAGGCCTTCATCTGCGCCACGTGGTAGCTGCGCACACGTTGCGCGGCCGCTTCCAGGGCCTGGCGTTGTTTGGCCGGAATGCTGTCAAAGGCAGCCTTGAGTTCGGTCTGGGTCAGTTCCAGCTCCGCCACCGTCTGGGCCTGCACCTGGTCCCAGCGTGCGGTGTATTCCAGTACGGCGGCATCGCCCCGCTGCTGCACGTCGCGCAGGATGGCCGCCACGCTGGCCTCGATCGCCGCATCGGTATCGGCTGCCCAATGCAGGCGTGCCTGGAAGGTGGCCTCAAATTGGCTGTCGGCAGTCGATAGGCGAAGGGGCGTGGCGGTCAAGGTCATGGCAATGGAAAAAGTTCAGGCAGGCACCGCAAGGGCGCTGGCAAAGGCGTCAATGATTTTGCGAATCGGCTCACGCTTGAGTTTGAGTGCGGCCTGGTTCACCACCAGACGCGAGCTGATGTCCATGATCTGCTCCACCTCGACCAGATGGTTGGCCTTCAGTGTGTTGCCGGTGGACACCAGATCCACAATCGCGTCGGCCATGCCCACCAAAGGCGCCAGTTCCATGCTGCCGTAAAGCTTGATCAGGTCGACGTGCACGCCCTTGGAGGCAAAAAATTCACGTGCAATCGCCACGTATTTGGTGGCCACCGTCAGGCGCGAACCCTGCTTGACGGCCGAAGCATAGTCAAAGTCGGCGCGCACCGCCACGCTGATGCGGCACTTGGCGATTTGCAGGTCCAGCGGCTGGTACAGGCCCTGGCTGCCGTGCTCCAGCAGGGTGTCCTTGCCGGTGATGCCCATGTCGGCCCCGCCGTATTGCACATAGGTGGGCACGTCGGTGGCGCGCACCACCAGCACCCGCACATCGGGCAAGTTGGTGTCGAGGATCAGCTTGCGGGACTTCTCCGGGTCGTCCAGCACCTCGATGCCCGCAGCCTTGAGCAGGGGCAGGGTTTCCTCAAAGATGCGACCTTTGGATAAAGCCAGGGTGATCATGTGGTTCACTTTCAAGCGGTCAGCGTAGCCCACTCGGCGGGCGTGTGGGCTTTGATCGACAAGGCGTGCACCTCGTCGGTCTTCATGCGCGAACCCATGGCCGCATACACCTTCTGGTGACGGGTAATGGTGCGCACGCCTTCAAACGTGGCAGAAACGACGGTGGCATACCAGTGCCGGCCATCGCCATCCACATGGCACAGTTCACACGCAATGTGGCCTTCGATCAGGGACTGGATTTCTTCTGCGGTCATAGAGGTAGTAGTTTCAGCTGCGAATTTTGTAACCGGTGCGCAGCAAATGCATGGCGACCAGGCTCACACCTGCCAGGGCCGAGCCAACGATGCCCAGACTCAACCACGGGGATGCATCGCTCACACCAAAAAAGCCATAACGAAAACCGTCAATCATGTAGAAGAACGGATTGAGGTGGCTCGCGTTTTGCCAGAAAGCCGGTAGCGACTGGATGGAGTAGAACACGCCGCTCAAGAACGTCATGGGCATGATGACGAAGTTCTGAAACGCGGCCAGCTGGTCAAATTTTTCGGCCCACAGCCCGGCAATCAGACCCAACGCGCCCATCAGTGCCGCACCCAGCACGGCAAACGTGATGATCCACAGGGGCGCGGCAAAGGCCAAAGGTGCGAACCACATGGCAACGAACAAGACACCGATGCCTACAACCAGACCCCGCACGATGCTTGATCCCACATAGGCCACAAACCAGCTCCAGTGCGACAGTGGCGTGAGCAACAGGAAGACCAGATTGCCCATGATCTTGCTCTGGATGAGCGATGACGAACTGTTGGCAAATGCGTTTTGCAGCACGCTCATCATCACCAGGCCGGGCACCAGAAATGCGGTGTAGCGAATGGTGTCGTAAACCTTGACGTGGTCTTCCAGCACATGGCCAAAGATCAGCAAATACATCATGGCGGTCAGCACCGGCGCGGCCACGGTCTGGAAGCCGACCTTCCAGAACCGCAATACCTCTTTGTAGAGCAGGGTTTGCCAGCCGGTCATGCTGTTACAACCTCAGGCTGGCGCATAGGGCGGTTCATGATTTCGATGAACACATCTTCCAGGTCGGCCTTGCGCATTTCCACATCCTCCACGACCAGACCCGACTCGCGCACGGCGGCCAGATACTGTTCAATTTCCAGTGCATTGTGGGCCGGCAACTGGACCACGCTGCCGGTCACCCGTGCACGCGCGGCCAAAGCGGGCGGCAAGGCACCCGCTGTTTTGAAACGCAGCACGTTGCCGGACGCCGCCTTCAGCAGATCACTGGTGCGGTCCAGCGCCACAATGCGACCCGACTGCAGCATCGCAATGCGCCCGCACAGCGCCTCGGCCTCTTCCAGGTAATGGGTTGTCAGCAGCACCGAGTGCCCCTGCTTGTTCAGCTTGGAGACGAATTGCCACAGGGTCTGGCGCAGTTCGACGTCTACACCGGCGGTGGGCTCGTCCAGCACGATGACCGGGGGCTTGTGCACCAACGCCTGGGCCACCAGCATGCGGCGCTTCATGCCGCCCGAGAGCTGGCGCATATTGGCCCCTGCCTTGTCGGCCAGGCCCAGACTGTCCAGCAGTTCGTCGATCCAGGCGTCGTTGTTGCGGATACCAAAGTAGCCCGATTGAAACCGCAAGGCCTCGCGCACGTTGAAAAAGGGGTCGAACACCAGCTCCTGCGGCACGATGCCCAGTTTGCGCCGCGCCTCCGCGTAATCGGTTTGCACGTCGCTGCCCAGCACCGTGACGCGCCCGCTGGTGGCGCGCGTCAGACCGGCCAAAATGCTGATCATGGTGGTCTTGCCCGCACCATTGGGGCCCAACAGGCCGAAAAACTCACCCTCTTCGATATCGAGTTGCACGCCATCCAGCGCCAAAAACGTGGCGCCTTTCGGGCCGCGGGGCGATGGATAACTCTTGGAAACGGACTGGAAGGAAATGGCAGACATGGGGAACCGCCATTTTAGGCGACCAGGGTTCAGGCAGAAGGCAGCAAGGCCTCGATACCGTAAAGAGTCGCCAAATCACTGAGGTGTTGGGGCTGGCCCTGCACGACCAGGGTCTTGCCAGCCCGCAGGCAGGTGCGGCGCAGCTCCAGCAACACCGCCAGGGCCGATGAATCAAACCGCTGCAGTGGCTTGGCGTCCACGACGACGGGCGAGGCTTCACCGCCCATGCCCTCCACCAGCTGTGCCAGGCAGGCAGTGGCCAGGTCGTGGGTCAACTCGGCAGGCAAACTCAGCACATCAGGCCTTTTTGCCGTTGGCCTTGTTGCGCTCGGTCAGTGTGGCGATCAGGCCATCCACACCCTTGGCGTTGATTTCCTGGGCAAACTGGCTGCGGTAGGTTTCAACCAGCCAAACGCCGAGAACGTTGAGGTTGTAGATGCGCCAGCCCGCGCCCTGGCCCGGGGTCTTTTCCAGGCGGTAGTCGAGCTGGATGGATTCTCCGCTGCCCTTGATTTCGGAACGGACCAGCACCTCTTTGTCTTCAGCCGCTGCCCGCATGGGTTTCATGTTGATGGTCTGGTCGGTTACCTGCGCCAGGGCGCCCGCATAGGTGCGCACCAGCAAAATCTTGAACTCTTCCTGCAAGCGCTTTTGCTGCTCGGGGCTGGCCTGGCGCCAGGCCGGACCCACTGCCGAAGCGGTCATGCGCTGAAAGTTGACGTTGGGCATGATGCGCGAGTCGACCAAAGCCACGACCTTGGCCGTATCGCCAGCACGGATGGCTTTGTCATTTTTGATCGTTTCCAGAACATCGCTCGACAGCCGCTTGATCAGCGCATCCGGTGCCTCATCTTCGGCATACGCCAAGGGAGCGGCCATCGCAGCCGCGGCAAGTGCCAACAACACAAGAGTCTGGCGCAAAAAAGTTCGTTTCATTTTGAAATCCCTTCGCTTATACATACGTAATTAAACAACGCCTCAGGGCTAATCCGGCGCACTTGGGTCCGGTGCAGACTCCTCATCCGGCGGATTGCCGTCATAGACCTGGTTGCGCCGCCGCTGCAAAAAGGCATCGCGGGTAAAGCTGTACTTGTCGAGTGCAGCCCCTTCCACCACTTCGCCGGCCTTCAGGAATGAGGCCCGGGTATCGACCAGATTCAGGATCGTCAGCGCATTGCGGGTGCTGTCATCGTTGATGTTGCGAACCAGGTTTCCTTTGAATTCGACCGACAGTGCGGCCGTATCCCGCAGGGTTGAAGACCCCAGCAAAGGGATGACGACAAAAGGCCCGGAGCCGACACCCCAGCGCCCCAACGTCAATCCAAAATTGGCGTTGTGTCGCTCCATGCCCATTTCACTGGCGACATCCAGCAAGCCGCCAAACCCCATGGTGGTGTTGATCACGACCCGCCCGAAACTGTCGGCGGTATCCAAAGCCCGAAACTGCAGGGCGTTGTTGACACCAGACCACAGGTCCTCCAGATTATTGAAAAAGTTTGTGACGCCGGTACGCATCCAATGGGGCAAGATGTCCCGGTAAGCGGTCGCCACTGGCTTGACCACGGCAGTGTCCACCGCGTCGTTGAACTTGAACACGCTGCGGTTCCACGACTCCATCGGGTCGCGGGGGTCCTTGTAGGGCACGGCGCTGCAGGCCTGCAACACCACAACCAGGGTCAACAAGAGGCCGCGCACCATGGCGCCGCGCCGGGCTTGCTGCTGCACTGCCCCCGCAGCGTGGGGTGATTTCATCGCGTTCATTTTTTCTCCGGCACCGGGGTGGCGCCCTCTGCCGCCTTGCTGTACAAGAATTGACTGATCAGATTTTCCAGCACCACCGCCGACTGGGTTGCGCCAATCACGTCGCCGGCGACCAGATTGGTATCCGCCGCACCGGCCTCAAGACCCAGGTACTGTTCCCCCAGCAGTCCACTGGTGAGAATTTTCAGGGAACTGTCCTTGGGAAACAGGTAACGGTTTTCCAAGGCCAGTGTGACTCGGGCCTGAAAGGTCTTGTCGTCAAAAACCAGCGACTCCACACGTCCGACAACCACCCCTGCGCTGCGCACGGCAGCATCGCGCTTGAGTCCACCCACGTTCTCAAACTTGGCCGTCACCCGGTAGGTGGATTGAAAATTCAGGGACAGCAGGTTGGCCGACTGGAGTGCCAGAAACAGGATGGCCACGCCCCCGATCAGCACAAACAAGCCCACCCACACATCAATCTTGGAACGCTGCATAACTCTTCCTTAAATCGTAAACATCATCGCGGTCAGAATGAAATCCAGTCCGAGCACGGCCAGGGACGCCACCACGACCGTTCGGGTCGTTGCACTGGCGACGCCTTCCGGCGTGGCCTGGGCCTCAAACCCCTGGAATACGGCAATAAACGTTACCGTAAGACCAAAAACAATGCTCTTAACGACCCCATTGCCCACGTCTTGCCAGACATCCACCCCGCCCTGGATCTGGCTCCAGAAAGAGCCGCCATCCACACCAATCATGAGAACACCGACGACCCAGCCACCGATGACCCCCATGGCGCTGAACACGGCGGCGAGCAAGGGCATGGCGATCACGCCAGCCCAGAAGCGCGGCGCCAGAACCCGTTGAATCGGGTCCACCGCCATCATTTCCATGACACTGATCTGCTCCCCCGCCTTCATCAGGCCAATCTCGGCGGTCAATGAGGTCCCGGCCCGGCCCGCAAACAGCAAGGCCGTCACCACGGGGCCTAGTTCACGCACCAGGCTCAAGGTCACCAACAGGCCCAGGGCCTCGGAAGAACCATAGCGCTGCAAGGTGTAGTAACCCTGAAGACCAAACACAAAACCAACGAACAGGCCCGATATCGCAATGATGGCCAGCGAATAGTTGCCCAGAAAATGGATCTGGTCACGCACCAGTCCAAACCGTTTGAAGGTAGGAACCACCGACACCAGCAGGCGGAAAAACAGGCGGGCCGCATAGCCCAGGTTCGCCATTTTGGTGCGGGTCGCGAATCCCACATCCGCGGGCTTGTACCAGGTCATCGTGCAACTCCGAACTGCTGTTTGGCGGATCCGCTGGCGGCACCAAAATCATCTTCCACCGAGACGGCCGGGTAATGAAAACGAACCGGCCCCTCGGACAAGGCATTCACATATTGGTAGACCAGCGGGTCGGTGCTGTGGAGCACCTCTTGGGGGGTTCCCTGTGACGCCACTTTCCCGTTGGCCAGAATGATCACATGGTCGGCGATGGCAAAGGTCTGCTCCAGCTCGTGCGACACAAAAATACTGGTCAGACCCATGGCGTCATTGAGCTGGCGAATCAACTGGGCCGAGGTGCCCACCGAAATCGGGTCAATGCCGGAGAAGGGTTCGTCGTACATCACCAGCTCCGGGTCCAGTGCGATGGCCCGCGCCAGCGCCACCCGGCGAGCCATGCCACCCGAGAGGGCGCCCGGCATCATGTCGCGCGCACCGCGCAGGCCCACGGCATTGAGTTTCATCAGAACGATGTCGTGGACCATCGTTTCCGCCAAGTCTGTGTGCTCGCGCAATGGAAAGGCGACGTTGTCATAGACACTCAGATCGGCAAACAGCGCGCCAAACTGGAACAGCATGCCCATGCGCCGCCGCGCAGCGTACAGCTGGGATGGGTCCATGGTCGTCACGTCCTGGCCGTCAAACAGCATCTGGCCTTTTTGCGCCCGGTTCTGGCCCCCAATCAGACGAAGGATCGTCGTCTTGCCGCCACCCGACGCGCCCATCAGCGCCGTGACCTTGCCGCGCGGCACCTGCAGAGAAACGTCGTCCAGAATGACGCGTTCCCCGTACCCAAAGGTCAGGTTGCGCAGTTCTACAAGGGAAATGAAGGGGTTTGGAGCCATAAAAAACAAAAGCCGGGCGATTTCCGGCTTCTGGATGATAAAGGATTAAGGTAAACCCTGTGTCTCGGCTTCATTACAGCCCATGGCTGGCCAACCCTACGCTGCTTCCTTCATTGTTGTTTGGTCACCACTAGCGACCTTCTGCTTTCCCAACTGGATCAAACATCTGGTGGTTATCCGGAGTCAAGCAGACAAGCACTGATTTTCATGCGCCATTTGCCGCTAAATTCGCCGCACCGCTCAAATTCCGGGCGGGACGCCAATCCTAAATACATTGAGGAAACACACATGAAACACACCGTCAGGCTCGCAGTTCTGGGAACCATGACAGCGCTCTTAAGCGCATGCGGAACTATGGGTCTGGATAAAACAGCCACCCAGGCGGACTGGGACAAAGGCTCAGTCGCCATGCTGTCGGTCAATATGACCAACGAATACCGTCCCAGCTACGGCGCAACGCGATTGGGCGTAGTGGTGCACAAAGTCAAAGGTGACGATGCGCGCAGCGTGATCATGACGTCCGAAACGGTGGCGGACGGCAAGACCGACGCGGTCCTGGCGCAGCAAGTAGCCCCAGGAAGCTATTCCATCAAGACGCTCTACGGCGGGTCCTTCAAGTTCCCCATCATCGGCAGCATCGACTTTTCAGTCGATGCGCCATTTGAAGTGGCGCCCAAAACGGTGGTCTATCTGGGCCACATCTCCTTGGTGAACCGCGAAAAGCTGGACCCGGACGACCAGGCCACGGGCTCCGCCATACCGCTGATTGATCAGGCCGTCTCCGGCTTCAGTGGCGGCACTTTGCAGGTGTCGCTGATGGACCACTTCGACCAGGATACTGCCACCTTCAAACGGGAGTACCCAGCTTTCCAAAACGCCAGCTTTGTGCGTGCTCCTTTGGCCCAAATGAGTATTGACCGCAAGACGGGAAGCTCGGCACCAAAGATCGTCGTCAAGCTGGATTCCAAAGTCATCGTCGCGGAAACCACCCCATCCACTCCCGCGCAGTAGTCTGCGTCCTGCAACAAAAAGAGGCCGTCACAGGCCTCTTTTTGTTGCAGAAGGGATGAGCCCGAATCAACGCGGCAAATCACTGCTTCCCATCAAAAACTCATCCACGGAGCGGGCGGCCTGGCGGCCTTCACGGATCGCCCAGACCACCAGGCTCTGGCCACGGCGGATATCGCCGGCGGCAAACACCTTGGGCACGTTGGTGGCATAGCCGCCGGTAAAGTCGGTCGTGGCCTTGGCGTTGCCCCGGCCATCCTTGTCGACACCAAAGGCTTCCAGCACCGTGGCCACCGGATTCACAAAACCCATGGCCAGCAGCACCAGGTCGGCCTTGAGCATCTGCTCGGAGCCGGCGACCTCGACCATCTTGCCGTCTTTCCATTCGACGCGCACGGTCTTCAGGCCGGTGAGCTTGCCCTTTTCACCGATGAATTCCTTGGTGGAAATAGCAAATTCACGCGAACAGCCCTCGTCGTGGCTGGAGCTGGTGCGAAGCTTGATCGGCCAATAGGGCCAGGTCATGGGGCGGTTTTCTTCCACCGGGGGCTGGGGCATCACCTCGAACTGGGTCACGCTGGCCGCGCCGTGGCGGTTGCTGGTGCCCACGCAGTCGGAACCGGTGTCACCACCACCGATGACGATGACGTGCTTGCCATCGGCCCGCAGTTGGCCCTTGAGCTTGTCGCCAGCATTGACCTTGTTTTGCTGCGGCAGGAATTCCATCGCGAAATGGATGCCGTCCAGATCGCGCCCGGGCACCGGCAGGTCGCGCGACTGCTCGGAACCACCGGTCAGCAGCACGGCGTCAAAGTCCTTTTGCAGTTGGGCGGCGGAAATGGCTTCCTTGGCCCAGTTGGTGACCTTGGAGCCCTTGGGCATCTCACCGACCAGCACGCTGGTACGGATGGTGACGCCTTCCTTGACCAACTGGTCGACGCGGCGGTCGATATGCGACTTTTCCATCTTGAAGTCGGGAATGCCGTAGCGCAGCAGGCCGCCAACGCGGTCGTTCTTTTCGAACAGCGTCACGTCATGTCCCACACGAGCCAGCTGCTGGGCCGCCGCCATGCCGGCGGGGCCGGATCCCACTACCGCCACTTTTTTGCCGGTCTTGCGTTTCGGAGGCTGGGCCAGGACCCAACCCTCGGCCCAGGCACGGTCAATGATGGCATGCTCGATGGACTTGATGCCCACCGCCTCGTCATTCACATTCAGCGTGCAGGCTGCCTCGCAGGGTGCGGGGCAGATGCGGCCCGTGAACTCGGGGAAGTTGTTGGTGCTGTGCAGGGTGTCGATGGCGGCCTTCCAGTCGTCGCGGTACACCATGTCGTTGAAATCCGGAATGATGTTGTTGACCGGACAGCCGCTGTTGCAAAACGGCGTGCCGCAGTCCATGCAGCGCGCAGCTTGTTTGTTGGCCTGTGCATCGTCCAGTCCGATGACAAATTCTTTGAAGTGCTTCAGACGCTCTGGGACCGGCTTGTAGCCCTCTTCGATGCGCTCAAACTCCATGAAACCAGTGACTTTTCCCATATTCTTTCTCCTTTGCGGGACAGATCTTTAGCGCTGCCCCCAACATTGCGGGTTTCTGTTTCGACCTTACTTGGCAGGGACTGCTTCTTTTTTTGTAGCAGCTTGCGTAGGTTTCACGAGGGCTGCAGCCGATTTCTTTGCATGGATTTCGCCCAGGGCACGTTTGTACTCGTTGGGAAAGACCTTGACGAACTTGGCGCGGGACGTGTCCCAGGTGTCCAGCAGTTCGCGGGCGCGCTTGCTGCCGGTCCAGCGGTTGTGCTCTTCCAGCAGCTTGCGCAGTTGCGCCTCGTCGCTCTGGCCGCGGTGCCAGAGGCCCACGTCCATGGCAGCTTCCTGCTCGGCGGTGCTCAACACTTTCTCCATGGAAACCATGGCCGTGTTGCAGCGCTTGGCGAACTGGCCGTCCTCGTCGTACACATAGGCAATGCCGCCGCTCATGCCGGCCGCAAAGTTGCGTCCGGTCTTGCCCAGCACGGCCACGGTGCCGCCGGTCATGTATTCGCACCCGTGGTCACCGGTGCCTTCGACGACCGCTGTGGCGCCCGACAGGCGCACGGCAAAGCGCTCGCCGCCGACGCCGCTGAAGAAGGCCTCGCCCGCCGTGGCACCGTACATCACGGTATTGCCAACGATGGTGTTGTTGACCGCCACGCCGCGGAAGTCAATGCTGGGGCGCACGACGACACGGCCGCCGCTGAGGCCCTTGCCGGTGTAGTCGTTGGCATCACCAATCAGGTACAGCGTGATGCCGCGGGTCAGGAAGGCGCCGAAGGACTGACCACCCGTGCCCTCCAACTGGATGCGGATGGTGTCGTCCGGGAGGCCTTCGGGGTGGACCTTGGTCACCGCGCCGGACAGCATGGCGCCGACCGAGCGGTTCACGTTGCGCGCCACCTCCATGAACTGGACCTTCTCGCCCTTGTCGATGGCGGCACGGCTCTTGGCGATGAGCACATTGTCCAGCGCCTTTTCCAGGCCGTGGTCTTGTGTGAGGGTCTGGAAACGAGGCACATCGGCCGGCGCTTGCGGCTGGGCAAACAGGCGGCCAAAGTCCAGGCCGCTGGCTTTCCAGTGCTCGATGCCCTTGCGCATGTCCAGCAGGTCGGAGCGGCCAATCAGGTCGTCGAACTTGCGGATACCCAACTGGGCCATAATCTGGCGCACTTCTTCTGCGATGAAGAAGAAGTAGTTCACCACATGCTCGGGCTTGCCAGTGAATTTTTTGCGCAACACCGGGTCCTGCGTGGCCACACCCACCGGGCAGGTGTTCAGGTGGCATTTGCGCATCATGATGCAGCCTTCGACGACCAGCGGTGCGGTCGCAAAGCCAAACTCATCAGCCCCCAACAACGCGCCAATGGCGACGTCGCGGCCAGTCTTCATCTGGCCGTCGGCCTGCACGCGGATACGGCTACGCAAGCGGTTCAACACCAGGGTCTGCTGGGTTTCGGCCAGGCCGATTTCCCAGGGGCTGCCGCAATGCTTGATGGACGACCAAGGCGAGGCGCCGGTACCGCCGTCGTGCCCGGCGATCACCACGTGGTCGGCCTTGCACTTGGCCACGCCGGCGGCGATGGTGCCGACACCGATTTCGCTGACCAGCTTGACGCTGATGCCGGAGTGCGGCGCCACGTTCTTCAGGTCGTGGATCAGCTGGGCCAGATCTTCGATCGAGTAGATGTCGTGGTGCGGCGGGGGCGAAATCAGGCCCACGCCGGGCACCGAGTGGCGCAGGCGACCGATGTAGTCGGACACCTTGCCGCCGGGCAACTGGCCGCCCTCGCCGGGCTTGGCACCCTGGGCCATCTTGATCTGGATCTGGTCGGCACTGTTGAGGTATTCGGCCGTGACGCCAAAGCGGCCGGATGCGACCTGCTTGATGCGCGAGCGCAGGCTGTCACCGGCATTCATGGGGATGTCAACTTCCACCACGTCTTTGCCGATGATGTCGGCCATGGTCTGGCCTTGCTGGATAGGAATGCCTTTGAGTTCCTGGCGGTAACGCGCCGGGTCTTCACCACCCTCACCGGTGTTGCTCTTGCCGCCGATGCGGTTCATGGCAATGGCCAGCGTGGCGTGGGCTTCGGTGCTGATGGAACCCAGCGACATGGCGCCGGTGGCAAAGCGCTTGACGATTTCCTTGGCGCTTTCCACTTCATCCACGGGAATGGCTTTGGCAGGGTCGATCTTGAACTCAAACAGGCCGCGCAATGTCAGGTGGCGCTTGCTCTGGTCGTTGACCAGCTGTGCGTATTCCTTGTACGTGTTCCAGTTGTTGGAACGTGTGCTGTGCTGCAGCTTGGCAATGGTGTCGGGCGTCCACATGTGCTCTTCGCCACGGCTGCGCCAGGCGTATTCGCCACCGGCGTCCAGCGCGTTGGCCAGCACGGGATCGGTGCCAAAAGCCGCCTTGTGCATGCGGATAGCTTCTTCGGCAATCTCGAAAACACCGATACCCTGCACGCGGCTGGGGGTGCCGGTGAAATACTTGTCCACGGTTTCGCTGGACAGGCCAATGGCCTCGAACAGCTGGGCGCCGCAGTAGCTCATGTAGGTGCTCACGCCCATCTTGGACATGATCTTGGACAGGCCCTTGCCCACGGCTTTGACGTAGTTGTAGATGGCCTTGTCCGCCGACAGGTCGCCCGGCAGGTCCTTGTGCATGCTGGCCAGGGTCTCCATGGCCAGGTAGGGGTGCACGGCTTCGGCGCCATAGCCCGCCAGCACACCGAAGTGGTGGACTTCGCGGGCCGTGCCGGTTTCCACCACCAGGCCGGCGGTGGTGCGCAAGCCTTCAATCACCAGGTGCTGGTGGATAGCAGAGAGAGCCAGCAAGGCGGGAATCGCCACCTGGGTGGCGCTGATGCCGCGGTCACTAATAATGAGGATGTTCTTGCCACCCTTGATGGCGTCCACGGCTTCGGCGCACAGCGATGCCAGCTTGGCCTCGACCCCTTCGTGGCCCCAGGCCAGCGGGTAGGAGATGTCCAGCGTGTAGCTGCGGAACTTGCCCTGCGTGTGCTTCTCGATGTCGCGCAGCTTGGCCATGTCGGCAACGTCCAGCACCGGCTGGCTGACCTCCAGACGCATGGGCGGGTTGACGTGGTTGATGTCCAGCAGGTTGGGCTTGGGGCCGATGAAGGACACCAGCGACATCACGATGGCTTCGCGGATCGGGTCGATCGGCGGGTTGGTCACCTGGGCGAACAACTGCTTGAAGTAGTTGTACAGCGGCTTGTTCTTGTCGCTCAGCACGGCCAGCGGGCTGTCGTTGCCCATGGAGCCGATGGCCTCCTCGCCGTTGGCGGCCATGGGGCTCATCAGGAACTTGATGTCTTCCTGGGTGTAGCCAAAGGCCTGCTGGCGGTCCAGCAGCTCGGGCGTGCCATGGTTGGCGGCGGACGCCTGGGGCTCGGTGGCAGCGACTGGCTGCTCCTGCGCGGACTCTCCGGCCACGGGGGTGTCCACATCGTCCAGGCGGATTCGCAGATTTTCGATCCACTGGGTGTAGGGCTTGCTGTTGGCCAGGTTCGACTTGAGTTCTTCGTCGTCGATCATGCGGCCCTGTTCCAGGTCGATCAGGAACATCTTGCCGGGCTGCAGGCGCCATTTGCGCACGATTTTGTTCTCGGGAACTGGCAGCACGCCGGACTCGGAACCCATGATGACCAGGTCGTCATCGGTGATGCAGTAGCGCGAGGGGCGCAGGCCATTGCGGTCCAGCGTGGCACCGATCTGGCGGCCGTCGGTAAACACGATGGAGGCCGGGCCGTCCCAGGGTTCCAGCATGGCGGCATGGTATTCGTAGAAGGCCTTTCGGCGCGCGTCCATCGTGGTGTGCTGCTCCCAGGGCTCGGGGATCATCATCATCACGGCCTGGCTGATGGGGTAGCCGGCCATGGTCAGGAGTTCCAGGCAGTTGTCGAACGTGGCCGTGTCGGACTGGCTGGCAAAGCTGATGGGGTAGAGTTTTTGCAGGTCGGCACCCAGCACCGGGGAGGCCATCACGCCTTCGCGGGCCTTCATCCAGTTGTAGTTGCCCTTGACGGTATTGATCTCGCCGTTGTGGGCGACATAGCGGTACGGGTGGGACAGTGGCCACTCGGGGAAGGTGTTGGTGGAGAAGCGCTGGTGCACCAGGCCCAGGGCGGACACGCAACGCACGTCTTCCAGGTCCTTGAAGTACACACCGACCTGATCGGCCAGCAGCAGGCCTTTGTAGACCACGGTGCGGCTGCTCATGCTGGGTACGTAATACTCTTTGCTGTGCTTGAGCTGCAGGTTCTGGATGGCGGCGCTGGCGGTCTTGCGGATCACGTACAGCTTGCGCTCCAGCGCGTCCTGCACGATGACATCCTGGCCACGGCCAATGAAGACCTGGCGCTGGACGGGTTCCTTCTCGCGCACGGTGGGCGACATGGGCATGTCGCGGTTCACCGGTACATCGCGCCAGCCCAGCAGCACCTGGCCTTCGGCCTTGATGGCGCGTTCCATCTCCTGCTCGCAGGCCAGGCGGGACGCGTGTTCCTTGGGTAAAAAGATCATGCCCACGCCGTATTCGCCGGGTGGCGGCAGGGTCACGCCCTGGGCGGCCATCTCTTCGCGGTACAAGGCATCGGGCAACTGGATCAGGATGCCGGCGCCGTCGCCCATCAGCTTGTCGGCGCCCACCGCGCCCCGGTGGTCCAGGTTCTCCAGAATCTTCAGCGCGTTCTTGACGATGTCGTGCGACTTGGTGCCCTTGATATGGGCCACAAAGCCCACGCCGCAGGCGTCATGCTCGTTGGCCGTGGAATACAAACCGTTGTTCTGAAGATGTTGGATCTCGGCTGCCGTGGTCATGGCACTCTCCTGAAAATTGCAGTGGACTCGAAGAATACTGCAATGCAACAACGATGCCAAGTGAAATAATTGGGGTCAGATTCCAATTATTTACCAAGCAAAACTATCAACTAAAAATTAGGGACATATCAAAATTAATAGCAATAAAGTGAATATAGACGAGGGCTGGAACCCTATTTAATCAACAGCTTTTTGGTGGCCAACGGGCGCCCAGCCGTGCCTTTGGACACCCGGCGCGCCGTCATTTTTTGCAGATTCTTTACAAAATCGGGCTCGCCCAAGGCCCAGCCTCGCAAGGCGGAGTCGGTCAGCGCCTGTTGCTGCCCTGCACTGATGCCCGTCTGCACCAATTCGGCATAAGCGGCTTCCCGTGCAAACGGGGTGTTGCCGAGGGCCCAGACCAGTGGGTGCGGTGTGAGCAGCTTGTCGGTGCGCAGACCAATGTAGTGACCATGGCTGGACCAAGGGTAGTCGCGCGCCTGCGCCACCATGCCGGCGCGCACCGGGTTGAGGTCGATATAGGCCATGCAGGCCAGCAGGTAGCGCTCGGTCTGGATCAGCGTGGATTTGTAGCGCCCCTCCCACAGCGTGCCACTGCGTTGCTGGCTGTCGTTGAAGTAGCGCACATACCGCCGCCCCACCGCCTGCATCATCTGTGGCAGACCGTCCGCGGTCTGGGGCGTGGCCAGCAGGTGGAAGTGGTTGTCCATCAGCACATAGGCGTGGATGGCGACAGCAAACTTGCGGGCATTTTCGTCGAGCAGGTCCAGCATCATCTGGCGATCCGCCGCAGTGGCAAAGATGGTCTGGCGGTTATTGCCCCGCTGGATGACGTGGTGGGGATGACCTGGCAGGGTCAGGCGGGGAAGGCGGGCCATGGGGGATTCACCACAGGTGCCAATGCAGATCAGGCCACGGGCAGCGCGTCCACGGCCGGTTCAAGGTCCGCGGGCAGCACAAAGCGGGTGTCCATCAACGCCGTCAGACCAAACTCTTCCAACAGCGACTGCAAGCGCTGAGCCGCCGCGCGGTTGGCCTTGCCGGTGCGCCGCGCAATGATGAGCTCGTTCTTCATGCTGTGCTCCCAGCCCACCAGCTCGGTCACGGTGACCTGGTAGCCGCTGGCCTCCAGGTACAGGCAGCGCAGCACATTGGTGATCTGGCTGCCCATTTCACGCGTGTGCAGCGGGTGACGCCACAGCTCGGCCAGCGGCGTGCGGCGCAGCGACAGCGCCTTGTTGGCATTCAGGCAGCGGGCGATTTCGGCCTGGCAGCAGGGCACCAGCACCAGATAGCGCGCGTGTTTCTTCAACCCGAAGGCGATGGCGTCGTCGGTGGCGGTGTCGCAGGCGTGCAATGCGGTGACGACGTCAATCTGGTCCGGCAGGGCATCCGATGCAGTGGACTCGGCGACGCTGAGGTTCAGGAACGACATCCTCTCAAACCCCAGCCGCGCCGCCAGTTCGCGGGACTTTTGCACCAGCTCCGGTCGGGTTTCGATGCCGTAGATATGGCCACTCTTCGATGCCTTGAAGAACAGGTCATAAATGATAAAGCCCAGGTAGGACTTGCCCGCACCATGGTCGGCCAGCGTGGCGCCCTTGCCCTCGTCGGGCAGTTCCAACAGCAGCTTCTCGATGAACTGGTACAGATGGTAGACCTGCTTGAGCTTGCGCCTCGAATCCTGGTTGAGCTTGCCCTCGCGGGTGAGGATGTGCAATTCCTTGAGCAGTTCCACGCTTTGGCCAGGACGCACTTCTTCAGCCAGGGGATGTGCGGGCGCCGGTTTGTTTGCCGCCGGGATGGTGGCGGCTTTTGAGGCGGACTTGTGCTGTTTCATGGCGGGAGTTTGCCACGCCCGCCGCTGGCACCCACGTCCAACGCCGTCCAGCCTTCGGGGCCGAGGCGTTCCATGGTCCGCATATTGGTCTCGAAAATGGCCTCGGCATGGGGAAAGGCCTTCACCGCCCGGTCAATGCTGTCCTCGCGCAGCAGGTGCAGCGTCGGATAGGGCGAGCGATTGGTGCAGTTGGTGATGGCATCCGGCGGTGCGTCGGAAAACTGGTAGTGCGGATGCAAACTGGCAATCTGGAAGACGCCTTCCAGACCCAGTTTGGCCAGCAGGCGGTTCGCCTGGGCCAGAAAATCGTTGAATTCCAGAAAATCCTGCAAGGCATCGGGTGCTATGAAAAGTGTAGTGTCCCGCTCAGCATTGTCGAGGGCTAGCAGCGCATTTAGCTCTTGCTTCAAGTCTGCGAGCAGGTCCTTGAAGCCCACGGACCGGGTCACCGCGTAGTGCACCTGCTCCTTGACATCCACCGACTTGGCAAACGGGCACAGGTTCAGGCCGATGACGGCACGCTGCAACCAGCGGCGCGTGTCGGTTACCACCACAGCGTCAGCATCCGCCAGCGGCTCGCTCATAAAAATCGGTTGGGTTGGGCCACGATCAGCTTGGCCAGCTCATCCAGCAGGGAATGCTGAATCTTGGTGGCCGCCCACGTCGTGGTGACCACGCCAAAGCCATCCGCATTGGCCAGCCTGAACACCAACAGCCCGTTGTCGTGATCCGGTGTCATGGTGACATTGCCACGGGCTTTGGCGGTGTACTCGAAGCGAATGGCCTGCAAGGTGTTTTTCTCGGGATGGCGCACGTCCTTGCGCTCGTGCTCCACATGTCCAAAAGAAAGGCGCTTTTGCACCCGTTCAAGGTCCGGTGGAAAGTTGACACTGACGGCGCCCTGGACGGGCACACCGGATTGCGGGACGATGTCCCAACCCATGGCCACGTAATCGTAAACATCCTTGTCGCGCAGCTTCTTCTTGCGGAAATCCACGCGAAAGTCCGAGAGTTTCATGGGTGGCCACGGTGTTTTTCCGTCGAGCGAAAAGCGGGGGGCAGCTGGTTCTATCACCGTGAGTTGCCGAGACAGCTCCTGCATGTACTTCCAGACGACGTAGCAGACCCGCTCCGTTTCCGCAGTGTTGGCCTCGAAGTCCTGCAGCTGTGCTGTTTGCTGGCTTTGCAGCGCACTGGCTTTCAACTTCAATTCGTTGAGAAAACTCACTAATCCTCCGGGGCCGCTCTTGGTCTGGAGTGATTCTAACGAGTCCCCAGTACTGGCGAACCCGCTATGCCCCCAACAACCGTCGCCCGGTCAGACGCTCATGCTCACGGGCGGCGAACCGGTCGGTCATGCCGGCAATGTAATCCGCCACCACGCGAGTGGGTGGAGTGTGGCTGTCGATGTGCCCTAACGCGTTGTCCCCACCCGCTCCAAAATTCAAAGGCAATGCTTCCGGCTTGGCCAGATAGGCTTCAAAGAGCTCCCGCACCACCTGTTTGGCAAGGCCCGTTGTCTGCATGACTTGCGGATGCCGATACAGGTTGCGAAACAGAAATTGCTTGAGTTGGTTCGATTGGCTGCGCATGTCCTCGCCAAAAGCCAGCAAAGGCCCCATGGTGCGCACATCCTCGACGCATGCGGGTGACGCGGCGGTCAGCGCAGCATTGCTGACGGCAATCACATCGTAGACCTGCGCACTGAGCATGCGCCGGATCGTCTCAAACAGCAGGCGCCTCTGTTGACTCTTCTGCGCCAATGCCGGGTACTCCGCAATCACTTGCCGGTGGAAATCTGCAAACAAGGTGACTTCCTGCAATTGCGGCATGGTGATCAGGCCCGATCGCACACCATCGTCGATGTCATGCGCGTTATAGGCGATCTCATCGGCCAGATTGCACAGCTGGGCTTCCAGGCTGGGCTGGGTGCGGTCCAGAAATCGCCGCCCCACCCCCTTGGGCTCCATCGCTTCGATGGCCTGCGCATTTTTGAGGCTGCAATGCTTGAGAATGCCTTCGCGCGTCTCAAACGTCAGGTTGATGCCATCAAACTGCGGGTAGCTCTCTTCCAGATGGTCCACGACGCGCAGGCTCTGCAAATTGTGCTCGAAGCCACCGTGCGCCTGCATGCAATCGTTGAGCGCATCCTGCCCGGCGTGGCCAAACGGCGTGTGGCCGAGATCATGGGCCAGTGCGATGGCTTCAACCAAGTCTTCGTTCAGGCCGAGAGACCGCGCAATCGAACGCCCCAACTGCGCAACCTCCAGGGAGTGCGTCAGGCGGGTGCGGAACAGGTCGCCCTCATGGTTGAGAAAAACCTGGGTCTTGTAAACCAGACGACGAAACGCCGTGGAGTGCACGATGCGGTCCCGGTCGCGCTGGTACGTGGTGCGAGTGGGTGCATCAGGTTCAGCATACCTCCGACCACGGGACTGCGTTGGATCGCAGGCATAGGGTGCCAGTTTCATAGTGCTGCGATAAACGCGTCGAGGCGGTTGACGGCTCAGGCAGAACAGGCGTCAATGACCCGGCGCACCATTGCATCCGGAGCTCCCCGCAAAGTGGCGTGTGACGGGCCATCGATCAGGACAAAGCGGATTTCCCCTCGGTCGGCTTTCTTGTCCACGCGCATCAAGTCCAGATAGCGACCGGCGTTGTCGTTGGCGTCCAGTCGGGGGGCAATCGTTGGCAGCCCGGCCCGCTGCACCAGCACACGCAAACGTTTGACAAAATTCGCATCCACCAGGCCTAAGGCTTGGGACAGTTCTGCCGCCATCACCATGCCGCAGCCGACTGCCTCGCCGTGCAGCCAGTTGCCGTAACCCATGCCGGCCTCGATCGCGT
>Ga0208509_1000075_pt1 | contig 43387 bp, 31 predicted proteins | sample LakWasMeta7_HOW4_2_FD_183857 | JGI IMG/M metagenome (GOLD analysis project Ga0208509, IMG submission 183857) | Freshwater sediment methanotrophic microbial communities from Lake Washington under simulated oxygen tension - Sediment Metagenome... | ecosystem: Environmental > Aquatic > Freshwater >...
TTTCTGTTCCCTGTCACACTGCTACCGTTCATCACGGAGCTCAAAGGCGCCTATCGCGACGAGCCATTGGTTACGCTGCTGTTTGGCGGTGTACAAATTATCATTGGGCTTGCTCTGATCGCTCTCTGGAGATATGCGGTTTTGCATCCTCATCTGCTCACCCACAAGATCGAAGAAGACACCCGACGACAGGTAACACGACGAATGATTGTAAGCCCAATTATTATCAGCTTGATAGCCATCCCCGCTTCATTCCTGAGTTTGCATCTCAGTACGATAATCTTCCTTAGCATTCCGTTATATTACCTGTTCCACCCTGTGCTTGACCGAAATTGGTCCGATTCCGAAATGAGTGAAGAATGACCGATGCCTTAGTGCGGCCGGATTTGTTGCTGGAGACAAGCCCGGACGCCTTCGGCTTGTCGGTAGCGATCAGGATGCACACCGTTTAATACACTCGCCATTCTTGGAAAGCTGCGCTTTGTGATCGGTGCTTTGGTGGGTTACATCACCGAGCTTCTCTCCCTTGAAGTTGATTTCCGGATTGCGTCCGTCCAGTCTGCTTGTCCGGACCGCTGCGCTATCAGCTGGCGTTCGCTGCAAAAAGAGGGGCGCACTTGCAAAAGCAACGCGCAAAGAGAAAAAGTAAAGATTTGATCCCGTTTTTTTGATTTGGAAACCGGATGAGCCCGAAAAAGACCGCCGATGCGACTTTTTCGGACGCATCCGGAAAGCAGGGCTAGTCCTTAAGTTTGATAGTCACACCCTGCGTTCCAAGAGCGAATTTCAAACCCTGTCCGCTTCCGTTCAGTTCGAGCACGACACCGTGCTCGTTCTTCATCGCTATCGCGCCTTTGCCTCCGGCGATGGTGACGCCGCCTTTCACGCCGTGATAGACGCCGTTGAAATCCTCCAATTTCTTCAAGTTATACACGATTCCGGCGGCGGTAAATTTGGAAATGCCGACATCGGCCAAGCTAAGCCCCTGGATATCGAAGTTGTGCTCGGCACCCTCGAAAGTCATGACACCACCGCCCCAGCTCCAGCCGATCCCCGCGGCTACGGAACCTACGTTGAGGTTAACCGTTCCACTGATTTTCGTAGGCTTCGCCATCGACGAAGAAGAAAATATCGCGATGCTCATGATGAGTGCCAAAGTGTAAAAGAATTTACGCATGTCTATCTCCAATTAAATAAATTAAGAAATTAAATTACATGGCGGTTTCTGCTGGGAGCAGAATATACGCGTGTAATGGTTTGTTATTCATCGAGTTATCTTGATTAATCAGTAAAGTATCAGCAGGTTTTTCCCTACTGATTCATCAAAAAACTTGTCAGAATTCTGAGAGAGTCAATCGAAATACATTGATTGCAATGACAAAGCCACTCAGGGTCTAGCTTTGCCTTGCGAACGACTTGAGACTACGAAAACCTGTTGTTCAAAAACATTTTGCACAATAAACAGCAGCACAAAACAGATCAGCGCCGCGCTGATCGGCGTGGATACCCAGCCCACGGCAATTTTTGCAACCTCCCACCAGCGGATCTGACGCAAGCCCTTGATTCCGCGTGCCAACGCAATGCCGCAAACCGCGCCGACCACTGCCTGGGAACTGGACACCGGCACCAGCGGAATGGGCGGAAGGCCCAAGTCGGTGACAAAATTTTGTAACGAGGAGGAGGAAAAAATGAATAACACAAGCGCTTGCGAAACCACGACAACCCAGCCGCCGAGAGGGCCAATCGGGACGATGCCTTTGCCGACGGTAGCCATGACAGGAAGCGAAAAAAACACGCCGACCGCGATCGCAATGCCTCCCCATAAAAACAGGCGCTGAGGCGCGGATAAGGAAAACAACTCGCCGACCTGGATATCCTGCAACGGCGAGGAGGCCATGAACACCCCCATCACATTGCCGATATTATTGGCGCCCAGGCTATAAGCGCCGAACACGCCTGCCAAAACCAGACCCACGCGCGTCCAATGGTCGAGCCAGAGCATGTGCGGTTTTACGCGTTCTATCAGAGCCGTGAGCCCTAGATAAATGACCCAGGCAAAGATCGCCCCGAGGATAGGACTGGCCACCCAGGTACCCGCAATTTGGGTCAGCGATGCCAAGTCTGTCGGCGAATCGCTGAACACGTTCCAGCCGACGATGCCGCCGACGACCGCCTGCGTGGTCGAAACCGGCAAGCCCCATTTGGTCATCGTGTACACGGTCAGCGCGGCCGACAACGCGACGGTAAAGGACCCCGGCAAGGCATTGACCGCACCGAGTTTGCCGAGACCATGAGAGGCTCCCGCACCACTGATCACCGCGCCCAGCACGACGAACACCGCGCACAGGATCGCCGCGGTGCGGAAACGCAGCATGCGGCTGGTCACGGCGGTGCCGAAAATATTGGCAGCATCGTTGGCGCCCAATGACCAGCCTAAAAACAAGCCGCTGGAGAGAAAAAGGAAAAAGGTCAGATCGATCATGAAAATCCAGGATTACACAGAACGTTTCACCGCATAGATGGCGAGAGCATCGCCGGTTTCGTCAGCCTGTTCGGCCATCTGACCAATTCGCAGCAAATGATCGCGTAAGTGATATTTGCGTTCCAAACTGTCATTGCCGCTGAATATGTTTTTGAGTAATCGAATGCCGATTTTTTTAGTCTCGTCTTCGTGGTAGTGAATTTTATGGATGAGGTCGTGAACGCCTTTAGGATCGCGAAAGTAAATGCGCGAGGCGGCTACGGTATGTTCCATCGCGCTGCAGGCATGGCAGACATAATCGATCATTATTTCGCTGGTGTTGGTTGGAAATTCCGGTTTTTCAATTTCCAACAAGGTGAAATGGCTTCTGATCCGGTCGAGAAAATGATCCAAATCCGATAGCAATCCCAAGATATCGGCGGAAGTATCGGGCAACAACATCTCGGAGTATAGGGTCATTCCGATACGTGAGCGCAAACCGTCGCCGCGTGATTCGTACGCGGAAATCTGCTGCAATTTTTCTTCCGTTTTTTCTCGCCAGCCATCTTTAAGGTAGGCAATCATGCCCTCTTGGTAGGCTAAAATAGCCATCGAAACCGCATCCAGAAATTCCTGGATCTGCGCCTGCACATTACGCGTCGTACGGAAAGGGGAGAGCTTGAATTCAGCCATAATATTATTCCTCTGCCAAGGTTTTGCGAGCCTGTTCCAATAAAGCGCGTTGCTCATCCGTCATCTCGGGGAATTCAAGATCGAGATTGCGCAATGTCGAGGTGACAATGTCGGCGATCACGGCACGGCTCGCCCATTTATTATCGGCCGGCACGATATACCAGGGCGCCCATTTGGTGCTGGTCGCACTGATGGCTTTTTCGTAGGCGTCGACATAATCATCCCAATAGCCGCGCTCGTTCAGATCGGCGAGCGAAAATTTCCAGTTTTTTTCGGGGCGTTCAAGCCTGTCCATGAAGCGCTGTTTCTGTTCTTCCTTCGAAACATGCAGAAAAAACTTCAAAACCACGGTACCGTTGCGCACCAGATGGCGCTCGAAGGCATTGATGTCGTCATAACGCGCCTCCCAAAACGCCTTGCCGTGCTTGCCGTCCGGCAGCTTTTGCTGTTCCAGCAGGTCCTTGTGGACTTTGACCACCAGCACGTCTTCGTAGTAGGAACGGTTGAAAATGCCGATGCGGCCGCGTTCGGGGAGGGATTTCATATAGCGCCAGAGGAAGTTATGGTCCAGTTCCTCGGCCGAGGGCTTTTTGAAACTAAAAACCTGGCAGCCCTGGGGATTGACGCCTGACATCACATGCCGGATGGTGCCGTCCTTGCCTGCCGCATCCATCGCCTGCAGGACGATCAAGAGGGCGTAACGGTCATCCGCGTAAAGCAATTGCTGACATTCGGCCAACTCTTCGATGCTGGACTGCAATATCTCAGCCGCTCGCTCCTTGATGAATTTCTTGCCGATGGATTTGAATTCATCGGTTTGCTCCCACCCGGTGTGGTAATCCTTGAGCCGGATTTTGGTATCCGGTTTGACCTTGAATAAATCGATGATGTCTTTTCTAATCATGGCAATTCTCCTGGCGCGGCTTGAGGTTTATTGGACATTACGGCCCGGTAAGTATTGGTCGGCGAGCTGTTCAATGTCCTTGCCGTAGCGCTCGTAATCCGGCGAATCGGCACGGCTGTAATTCCAGTTTTTATAGAGGCCGGTGATCCTGGTAAAAAAATCACGGGCTTCGTTCTTGTCTTGAAACTTGAAGTCCGCCGCGATCAGTTTTTTTAGCAGTCCGAAACTGGCGAGCTGGCGCTCGCGCGGCATGCAGGCGTCGACCTCGTCGAAAGCATCCTGCTGCAAATACACCATGTCCAGAAGCATCGATTTTTGCCATTCGATGAAATCTTCGAGGGTAATGCCTTCTTCGCCGGTCACCTGCATGATCTGATAAATGCTGTCGCCACGCTCCAGCAAGGCCATCATGTTTTTGACGTCGTTAACCCAGTCGGCACTCAGTTCTTTGGTAAACCAGGAGGCGAGCTGATCGAGGTAGCGAGACCACGACAGTAAGGGATCGATCGCCGGATAAAAGCGTTTGTAGGCACGGTCGGCGGACAAGCCGAGGAAGGTCTTTACCGTGCCTAGCGTGGACTGGGTAACCGGTTCCTCGAAATTGCCTCCTGCCGGAGACACCGTCCCGATCAGGGTCAGCGTGCCGGTGGAACCGTCGGCGCAGCGGATTACGCCGGCGCGTTCGTAAAGGTTCTTGATCGCGGAATCGAGATAGGCCGGAAACGCCTCCTCGCCGGGGATTTCCTCCATCCGGCCGGAGGTTTCGCGCATCGCCTGTGCCCAGCGCGACGTCGAGTCGGCGATCAGTAACACGTCGTAGCCCATCTGGCGGAAATACTCGCCCAAGGTGATGCCGGTGTAGATCGATGCTTCCCGGGCCGCGACCGGCATCGACGAGGTGTTGCAGATGATGATCGTGCGGTCCATCAGGGTGCCGCCGGTACGGGGGTCATGCGTTTCCGGGTATTCGTGGATCGTTTCGACGACTTCCCCGGCCCGTTCGCCGCAAGCGACAATGATCACGATATCGACGCTGGAGTAGCGCGCGATCAGGCTTTGCAGTACCGTCTTGCCGGCGCCGAAAGGCCCGGGAATGCAACCGGTGCCGCCCTGCGCGATCGGGAAGAAGGTGTCGATGATACGGGTGGCCGTGGTTAAAGGTTTCATCGGGAATTTCCGCTCGGAAAAACGCCGGCGCAACAGGTTTTCCGGAATCGGACGCCGGATCGGCCAGCGGCACGCCATGGTCAACTCCCTTTCTGCACCAGTTGATGTCCTGTAGCGTGCGACTACCTCGTTAATCGAAAAACTGCCTCCGCGAATCCAGGTCAATTGGACCGGTTCCGCTTCGTTGAAAGGAACCATGATCTTGTGTTTGAAGGGGCCCTCCGGAACCGATCCGACGACACCGCCGGGGGGCAATGACTCTCCAATGGCCGCCTCCGGGCTAAACTGCCATTTTTTATCCGGATCCAGCGGCGACATCAGGACCCCGCGCGGCAGGAAAAAACCGTATTTTTCCGCCAGGCCGTGCAGGGGGTTCAGCAAGCCGTCGAAAACCTGGCCGAGTAGCCCAGGTCCCAAGGTCGCTGAAAGCATTTCACCGGACAACGCCACCCGGTCGCCTACCCGCACGCCGCGGGTATCCTCGAAAACCTGCATGTCCGCAGTGCGCCCCCGCACCCTGAGGATTTCGGCCTTCAGCCGTTCTTCGCCGACGCAGACATAGCCGACTTCGTTTTTCATCACCTCGGCGGCTTCGTCAAACTCGATCAGGATCAGACTTTCCTTGACGCCTATTACTGTCGCATAGACAGTTCCGGTATTTTCATTGGACATGTTTTATCTCCTCGATCAATAGCTGGAAGCGTTGTTTCGCGGCGCCGGCATCGCGCTGCAGCCAAGCCTGCAAAATGTCCCATTTAAAAACAAAGGCCGTGATTGCCCCGAAACCGAAAGGACTCACATCCCCCAAACGGGACAGCTTCCGCCACACGATGTCCATCAGCAGACGGTCCAATGCCACCGCATCGGTCGCCGCCAGATAGCTGCCGGCCTCCTGTATCCAGGGGTAAACCGTGCCGAGCCTGAAATCGGCGGCATCCCAATGCTCTTCGATAGGCTTGACCCAGCGGCCTACACCCCAGGCTCCAGGCTGTTGCTTCGGATCACGGCCGGCTTGCCTGATGCGCAAGGCGGCCACAACGGTTTGGAGGTCCAGGCGGTAGTCGACGAACTCCCGCAACACGGGTTGGCTGATCCCTCGCAGCGCCGTTTGATACTGCGCAGCGATATTGCCGCCCCCCAGTTTGCCGGCAGGCAGCCGCCAGCCGGCCAGAAATTCAGCCTGCAAGATCTGCTGGGCTTCACCCGCCTCCAGCATGCGTAAACGCTGTTCCAGGCGCAAACGGGTCAGGGGAAGTCTTTCGACATCCGCGAAATAGGGCAAGTGCGGTAAACTTGCGACGACCGTATAGTATTCCTTCATGGCTGGGGATGCCCCTTATTCCGCACCGGACAGGATGGCCTGAAATCGCGGCAGCAAGTGGTCTGTAAGCATTTTGGCTATCGCCTTGTCGGATAAATCGATTTCCATCTGTTCGCCGATCAGGCGTACCTTCGCTCCGCCCTCGATGCTGCTGGATGGAATCAATTCGACGCCTTCGCGCAACATGTCGCTGGAAATGCTCAGGATCGTCTGCTTGCCCAGTTCGCGCAGCTTCGGATCGGACTTTCCAGTCACCAAAGCGTCGGACAAAAGGATTTGAATTTGTTTGTCTTTGATCAATTCTTCCGCGCTTTGCCCTGCCAAAACCAAAACCAGTTTTTTCATTAGATCCCGGTCTTGCGTCGCGGTGGTGACCAAACGGTGGACAAAGGTTTCGAATGCGGCGGCGACGCCATTCTTCAAGCGCATGATGGTATCGCGGGCAGAAAGCTTTAAGGCCTCCTCGGCGGCGGCCTTTTCCGCTTCAATATCGGCCGTGGCTTTAATACGCAGTTGTTCGACCTGTTTTTGCGCATCCGCGAGTAACTGCGCGGCTTTCGCTTCCGCTTCCGCAAGGATGCGCGCGGCTTCCTGGTTGGCGCTGTGTACGCCCTGGTCGCGAATCCTGTCGATCAGCGCCTGTACGTTGGACTCAGTGTGAATGTGTTCGGTCATGATCAGGCTCCGTCAGTTCATTTCGGAATGCCGCCGGAAAGCACCAGCGCAAAGACGAATGAGAACACCGCAAAACCTTCGACTAACGCCGCCGGCGCCAACGAAATACCGAAAATTTCCAGTTTGCTTTTCGAGGCATTGATCGCCGAAGCGCAGGCATCGCCTTGGGCGAAGGCGCTCAGCATCAATGCCAGGCCGGTCAGAAGACCTAAGCCGAAAATACCCGGCGAATTTTCGATTGTCAGCTCACGCCGTAGCGCCATCGTGACGACGATGCCATAGATGGTCTGCGAAGAGGGCATCGCGGCAACGCCGATGTAACGGCCGTATCCGCTTTCGACATCCAACAGGGCACCGCAAGCCGCCATACCGGCGCGAGCGCAGCCGACCATGCTGCCCACCGCGCCCAAAGCTAATGGCGCGAACATTCCCAACCAACCAAGCGCTACAATAAAAGCATCCATAGTAAGACCTCCAGGCGTTATTAAAGTGAGTTGCGGGACGATCATCCCTTCATCTTTCCGTGCGGCGGAAAGGCTTGAACAAAAAGCCTTCTTCCTTCAATCCCCAATTAAAAAATTCGATCACGTTCAGGCGTAAGCCATGGATCAGCGCACTGGCCAAACCCAATACCAGATTGACCACATGCCCCAAAAACAGCACCAGCAAGGAGAAGAAAAGGCCCACGCCCGGCATCGCATCATTGATCCCTATCGCCATGTGGTTAAATTCCGCGGCCAATGAACCGCTGGCAAGACCCAGCGCAAACAATCGCAGGTAGCTGAGCACGTCGCCGAAAGCGCCGGACAGTTTGGTCAGGCCGAGCAGACCCTTCAACAGGCGGGGCAGCGGTTTTTCGAAAGGCGCCGCGAACATCAACACCAGCAGGGCGCCCACGCCGGCTAAAACCACCGCTAGCGGCTTTAAAACGTCGGGCGCGAAGGCCGTTGACACCAGGAACGAGAGGCCCGCCGAGACAATACAGGCCCAGCCTACCGACTCCAGACCTTCGACAGGGTTCTTATGCCGCGCCGCATCCAGCGCCGCCGCGATGATCACATGGATGCAACCGATGAACACCGAAATCACCATCATCAGATTGGAGTTGCTCATGTCCACGACATGCACTGTGGACAACACCGTGCCATCGGCCGGTGTCACGCCGAAATAGCTGCCGATCAGCATGCCGTATAGCACGGAAAAAAACACGATCGTCAGACACAGGGGCCGGTAACGTCTTCCGCCCGGCGAGGCGCCCAGCTTGCGCCAAAAGGACAACAACAAAGCGCTCAGCAACAACGCATAGCCGGCGTCGGCCAGGATCATCGCGAAAAAAAGCGCAAAGGAGAAGAAAACGATCTGCGAGGGATCCCAGGTCCGATACCCCGGCGTCATATAGAAATTGACCAAGTCTTCGCCGGCAGCAAGCCAAGGCGGGTTGTCCAAATAGGTGGGCGGGCTGTCGTCCGCCTGCACTTCCTGAACATCCATGTGCAAGCCATGATTGTGTGCATGGACCGCCAGTGCCTTGATCGACTTATGCGGTACCCAGCCGCGCAGCGCGAACATGCCTGCCCGGCTATAAGTCTGGTATTGGGCGGCGGCCAATGTGGCCTTGTCTTCCAGGATCGCGATATTGTCGCGCAGCAAGCTGTACCAGCGGGTCAAATAGGCGCGCTCCGCCTGCACGTCCTCGATGGCCAATTCCACTTCTTCAAGACGCGCCTCCAATTCATGACGCGGCCGGTTACCGACATGCGTGCGATTGACGGGCATGCCTTCCGGCTCGCTTTCGGAAACGGCTGCCACATAGCAATAGCGGCTGTCTTTCTTGACGATCTCGTGTGCCATCGGGATGTCCCGCAGTAAAACCATGTCGCGATGCGGTACTACGTAGAACCACAGACGCAGTCCGCCCATTTCAGACAGGGGCGAAAATTCAAAATTTCCCCATGGCCGCATGTCCTGAATGCGCTTGATCAGAAAATCGCGCTCATCGGATAAGGCTTGCAAGCGCTGCCGAACCTCGAGCACCTTGCGCTCGATTTCCAGTGCGTCGAAACGGGCGGTATCGGTGCTTTGCCGCCTTCTTTGCGGACAGGCTTTCAAAAATTGCAGCGCTTCCCGCGCTCCGGCGCTGGTGACTGGGGCTGAGACATTTTGACTCTCACACTCCGTCACGAACGGCTCGATATGCAGGCAACCCAGTTCCTGCAAGTTCTGTAACAAGGGATCGCGGTCTTCGGCCAAGCCGACAAATGTGACCTTATCCAAACGGACGATGCTCATTCCGGGGCCTCCGTCAGCGTACTGCGCTCTTGCAATTGTTTCGATTTGGCGAGTTTTGAGGTCACCACCGCGGCGCGTTCGGTTTCGCCGAGATAAATTCGAATGCGCTGGATATTTTGCTGTGCGGTCGGAATCAGGATTTTTTCGAACAGGTTGACCCGTTGCGTTATCCTCCGCAATTGCAGGCGCAAAATCTCCAGTCGCTGGGCGGCAATCTCGGCGCGCAGCCGGCAGGTTTTGGCGTCTTTCAGGCGCAGCACCAGGGTGTCGAGCCATGCCGGCGTCGCCAACGGCGAATACTCGGCGACCTGGCAATCCAGCGATTCGAGCACCGGCAGCCTGACGCCGACGATATTTTGTTCGCCCAGCGTGTAGCCTTTGACGACAACCAGGTCGCGCAAATGCAGACCTTCATCGGCGAGCATCGGCAACTCCTCGCCGATGCGGGTTTCCAAGGCGTCGATCTGCGCGACCGCGGCGGCGTGTGCTTCTTGCGCCTTCTGCGCTTCCATCGTCAACTGCCGGCGCTTCAGGTCGAGCGAGGGCAACAGGCGCTTATAGAGCTTCAATTGCTCCTGCTGGTGGTGCATCGACTGCTTGCTGAGTTTCAGCTTGGCCATGGCGGCTTACCCCTGCGCCGCTTCGGCAACTTGCTGCGGAAAATATTTGTCGACCAGGTTTTTTTTCATCAGCAGTTCTTCCTGGGTGAAACATTCCGCGAGGGTTTGCCAGCACAGATCCAGCGCTTCGCCGACCGGGATAGAAACCTTGATATCCATGAAGCGATCCTTGAACAGCTTGCCGAACTTCAGCAGCTTGTGGTCGAAAGGCGACAATTCGAAGGCCATCGCCTGTTTCTTTTGCGCCTCGACCGAGCCGGAATAAAAGCGGATCATCGTGTTCATGATCTGGCTGTGGTCCTCGCGCGTGGCCTTGCCGATCACGTGCTGTTTCAAGCGCGACAGGGAACCGAACGGGTCGATATAGCCGTCGTGCAGGTAAAACTGCCCTTCGGTGATATAGCCTGTGTTGTCGGGAACCGGGTGGGTGACATCATCGCCCGGCATCGTGGTCGCGGTTAGAATGGTGACCGAGCCGGCGCCTTTGAAGTCGCAGGCCTTTTCATAGCGTTGCGCGAACTGGGTGTACAAATCGCCCATGTAGCCGCGCACGGCCGGAATGCGCTCCTGGGCCACGCCGAGTTCCTTCATCGCATCGGCGTATGCGGTCATATCGGTCAACAACACCAGCACCCGCTTGTTTTCCTCGACCGCCATTTTTTCGGCCACGGCCAACGCCATGTCCGGAATCATCAAGCGCTCGACCAAAGGGTCGGAGGCCTGATTCACGAACATCACGGTCCGGTGAAACACGCCGTGGGATTCGAACGCCGTGCGGAAGAAGTGGTAATCGTCGAAAATCAGCCCCATGCCGCCAAAAACCAGCACATCGGCATTGGCCTGGAAGCCGATGCGGGCGAGCAATTCGTTGTACGGTTCGCCAGCTACCGAGAAAATCGGTATTTTTTGACTCTCGACCAGGCAATTGAACAGGTCGATCATCGGCACCTTGGTTTCGATCATGTGTGTCGGCATCACGCGCATGACCGGATTAACGGTGGGCCCCGCCACCGGAATGCGCGGGTCGACGGTCAGCTCCGGCCCACCGTCAATCGGATCGCCGGAGCCACGGAATATTCTGCCCAGAATGTTTGGCGAATAAACGACGTCCAGGCTGCGGCCGAGAAAATTGACCGTGGCGCCCGTGGACAGGCCTTTGCCCCCAGAAAACACCTGAAGACTGACAATATCGCGGTCCAGATCGACAACTTTCGCCAACGAACTCTCGCCATCGGTGTTTTCGACGATGGCCATTTCACCGAAAGCCCTGCCTTTGGCGCGAACCCGAATGGTGTCGCCGACAATTTCGAGAAGACGGGTGTGGCGGGCGAGATTATTGATTTGCATTGTGAACGCTCCATAGGATCAACACCCGGAAAGCAAAGAGTGATTATCTCCTGCGCGAGATGATTGTTCGCCTGCGCCGAAAAGCGGCGCAGGCAGAACGACTTTCTGCTTGTCAGAATGGCGGATTAGCTGGTGGACATTCTATTCTTGCGAAAACAAGTCTCGCTATTGGACTTTGGTCCAACGCCAGGAAATCGATTGCATGAAGCAGGGTGAAGGTTAGTCGTATCAGTAAGTGGAAAATGAAATGTATGAATATCGACGGCATCGGCGGGTTATACTTCGCGACGATCACTATAAAGTCTAGGTATTCGGCTTGATGCATATAACCTTGGACCAAAGTCCAATAGCGCGGCCTACTTGCGCAGGAATATAGTGATTACCTGTCATCTTGAGATTAACTGATCCGTCTTCTGATAAACGGGATATATCGCTAAGCCTTACCTGCTTGCTTTCCGGGTGTCGATCCTATGGAGCTCTCGTAATGAATCAAATTAATAGTCTCATCCGCCACATGCTTTTTCTCGAAAAGGTCGGCGACACTCTTCGTGTTGGTGCCAAAGGCGGAGCCGATGGTCAAATGACACTCGTTGGCCGTACTGCGCTGCTGATCTTTGCGATCTATGCTGTCGGATGCGGTGATAAGGACAAAGAGCAAACCCAGACGCCGCCAGCCGCCTCAAAGCCTCAGCCCGCACAACCGGCGCCGGCAACGGCACCCGTTCCGAAACCGGAAGCCAAACCCTTGACCAGTCTCGAATCGCTGGTGGCGCCGGTAGCGCTTTATCCCGACCCGTTGCTGGCCGAAGTGCTGGTGGCCGCGACTTACCCTCTGGAAGTGGTGCAGGCGGCCCGTTGGCTGGAAACCAAACCGGATCTGGCGACCGTGCGTACCAAAAACTGGGACGCCAGCGTCAGCCGGCTGACGGCGGTTCCCGACGTGATTGCGATGATGGATAAACACCTGGACTGGACCACACAATTGGGCGATGCTTTTTTGTCGGATCCTTCGCAACTGATGGATTCAGTCCAGGCGTTGCGGAAGCGCGCGACCGATGCCGGATTTTTGAAGGATTCCGATATGCAGAAAGTCGAAACGAAGACGGTGTCGGTACAACAGGAACCCGCGCAAGAGGCAGTGCAAACAGAAGGAGTCAAAGTGACACCGGCCGTATTGACCAAGGAAGTGATATACATAGAGCCCAGCAAAGCCGATACGATATCGGTGCCAAGCTACAACCCCGAGGTTGTCTATTCGGCGCCGATGGCGCCGCCTCCAGCAAGCCCGACGTATGCTGCCGCGCCAGCGGCCAGCTATTATCCGACCTATTATGCTCCCCCTGCGACGACTACCACGACGACCACATCCAGTTCCGATCAATGGATGTCGTTCGGGGCCGGCGCGGTCGTCGGCGGATTGCTGACCTGGGGCATCATGGAATGGGCCGATGATGATGACTGGGATGATTACCATGTCTCGCATTATTATGGCGACTCTGTATGTCACGGTGGAAGTTGCTATCACGGGGGAGAGGGCGGATATTACGGCGGCAATGCAAACATTAACCGCGGCAATATCAATGTGGACCGGGACGTTAATTTTTCCGGCAATGAAATCAATTTTAATCGGGATGGCACTTTCAAGCCGGATCAACTCCCGGCTATGAAGGACCGGGCCGGGGGGCGCTGGCAGCCGGATGCCCGCCACCGCCGTGGGCAGGCTTTTCCGCCTAAAGCCCAGCAACGCATCGGTCGCGCGGAGTCACCGGCCTTGGCCGGGAACCGGCTCAGCAGCGCACAAAACCTTCCTGCCAACGTGCGAGGATTCGGCCAGGCGGGAGTTTCAGATCGTGCGGCGCCTGCTCGGCTTTCCAGTTCCGATGTCCAGCAGCGCTTGGCTGGCAAGCCGGGCAGGGAAACACGTCCCGGCATGGCACAAAGCCGTCGTGAAAATGCGTTGGAAGGCCTGCGGGCGTCGGGCCAACGGAGCAATTTCGAAAGCCAGCGCGGCGCTTCAAGTCTGAATGCCCGGCCGCAAGGTATAAGCCAGGCGCGTGCAAGAGACCGCGCCGGCGCTACTCCGCGCCGATCCGAAAGTGTTGCCTCTGCAAGCCAAAGGCGATCCCAGCAAACCGTGCAAAGACCGGGCAATCAACAGCAGTTGGCTAAACAGCGCAACGCCCAGACGCAGCGCGTTCAGGCTCAACGCCGCCAGGAAATGGCGCGCCCCAGTGCGTTCGATAGCGCACGGGACGGCGGCCGTTCCAGCGCTTATAGTAACCGCGGCAGCGCCAGTTTTGCGCGATCCCAACAGACCAGGCAAATGCCGTCACGCGCCCAGCCAGCCAGGCAGGGCTCGTCATTTGGCGGACAACGTCCGGCGAGCCGAGGCAGTGCCGGCGGTGCGAGCAGAGGTGGTGGCGCAAGTAGAGGCGGTGGTGGCGGAGGAGGTCGTGGTGGTCGCCGGTGAGAGGGTACAAGAGCATGAAATCACTGGGTTTGCCATTGGCAAGAAGGGGATGTCTCTTTCCTTCTTGCCGTTACCCGGTTACAGATAGTTTGATCTTTATTTAGGCGAGGTTTCCATCATGATGTCCAATAAACTCCGTTATTTCCTTTCGATGGTCATTTTTATTGCCTCGATTGCTTCAAGCTCCTTATCCTCCGCGCAAGAAACCGAAGCGGCCGACAAGGGTCAAGGTTATGCATCGCCCGAAGAAGCATCAAAAGCTCTGGTCGATGCCGCACGCGACTACGACCCAAATAAAATCGCGGTAATTTTTGGCAGCCAAAATGCGCAAATTTTTTCGTCTGGCGACGATGCGGAAGACGCCAAAAATCGAGCAGACTTTCTGAAAATGGCGGAAGAGAAATCTTCAGTCGAAAATCAGGATGCCAACAAAGCGATCTTGCATTTCGGACAGAATGACTGGACATTTCCCATCCCTGTCGTGAATAACGGCGGTCAATGGCGATTCGATGCCGAACAAGGGAAACAGGAAATCGTGAACCGCAGAATCGGGCGTAATGAGCTGAATACGCTGGGCGTGATACGCGGGTATGTGGAAGCTCAATCCGAATATGCTTCCATCGACCGGGACGGCGACGAAGTGAGCGAGTTTGCGACCAGGATACGCAGCGAACCGGGTAAATTCGATGGCTTGTATTGGGAAACGGCACCCGGCCAGCCCGAGAGTCCTCTGGGCCCTCTCGTGGCGGAAGCCAAAGCCGAAGGTAACAAGGTACAAGGCAACGCCGAATCGACGACGCCTTTTCACGGCTATTTATACAAGATTTTGACCCGTCAGGGCAGCCATGTTCCCGGCGGAAAATACGACTACATCATCAACGGCAACATGATTGCAGGCTTTGCCCTGGTCGCGTTTCCCGCCGTCTATGGTTCGACCGGCATCATGACTTTTGTGGTCAATCACAGGGGAAAAATATACCAGAAAGATCTAGGACCGAAGACGAACGAATTGGCTTTGGCGATGAAAACCTATGATCCGGATGCTTCATGGGAGGCGGTGGACGAGAATCCCGGCCAGTGAAACTTTAGCTTAATCAGTCCGATTAAACCTACTTTATCCGTCATAAGGACCCTGCGATGAAACGCTTCCGCCTTCTCAAGCAAACGCGACAGAGCACCGAGTATTCCTGTGGCGCCTCGTGCCTTCAGGCCGTGTTGAGCTATTGGGGCAAGGATCTGGATGAAGAAGACCTGATCACGCTGCTGCATACCACGCCGGAATCCGGCACCTATCCCGAGGACATTGTACGGGTTGCCAAGATTCTTGGGCTCAAAGCCGAGGTGAAGGAAAATCTGACGCTCGATCAAATCGAAGAAGCCACAGCACAAGGCATTCCGGTGATCATCTTGGGCCAAGCCTGGCGCAGCCGACAGGATTCAGCCGCTTCCGTCGAAGACGATTGGCAAAACGGCCACTACATGGTCGTTCTCGCCGTCGATAAGGATTATGTCTACTATGAAGATCCCTATGTGCGGATGGGAAAAGGCTTTATTCCCCGCGCAACATTCGATCAACACTGGCATCATGTGATGGGCGGAGCCCTTCAGAAGGGACCGAAGCTGATGCGCCTTGGCATCTTTATTCAGGGTGATAAACCGGCCCATCCGCAACGATTCAAGGATGTCGAAGTAGCCAAGCTGGATTTCAGCAAGATGGGGTCGATGAATCTGCTGGTGACTCAGTTTCAGGGGACTCTTTTACCCTATGATTTCGTGAATGATTTAAAGGGGCTTTGGGAGACCGGCGTGTTGAGACCGGATGTCTTCCTTTTCCTTAGAAAAGATCAGGATGGCAGAATCTCGGCAATGGAAGGCGGGCGTCTTCAGGATGATGAAGATGTGCCGGAAATCAATGCATTGATTGCCGCGCTGGCAGGTCAGAGCGTCGCCGTCTCCGAGGCGGCCCAGGTCAAGGCGGCATCCGCCGCCCAGGCCGCCAGGGAAGGGGACTTCGGCCTTGGCGTCACAGACATTCAGAACATAGCGGGTAAACTCCCACGAGGTCATTCAGCGGTGATCGTGCTGTTTGAAAACGTTTGGGAGAAAACCTTCAAGGGGATCGCCGGAAAGTACAATGGCTCAGTCACCCAGCAGAGGATCATCCCTTCCGATGCTCTTGCCGGGCTTGTTCAAGGGCAAGCCGACAGCTGACAATCGGCATAAAGGAGGCACTTTGGATACCTTTACAGCAGTCGCTTTCCTGTTCGCCATTGCGGCGATCCTGAGTTTTGTCAACGATCGCTATCTGCACATCCAGCACGACATCGGCCTGCTGATCCTGGGCTGCGCGGCCACCGTTGTATTCCGGCTTGTAGCTAATTTTGTGCCTGCCGTAGACATCGGTTTATTGAAGGATCTGACGCAATCGTTCAATCTGAATGATACCCTGTTAAAAGGCGTCCTCTGTTTTTTGTTGTTTCGCGGCAGCGTACGCGTCAGTTGGGGCGTTCTTCGTGATCAGCGCTGGCTGATTGGCGGGTTAGCCTTTGGCGGCACCACGGGAGCCTGTTTCCTGACCGGAGGCATTGTCTATAGCGCCTTTTCAGCATTCGGTATGGCTGTGACCCTATCCCAGGCACTCCTGTTCGGGGCGCTGATTGCCGCCACCGATCCGATTGCCTCGTTGGCGATTCTTTCCAAAATCGGACTGCCACAGAAATTGGAGACGGTGGTCGACGGCGAATCCTTATTGAACGATGGGGTCGCGGTCGTTTTATTCACGATCTTCGCCGCTTCGGCGATCGAAGGCGGCGAGGTGAGTGCAGCCTCCGCCGGTGCAATTTTTGTGCAGGAGGTCTTGGGCGGAGCGGTTTTGGGCCTGATCGGCTGGATGCTGATCCACTACCTGATGTTGCGTTCCACGTCTTACAGCACCGGGCTTCTGATCACATTGGGGCCGTGACTTCGATGTATGCCGCCGCCCTGCATCTGGACATTTCAGGACCGATCGCGACCGTCGTTGCCGGTCTGCTTAGCGGCAACATCACGGTCCCACGCATGAATGAAGACATGCGCGCGCCTTTAAGCATTTTCTGGACAGGACTGGACAACGTACTGAATGCTTTATTGTTCGTTTTCGTCGGCTTCCATGTCATCTTGATCAATCCAGTGGAGAATGTGATTCTTGGAATACCGGGGCTCGTATCGATTGTCGCGGTTCTGTTAGGGCGCACTATCAGCGTTGCGGCGATAGTCGGCGGCCTCAAGTTGCTGAGGATAATTCGAGCCGATTTTTTGGGGCTGACTCAGCTGCTGACATGGAGCGGACTGCGCGGCGGGCTATCGTTGGCGCTTGCGGTCTCTTTGCCCGATAGCCCCTGGAAACCGATTATCATGAACATGACCTTTGCTGCTGTCGTCTTCTCGATAATCGTTCAAGGGCTGACGATCCAGCGGATATTTTCGGCGCAGCGGATTGCCGGGTTATTGAGGTGACTATTCGGGTTTAAAAATCAACCTGCTTGCAATAGTCAAAAAACAATTCTTGGGTCAGGAGTCAAAATGAATTTTTATGCGCTAGTTCAGCGAGGACCGCAGATAAAATCCGGACTTGTCATTTGCATGGTCAGTCTGGCATTGCTCTCGGCGTGCGGGAAAAGCGAGGAACCCGCCAAAACCGATGAAACGATCCGTCCGGTCAAACTGTTACAGGTCGGCGGGGCCTTGGCCGGCAAAACCCGAAAATTGCCCGGCACCGTGCGCGCTTCCGACCGCGTGGATTTGGCGTTTCAAGTGCCTGGACCACTGATCGAACTTCCGGTTAAAGAAGGGCAAATAGTCAAGAAAGGCACTCTCGTTGCGCGCATCGATCCCCGAGACTACGATACCAATCTGCGCAACGCTGAGGGCGTGTTGGCGAAAGCACAAGCGGGGCTTGCCTATGCTGTTGCCGAACACCAGCGTTATGTCAAAGTCAAAGCAACCGATGCCGGAGCGGTCAGCGATTCGATGGTGTCGTTGAAACTCGCGGCTGCAAAGGTTGCCCGCGCCGATCTGCAATCCGCGAATGCCGCCGTGGCTACGGCCAAGGATCAATTGGCCTATACCCGTTTGCAGGCGCCTTTCGACGGTGTGATCGCCCGAAAGTACGTCGATAACTATCAGGAAGTGCTGGCCAAGGAGGCGATACTCAGCTTACAAAACGTGAAAGACGTGGAAGTATTAATCGATGTGCCGGAACTGATGGTGGCGCCGATCCGCAAAACCAAGCCCCGATTTTATGCCCAATTCACTGCGGACCCAAACCGGCGCTTCGAGTTACAGGTTAAGGAGTTCGCGACGCAAGCCGATTCGGTTACGCAAACGTATCGCTTGGTGTTAGTGATGCCCGCGCCGACCGGCATTCGTGTCCTTCCTGGCATGACGGTCGACGTTTCGATCGAATTTACCGAGGAAGCCTCGGAGGGCACGGAAATCTTGATTCCTGCCATTGCTGTATTTGCCGACGTCGCGGGTAAATCGCAGGTCTGGGTATTCGATCCCAAAACCCAAAAAGTACAACGCCGAGCGGTGATAACCGGTGACTTATCCGGAAGCGACAGCATTCGTATTGTCAGCGGCTTGAATCCGGATGAAACGATAGCGATCAGCGGGGTCAGCAAGCTACGCGAAGGTCAAAGGGTTCGGGCGCTCGAAGAGCCCAAGCCTACCCAAAATTGACAAAGCCGGCACGATTCTAATCGTCAGTTAGACCAAGGGGACTCAAGCACATGAATTTGGCGGAATGGAGCATACGAAAAAGTGTCATCACCTGGGTGATGATCGTGCTGATGTTGGTGGTCGGTTGGAAGTCGTACCAGGCCTTGAGCCGTTTGGAAGACCCCGAATTCACGATCAAGGAGGCGGTGATTGTGACCCCTTACCCTGGTGCGTCTGCCGAGGAAGTGGAAGAAGAGGTCACCAACGTGATAGAAAAAGCGGCGCAGGAAATGGGGCAGCTGGAAAAAGTCGAATCGCATTCCTATCGCGGGCTCTCGAACGTAAAAGTCAAAATGAAGGACGAATACGATAAGTTCTCGTTGCCGCAGGTATGGGACGAACTGCGCCGCAAGGTCAACGACGCGCAGGGGAAATTGCCTCCCAAGGCCGGTCCATCGCTGGTCAACGACGATTTCGGCGATGTCTACGGCATTTATCTCGCGATCACCGGCGAAGGTTACAGTTACAAGGAAATGTACGAATACGCCAAATATCTGCAAAAAGAATTGCTGAAAGCAACCGACGTCAAGCGCGTCGTTCTCTATGGAGAGCAAAAGGAAGCGATTTATGTCGAAATGCGCCGCGAAAAAATGGCTCAGCTTGGCATCTCGCCGCAAGACATCTACAGGACCTTACAAGCCAAAAACGTCGTGGCGAGCGCCGGTAATTTTACCTTGGGTAATGAGTTCATACCGATCAACCCGACCGGCGAATACAAATCGGAACAGGACTTCGGGGACCTTCTGATTACCTCCAGGGGACCGAAATCCCAGAGTCTGGTGTACCTCCGCGATGTGGCCGACATCAAGCGCGGCTATCGCGAGCCGCCGACGACGCTGCTGCGCTTCGACGGTCAGCCCGCCATCGGCCTCGGCATTTCGACCGTGTTGGGCGGCAACGTGATCATCATGGCCGAGTCATTGGAGCAGCGCTTGAAGGAACTCGAATCGATGCGCCCTGTGGGTATGGAAACCCACATCATTTCGCATCAGGCGCAGTCGGTTACCACCGCGCTGACCGGCTTCATCGTGAACCTGGCCGAAGCGGTCGCGATCGTGGTCGGTGTGCTGCTGGTTTTCATGGGGCTGCGCAGCGGCGTGATTCTCGGCGTGGTGCTGTTGGTGACCATCATGGGCACCTTCATCGTGATGAATATGCTCAATATCACTCTGGAACGCATCTCCCTGGGGGCGTTGATCATCGCACTCGGCATGCTGGTGGATTGTGCGATCGTGGTCACCGACGGCATGCGCATGCGTATGGCGCAAGGGCAAAAGGGCTTCGATGCGGCAGTCGACATTGTCGGGCAGAACGCATTGCCGATGCTGGGCGGTACGGCGGTGGCGATTATCGCTTTCGCCGCGATCGGCACTTCTCAGGATTCGACCGGCGAGTATTGTCGGACCTTGTTCTCGGTGATCCTGATTTCGCTCTCTTTTAGCTGGTTGACTTCGGTTACCTGCACGCCCTTGTTATGCAAGATGTTTCTCAAAACCGGCGCCGTTGCTACGAGCGAGGACGTGGATCCCTATTCAGTCGGATTTTACGGGAAGTACCAGCGTTTTCTGATTGTTTGTCTGCGCTTCCGCTGGATCGTCGTGGGCATTGTCGTCGCATTGTTTGTCGCGGCGTTGCTGGGTTTCGGTTTCGTCAAGAAGAGCTTTTTTCCGGATTCCACCCGTCCGCAATTCTATGTCGATCTCTGGTTTCCGGAAGGCATGGACATCAAGGAAACCGACCGGCGTATCAAACAGGCCGAGCAGCTGATCAAGAAGCACGAGGGGGTGACCCATCTGACCAGCCAGTTGGGAGGTGGTCAGGTGCGCTTCCTGCTGACTTATACGCCGGAACATAACTATCGTAGTTTCGGCCAGATCCTGGTCGACGTCGATGATTATACCCGCATCGCCGAGATGGCCCCGCAAGTACAGGAGGAACTCGAAGCACTCTATCCCGATGCGGTCGTGAACGTGCGTCTGTTTGTCTTAGGCCCATCGACCGGCGGCAAGATCCAGTTGCGCATCTACGGCGCGGACGCCGAAGAGTTACGACGCCTCGGCGAGAAAGCCGAGGCCATCCTGTTGGCGGAGCCGACAGCCAAGGCGGTGCGCAACGAATGGCGGGACAAAACCAAGGTGCTTAGGCCGCAATTGGCGGAGTCCCAGGCACGCCGGGCCGGTATCGATCGCCCGAAAGTGGCCGAAGCGCTGGCGATGGCGTTCGAAGGCCAGAAAGTGGGGGTTTACCGCGAGCGGGATGAATTGATCCCGCTGGTGGCTCGCTCTCCGATGGCTGAAAGCGCCGACCTGGACAGCCTGGAAGCGGTGCAGATCTGGAGCCCGGCCGCGCAGGCGATGATTCCGATGGGTCAAGTGGTGTCTTCATTCCCGCTCGAATTTGAAGACGCGCATGTCTGGCGCTGGGACCGGCGCAAAATGCTGCGCATCCATGCCGATCCGCGCGTAGGCTTGCCGGTCGAAGTCTTCACAAAAGTCAAACCCAAAATCGAACAAGCCCTCGGCGTGGATGCGGCCTCGGTCCTTGGCAAACCCTCCGCTGAACCGATTGAGGGATTCGATGCGACGATGCTCAAAGTCGGCGACAACAACTTGTGGCCGCTAAAGGACAAGCCAGGTTATTACATGGCCTGGGGCGGCGAAGCCGAGGATTCCGCGCGCGCCAATTCGCGACTGGCGAGCTCGATACCGGTATTTTTCGGCTTGATGGTGTTAACGGTATTGGTTCTGTTCAACTCAATCACAAAGACGCTGATCATCTGGCTGACGGCGCCGCTGGCCCTGATCGGAGTGACGTTGGGCTTATTGGTTTTTCATCAGCCGTTCGGGTTCATGGCGCTGCTGGGACTCATGAGCCTCTCGGGTATGGTCATCAAGGCGTCGATTGTACTGATCGACGAAATCAATGTTCAGATCGGCCAGGGGGCAACACCGTATCAGGCCGTGATGCGCTCCGGTGTCAGCCGTCTGATTCCGGTGACGATGTCTTCCGGCACGACCATGCTGGGCATGATCCCTTTGTTCACGGATGCCTTCTTTATTGCGATGGCGGTGACGATCGTATTCGGCCTAGGCTTTGCGACACTCCTGGTCTTGATTGTCGTTCCGGTGCTTTATGCCATTTTTTACAAAGTAGAAGTAGAAGTAGAGGAAGATGACCCAATGCAAACCGGGCAGCGCAATCCGAGCTTAGGGAAGGGGGAATGACTATGCAAGGCAAGAAGAGAGGCGGCATGCAAGCAAATTCCTCCAGTGCGATCCGCACTTTCCACGGCATGGCGGGTGCGGCTGCGGTGCTATTGGTTAACGCCGGCTGCACGGTAGGGCCGGATTATGTCAAACCCGAAGCCGCCGTGGAAAGTCAATGGATCAACCAGTCCGATGCGCGGGTCAGACAACGCGAAGCAAAACTGGGTGACTGGTGGAAAGTGTTCAAGGATCCGAACCTGGACCGTCTGGTTGAAGAAGCTCGGCGGCAGAATTTGACTTTGCAACTGGCAGGCGTCAGGATACTCGAAGCCAGGGCGCAACTGGGCATCGCGACCGGCAACGAATATCCGCAGCTGCAACAGTTGAACGGTGATTTAGGTTTTCAACAAATTAGCCAGCATGCGCCGAATACGACCCGCATCATCGACCGTAATTTCGGCAGCGTCGGCATCGGCTTCGACGCCGGCTGGGAACTCGACCTGTGGGGCAAGTTCCGCCGTGGCGTCGAATCGAGCCTGGCCAATCTGGACGCTTCGGTTGCCAGTTATGATGACGCCCTGGTTTCCCTGACTGCCGAGGTGGTCCGGACCTATGTGCTGCTGCGCACCAGCGAAGCCCGCATCCAGGTCGCCCGCGACAACGTGAAAATCCAGCAACGTACTTTGGAGATCGCCGATGCGCTATTTTCCGGAGGATTGATCACCGAACTGGATTACCTGCAGGCAAAAAGCCTTTTAAACACTACCTTGGCCACCATCCCGCCGCTGCAAGCCGGCGTGCGCCAGGCGAAAAACGCCTTGGGTGTGTTGCTCGGTAAAACGCCGGGAAGCATAGACGGATATGTGGCAGAGGCGCGCCCGATACCGGCCGCACCGGCCGAGGTTGCGGTCGGCGTACCGGCCGATCTGTTGCGGCGGCGCCCCGACATTCGCCTGGCTGAGCGTCAACTCGCGACGCAGAGCGCGCTGATCGGCGTCGCCAAGGCCGATTTGTATCCGCATTTTTCGCTGCTCGGCTCGATCAACCTGCGCGCCAGCGACGCCGCATTGACTTTCGCCTCGGGCGGCGCCAGCGAACTCGGCGACCTGTTCAATGCCAAGAGTTTCCAATATTTCATCGGACCCAGCCTGAGCTGGGATATTTTCAATTACGGCCGCATTACCAACCAGGTGCGCGTCGAGGATGCCCGCTTCCAGCAGTTGATTGCGGATTATCGGAGCACCGTGCTAAATGCCGCGAAGGAAGCGGAAGATGCGACCATCGGCTTTCTCAAGGCACAGGAACAGCGCAATGAGCTGCAACAAACCTATGAGGCGGCCAAACGGTCGACCGAATTATCGCTGTATCAATATCAGGAAGGTCTGGTCGATTATCAGCGTGTACTGGATTCCCAACGCAGTCTGGTGAGTTCTCAAGAGTCGCTGGCGAGTATATCCGGCGACATCGCGACCAATCTGATCGCGCTCTATAAAGCCTTGGGCGGAGGCTGGGAAACCCGGACCGAAAAGGATTTCGTTGACAAACCGATACAACAGCAAATGCACGAACGGACCGATTGGGGCAAACTCCTGGAGCCAGATGAGCTGGATTTACCCGAGAAAGAAAAAGACAATCGCTGGCGCCTGCCGGATTGGTAGTGGCGATGGCCTTATGGAACTGAATTTCATAATCCCGCAGCATCAAATAGATACAATTTAAAAAAAACCAGGAGCAACCCATGACTGATACGACCTTGAACACTCTCGAACCTCTCGACAAGGAATCGTTGCGCAAGCTACACGCCTACTGGAGAGCCTGCAATTATCTGGCGGCCGGCATGATTTATCTGCAGGAAAATCCCTTGCTCAGGGAGCCCTTAAAGCCCGAACAGATCAAGAACCGTCTTTTGGGGCACTGGGGCGCCAGTCCGGCATTGAGTTTTACCTATATCCACATGAGCCGCTTGATTAAAAGCTACGACCTGAATGCGATTTTCATGGCAGGTCCCGGCCATGGCGCGCCAGGCGTTCTGGGACCGGTCTATCTGGAAGGCACTTACTCGGAAATTTATCCGAACAAGAGCGAGGACCTGGAAGGCATGCATCAGTTCTTCAAGGAATTTTCGTTCCCCGGCGGCATCGGCAGCCACTGTACGCCGGAAACGCCGGGTTCGATTCATGAAGGCGGGGAGCTGGGCTACAGCGTGTCGCACGCGTTCGGCGCGGCTTTCGACAATCCCGATCTCCTGGTCACGGTCGTCGTCGGCGACGGCGAGGCGGAAACCGGGCCTCTGGCGACGTCATGGCATTCGAACAAATTCCTGAATCCCGTCCGCGACGGCGCAGTGCTGCCGGTGCTGAATCTGAACGGCTACAAGATCAATAATCCGACTTTACTTTCACGGATCAGCCACGAAGAGCTTGAAAACCTGTTCAAGGGCTATGGCTGGACGCCTTATTTCGTCGAAGGCAGCGATCCCGAGATGATGCATCAACGCATGGCGGCGGTGATGGAACACTGCGTGACCGAAATTCGCAAGATTCAGCAGGCAGCACGTGCCGGCGGCGCCCTGGTGCGGCCGCGCTGGCCGATGATCGTACTGCGAAGTCCGAAAGGCTGGACCGGGCCGAAAGAAGTGGATGGGCATAAAGTCGAAGGTTTTTGGCGGGCTCACCAGGTGCCTCTGGCCGGCGTGAAGGAAAACCCGGCGCACCTGAAACAACTGGAAGAATGGCTGCGCAGCTACAAGCCGGAAGAACTGTTCGATGCGAATGGCCGCCTGATCGCCGAACTGAAGGAACTGGCGCCGACAGGCGTACGGCGCATGAGCGCGAACCCGCATGCGAATGGCGGCCTGCTGCGCAAAGCCTTGCGTCTGCCGGATTTTCGCGACTACGGCGTCAAGGTTGAAAAGCCCGGACAAACCGAAGTCGAAAACACCAAACCGCTGGGCGTGTTTTTGCGCGACATCATGAAACTGAACCCGGCCAATTTTCGCGTGTTCGGCCCGGATGAAAACACCTCGAACAAGCTCGACGCGATCTACCAGGTCAGCAAAAAATTGTGGCTGGCGGATTATTTGCCGGAGGATGCCGACGGGGGCGAACTGTCGCCGGATGGCCGGGTCATGGAAATGCTTTCCGAACATACCCTGGAAGGCTGGCTGGAAGCTTATCTCTTGAGCGGACGTCACGGCTTTTTCTCCAGCTACGAAGCCTTCGTGCATGTGATCGATTCGATGTTCAATCAGCACGCCAAATGGCTGGATATCTGCAACGAACTGTCCTGGCGCGCGCCGGTGTCATCGCTGAATCTCTTGATCACCTCCACCGTGTGGCGGCAGGATCATAACGGTTTTACCCATCAGGATCCGGGCTTTCTGGATGTGGTCGTAAACAAAAGCCCGGAAGTGACCCGCATCTACCTTCCGCCGGACGTCAATACGCTGTTGTCGGTCGCCAACCATTGCCTGAAGAGCACCAATTACTTCAACGTGATCGTTTCGGACAAGCAAAAACACCATCAATTCCTGGACATGGACGCCGCCATCGAGCATTGCACCAAAGGCATCGGCATCTGGGATTGGGCGAGCAATGACCAGGGATCGGAACCCGATGTGGTGATGGCGAGCTGCGGCGACATTTCGACGCAAGAATCGCTGGCGGCTGTCTGCCTGCTGCGAGAGCATTTTCCACAACTGAAAATCCGCTTCGTGAATGTGATGGACCTTTACCGTCTGACGCCCGAGAGCGAGCACCCGCACGGGCTTTCCGATCGCGATTTCGACAGCCTGTTCACAACCGACAAGCCGGTGATCTTCAACTTCCACGGCTATCCCTGGCTGATTCACCGTCTCGCCTACCGCCGCACCAATCATAAAAACCTGCATGTGCGCGGCTACAAGGAAAAAGGCAATATCAACACGCCGCTCGAATTGGCGATTCGCAACGAGGTCGACCGTTTCAGCCTGGCAATCGACGTGATCAACCGGGTTCCGGGGCTTAACGTCGCAGGCGCCCATGTGAAAGAAAAATTACGCGGCATGCAGATCGGTTGCAGTCACTATGCCTACGAACATGGCATAGACAAGCCCGAATTTGCGTCCTGGAAATGGCCCCAATAAAAACGAGAGTTTGATCTCGGTAAAAAGTCAAATCACTCCCGGTTTTGGCCGGGAGTGATTTGACAAATCAGCGGATGTTACGTATTGAGTTGCACTTTGTTTAGGGTTGTTGCCTATTTCTCCATCAAAGGTATCGAAGAGCCAATGGACACATCGCTCGCACCTTGCAATACACTTTCTACTTGCAGAAAGCGGGCCGCGATCACTTTAGAGGTCGCTTTTGCTATTTTTCCGTAATACTTTTCAAGCAGGGCAGTGCGCTGTTTGCGGAAATCGAGCGAGCGTTTGACCAGTTTATCGGCTTCCTTGTCTGTGATTTTTTCGAAGTTGGCCGCATAATCTTTGATGATTGCTACGCGCTCGTCGTTTAACTTATTTAACTCAATGTCATAGCGGTCATACTGGGTCAAAAACTTATTTTCCTGCTCCGGGTTCAGTCCCATCGCCTTCTTGACGAAATTCAATCTATCCGTGCGCAGATAAAATCGAAACATTTTTAGCTCGTTCCCCTCGTCGGCTGTCTCAGCGCTGGGGGCGGCAGCCTCGCTGCTTGGCTGGGGCTTGTTTTCTTCTGCGTAGGCCATCGTGTTCAGTGTCGGAACACTGACTGACGCAATTGCTAAAATGAAGGCTACGTGTTTATATTTCATTGAACGACTCCTGTGATTGAAGCTGTAAATTGGGATTGGATAGTATTTTTAAATCATCACGGCAGCAAACTCATCCGCTTTTAGTTTGTGTTTTCATAGTAAGCGCTTAGTAATAAGTCCACAGGTATTGAAGTTCGCGCTAGTAGCGGCTTTACTGGATCCGTCAAAAACTAATACCTGTGAACTTTTTACAAGGCGCTTATTGAATCAGCGTATTCGTCGAATCGCCATGAAGCAATGGCGATTCCGCGTTACTTTATTTCTATGGGGAAGGTTTCGCTATTGGACCTTAGTCCATAATGCAGGTTTTCCGGAAGAGGTTGTGCTTTTCAGCGCTCTAATTGAAAGCTGAAAATGGGAGCTCATATCTCGCCTTGAGCTTACCTCGTATCATGAGCCTTACATCAGAATTTTTTCGGGCATTTATCTAATTGGACCAAGGTCCAATTTTTTTTATGCGGAGCGTCTAGTAGAGTGCTGTCCCAATAAAGCAGTCAACATTCCTCTTTATTAGTCGTCGCTCGCTAGCGAAGAATCTTTTTTTCTTGGATATTTTCAAGGTGATTGACCTGACCAGCAACCTGATGGTGCAAGGAGCTATCGAGTTAGGCAGATGGTTGAGGCCGTTGCTTCGTTGATCAATAAGTTTCTTCTCTCTATGAGGGTCTCTGTTAAGGAAAAACATTGTGCAACATGCAAACTAAAAAGTAATGGTCCGCCTTTGCTTAAGGCTTATGGGCTGAGTTTTGGAAAGGGACTCAATAACAACAAGGCGACGAGGCTATCATCATGGCAAAAAATTCAGTTAATTCAACGATTGAAAACAGGAATACCCTCTCCATGACTCCAGAAATTAAAAAATCCATTCAGGATCACCTGACTTACAGCCTCGGAAGGCCGCCTGCCTTGGCCAGCAAGCACGATTATTACCAGGCTCTAGCGCTGGCCGTGCGCGACAGATTGCAACAGGATTGGGTTGAAACGGTACAGACCTACCTCGAGCAGGATGTGAAAGTGGCCTGCTACCTGTCCGCAGAGTTCCTGATGGGGCCCCATCTCGGCAATAATCTGTTGAATTTGGGCATCGAGGATCAGGTGCGCCAAGCGCTTAACGAACTGGGTTTTGAACTGGACGCATTACTGGCCGAAGAGGAAGAGCCTGGTCTAGGCAACGGCGGCTTGGGGCGCTTGGCTGCCTGTTATATGGATTCTTTGGCAACCCTCGAGAGGCTTGCGCTCGGTTATGGCATTCGCTATGAATTCGGCATTTTCGATCAGCAAATCCATGACGGATGGCAATGCGAAATCACCGATAAATGGCTGCGCCGCGGCAACCCTTGGGAAATCGCCAAGCCCGATATCACCTATTATGTCAATTTCGGCGGCCATACCGAATATTACCGGGACGAGGCGGGAACGGAAAGGATCAGATGGGTCCCCGACCGGGCGGTCAAAGGCATGGCTTACGATACGCCTGTTCAAGGTTATCGAGTCAACACCTGCAACACCTTGCGGCTATGGAGCGCCGAGGCCTGCGAAAGCTTCGATTTTCAGGCCTTCAACACCGGTGACTACTACGCGGCGGTGAACGATAAGGTGATTTCCGAGACGTTGACGAAGGTGCTTTATCCGAATGACGAGCCCGAGATTGGCAAGCGGCTCCGCCTCGCACAACAATATTTTTTCGTTTCCTGTTCGCTACAGGACATGCTGCGCCTTCTCGATGCGCAGGGACAGCCTCCGCAGCGTTTCCCGGAAAAGTTTGCGGTCCAGCTCAACGATACCCATCCGTCCATCGGCGTGGCTGAATTGATGCGGCTATTGGTCGACGATCGTCGGCTTTCCTGGGAGGATGCCTGGGACATCACCGTGCGCACTTTCGGCTACACCAACCATACGTTACTGCCGGAGGCGCTCGAAACATGGCCGCTGCCTTTGTTCCGCGACATGTTACCGAGGCATCTGGAGATTATCTATGAAATCAATGCGCGTTTCCTTGCCTGGGTTCGTGAGATGCATCCTCAGGATCATGAGCGTGTCAAACGGCTGTCATTGATCGATGAAAATGGCGAAAAACGCATCCGCATGGCCCATCTTGCCTGCGTCGGCAGCCACGCGATCAACGGTGTGGCCGCCTTGCATTCGGAACTTTTGAAACGCAGTGTGCTGAAGGATTTTTATGAACTCTGGCCGGAGCGCTTCAACAATAAAACCAACGGCGTGACGCCTCGGCGTTTCATGGCTTTGGCCAATCCGAAACTGGGCGAGCTGATCACCCGCACGATCGGAGACGGATGGATTACCCATACCGAGCAACTCAGAATGCTCGAGCCCTTTTCGGAGGACGCGGCGTTTCGCAAGGAATGGCGCTTGGTCAAGCAGTCCAATAAACAGCGACTCGCCGACTATATCCTGAAACAGACCGGTATCGAGCTCGACCCGAGCTGGATGTTCGATGTCCAGGTCAAGCGTATCCACGAATACAAACGCCAGCATCTGAATATTCTGCACGTGATCACGCTCTATAACCGGCTGAAGCGCGATCCGAAGCTGACTATCGCACCGCGCGCCTTCATTTTCGGCGGCAAGGCGGCGCCTGGTTATTTTATCGCCAAGCGCATCATCAAGCTGATCAATGCGGTGGGGGAGGTGGTCAATCACGATCCGGATGTGAATAAAAAGCTGCGCGTCGCGTTTGTGCCGAATTTCAGCGTGCAGAATGGCCAGCTGATCTATCCTGCGGCCGATCTGTCCGAGCAGATCTCGATGGCGGGTAAGGAGGCCTCCGGCACCGGCAACATGAAATTCACCTTGAATGGCGCCTTGACCATCGGCACACTGGATGGCGCCAACGTCGAAATACGGGAAGAAGTCGGGGAAGAGAATTTCTTCCTGTTCGGACTGACCACCGAGGAAACCGTCAGACTCCAGCAGCAAGGCTATCGTCCTTACGCTTACGTCGAAGGCAATTCCGAATTGGCCGAAGCGATTCAGCAGATTGCATCGGGGCATTTTTCGCATGGCGACACCGAGATTTTCCGTCCTTTGGTGGACAATCTGTGCCAGTCCGACCCTTTTCTGGTCTTCGCCGATTACGCCGATTATATTGCCTGTCAGGATAAAGTCGCAGGCATTTGGAAAGACCCGGAAAACTGGACCCGCATGTCGATCCTGAATACGGCCAGAGCCGGCAAGTTTTCCTCGGATCGTGCGATCCGTGAATATTGCGACGAGATTTGGAATGTCCGCCAGGTACCCATTACGATGCAAGTATGAGCTTTGGTGGCCGCTAAACAGGGCTATAGAGAATTCAATTTTATTTTATGATCGTATTGGGATAAATATTCATGACCCCACAAGAACTCTGGCAGCGTTACCAAGATTGGCTTTATTTTCACAAGGACTTGGGATTGTATCTCGATATCAGCCGGATGCGGTTTAGCGAGAATTTGGTGGAATCCCTACAGCCAAAATTTGCGCAAGCGTTTAAAGATATGGAGGCATTAGAACAAGGCGGCATTGCGAACCCGGACGAAAAGCGAAGGGTAGGGCATTACTGGCTGCGAGACCCTGACATTGCGCCATTGGAGATCAAAAGTCAGATCCTCGACAACCTTGATCGTATCGAGGCTTTCGTCAAAGCGATTCATGACGGTGCGTTTCATCCGCCCGAAGCGTCAAGGTTCACCGATATCCTTTCGATCGGGATTGGCGGGTCTGCACTGGGGCCTGAATTTGTAGCCGATGCGCTGTCACCCGATAAGCCGCCGCTTGCGATACACTTTATCGACAACACCGACCCCGCCGGGATCGACCGGATTCTCAATCGGTTGCACGACCGCCTTAACAGTACCTTGGTGATCGTGACCAGCAAATCCGGCGGCACGCCTGAAACCCGCAATGCGATGCTGGAAGTGAAGCACGCATACGAACAGCAAGGCTTGAATTTTGCGGCCCATTCGGTGGCGATCACGATGTTGGGCAGCAAAATGGATGAGCTGGAGCGTATCGAAGGCTGGCTCGCCGAATTTCCTATGTTCGACTGGATAGGCGGGCGCACTTCCGAGATGTCTTCTGTCGGACTGCTGTCCGCTTCGCTGCTCGGAATTGATGTTCGCGCCTTGCTTGCTGGCGCCAAGGAAATGGATAGGGTGACCCGCGTCCCGGAGTTGAGGCGCAACCCGGCCGCCTTGCTCGCTCTTGCCTGGTATGCTGCGGGGAATGGCAAGGGTGAAAAAGACATGGTGGTTTTGCCTTATAAAGACTCTTTGCTGCTGTTTTCACGCTATCTACAGCAACTGGTGATGGAGTCTCTCGGCAAGGAAAAAGACCTAAACGGCAACATCGTCCATCAAGGCCTTGCGGTTTATGGCAACAAGGGATCGACCGATCAGCATGCCTTTGTTCAGCAATTACGGGACGGCTTGGCGAATTTTTTTGTGACTTTCATCGAAGTGCTGGAGGACCGGAGGGGGCCTTCGATAGAAGTCAAACCCGATGTTACCAGCGGCGATTATCTTTCCGGTTTTTTACAGGGTACGCGGCATGCGCTTTATGAGAATTCAAGGGATTCGATTACCGTCACGATTACACGGGTGGATGCCAGGTCGGTCGGCGCCCTGATCGCCCTTTATGAGCGCGCGGTGGGTTTGTATGCGTCTTTGATCAACGTCAACGCCTATCATCAGCCCGGTGTCGAAGCCGGCAAAAAAGCCGCCGAGGCCTTGTTGGGGCTGCAGCGGAAAGTTCTCTCCGTTTTGAAAAACGCCGATCAGCCCTTAAAACTGGAAGCCTTGGCGCAAAAAGCGGAGGCCAGTGACCGGATTGAAGACGTTTACAAAATTCTGCGCCATTTGGCGGCCAATCGCCGTGGCGTCGAGTTGCACGGCGATCTTGCCAAGCCCGGCGAGTTGACCGTCAGTTTTAACCGAGCGGCAAGCGGTTGAAAAGTCGTAATTCGATCTTCCGGATATATCAAATAGCTGAGCTGCTCTCGTCAACCCAGGAGTAAAACGCATGACATTGAAAATCTATCTACTCCGTCACGGCGAAACGACGTACAGCCAACGCGGCGCTTATTGCGGGGCTCTCGATGCCGAACTGACCCCGGAAGGCAGACAAATGGCGAATTTTTTCGCCGAGACCTATCGCTCGTTGCCTTGGGCCGATGTCTATGTCAGCCCGATGAAAAGAGCGATCGCAACCGCCCAGCCTTTATGCGACGCCTTGGGGCTGCCCATGCAGATCAGGGATGGACTCCGTGAAATCAGTTATGGTGCTTGGGAAGATCAAGAGCAGGACACTGTCCGGCAACGTTACGCGGAAGACTATCTACGCTGGCAGACTGATCCGGCCTGGAACCCGCCGACCGGCGGCGAGACCGCGGTTCAGATTGCCGCCCGCGCGCTGCCGATCATTTCCGAGATTGAATCCAAGTACAAGAGCGGCAACGTGCTGGTGGTATCGCATAAGGCGACCATACGCATCATGCTCTGCAGCCTGTTGGGCATTGACGTGGGCCGTTACCGGGATCGTATCAACACCCCCGCGGCGTCCGTGTCGATTGTCAAGTTTGCGACCTACGGGCCGATGCTGGAGGTTTTGAGCGACCGCAGCTACATGCCGGAGCATCTGCGCAATCGCGCAGGTACGTGAACGTTTTATGGAGTAAATTGCAGTGGCTCTTACCTATCAATCGAGCGTAGGCTTCTATTTTCTGCCTGGGGCGACGGTCAGCGACGCCGGCGTCAATTTTTCAATTTTCAGTCGGCATGCGAGCGGCGCCGAGTTGTTGCTTTATGAAGCGGCCGGGAGTCCGGAGCCGTTTCAGATCATCCGCCTGAACCCCAAAACGAATCGGTCGTTTTTTTTCTGGCATGTCTTTGTCGAAGGGCTACCGGCCGGAACCCATTATACCTGGCGAACATTTGGCCCCAGCGATACGGCGGCGACCGGACGACGCTTCAATCCGAAAAAGGAACTCGTCGACCCATGGGCCAAGGCGGTGACCGATGTTTTTTGGGATCGGCGCCGTGCGTCCGATCCGAATGACGAAAGCCGCTCGTCGTATCGGGGCGTGGCCGCGAAATCGGATTATCTGTGGTCGAACGAACGTTCCCGTAAACGGGGCCTCGAAGGTGCGATCATCTATGAACTGCATGTCGGCGGCTTTACTCGCCATCCTTCGGCTGGCGTCGTCCATCCCGGCACCTTTGCCGGCTTGATCGACAAAATTCCTTACTTGCAGGAACTGGGCATCACGCATGTCGAACTGATGCCGGTCATGGCTTTCGACGAACAATTCGTGCCGGATAACGTGGCGGCCAAAGGACTGCACAATTATTGGGGATACAACACGCACAGCTTTTTCAGTCCGCATCCAGGTTTTTGCGTAACTCCCGAACTTGGAACGCATGCGCGCGAGTTCAAGGAACTGGTCAAAGCATTGCATAATGCCGGCATTGGCGTGATTCTGGATGTCGTGTTCAACCATACCGCGGAAGGCGGCGACAAGGGGCCGATGATCAACTTCAAGGGTTTCGTGAACGAAATCTTTTATCATCTGGAGTCGCATAACCGGACCTATTATTGCGATTACACCGGCTGCGGCAACAGCGTCAATTGCAATCATCCCTTGGTGACGCAGTTCATCGTGCACTGCCTGGAATATTGGGTCGAGGAGATGCATGTCGACGGCTTTCGCTTCGATCTGGCCAGCGTCTTCACGCGCGGCGAGGATGGTGTGCCCCTCGCCAATCCGGCTCTGCCCTGGCGCATCGAATTTTCGCAGGTGCTGAACCGGGTGCCGATGATCGCGGAGGCCTGGGATGCTTCGGGGCTCTATCATGTCGGGTCGTTTCCCGGCTTGCGCTGGGCGGAATGGAACGGCCGCTACCGCGACGTGATCCGGCGTTTTGTCCGCGGCGATCCGGGACTGGTCGGCGAAGTCGCCTCCTGCATCGCCGGCAGCAGCGATCTGTATGCCGACGAGGACCGCTTGCCGGTGCACAGCATCAATTTCATCACCTGCCATGACGGTTTTACCTTGCATGATCTGGTCAGCTATAACGGCAAGCACAATGAAGCGAACGGCGAAAACAATCGCGACGGCTGCGATAACAATATGTCCTGGAATTGCGGGGCGGAAGGCGAGACCGACAATGCGGACGCGTTGGCTCTCCGGCGGCGGCAAGCCAAAAATCTGATCGGTATCCTGTTATTGAGCCAGGGGGTTCCGATGCTGCTGGCGGGCGATGAGGTGCTGCATACGCAAAAAGGCAATAACAATACCTGGTGCCAGGACAACGAGTTGTCGTGGTTCGATTGGCGCCGTGTCGAAAAAAATCATGATATGCTGCGCTTCGTGAAGGAACTGATTGCGTTCAGGCGCCGGCACCCGAACCTGAACCGGAGCGAATTTTTTACCGGGGAAGAGGTGCCAGGCCGCGGCCTTCGCGATGTATGCTGGCATGGCTATCGGCTTGACGAGCCGTTATGGTTCGATTACGGGGCGCAATTTTTGGCTTATACATTGGCCGGGTTGACCGGCGATGAGGAAGACGTGCATGTGATTTTGAATATGTCGGAACGGGCAATCGAGGCGCCCTTGCCCAAGATACCCGGACGCAAGTGGCGCCTGGCGCTGGATACCTCGCGCACGGGGCCCGATGACATCGTGCCGCGCGATCGGCAAAAGGCTTTTGAGGCTTCGACTTATCCCATAACCAGGCGCACGGTCGCCGTGTTCGAGGCGCGCGGATGATCAAAGCATGAGCCACGCAGGAACTCAACGCGACGCCCTTAAGGTTCTGGTGATCAATTGCGGCAGTTCTTCGATCAAATACGGACTGTTTGCAATGGCGCCAGGGCATCTGCTTGCCAGCGGCCTGCTGGAGCGCATCGGTGAAGGTGTCAGCCTGATCCGGCACCGGGCAGAAAATACGCAAGGCGAGTGGGTCGAGACTCGGCAGGAAATCGAAGCCCCCGACCACCGCGCGGCCTTCGTCCATATTGCCGCGATTTTACACCGCACCTTCGGCTTTGAAGCAGGGGATGGACCCGATGCGATCGGGCATCGCGTGGTCCATGGCGGCGAGGCCTTTTCCGCATCGGTCGCGATCGATCAGACGGTGATCGATACGATTCGAAAGCTGATCCCGTTGGCCCCGCTGCATAATCCGGCCAATCTGACCGGCATCGAAGCCTGCCGGGACATTTTTCCGGCGGTGCCGCAAGTGGCCGTTTTCGATACCGCTTTTCATCAGACCATGCCGCCGCATGCTTTTCGCTATGCGGTCCCGGAAGCCTGGTATCGCGATCACGGCATTCGCCGCTACGGGTTTCACGGCAGCTCGCATCGCTATGTCGCAAGCCGGGCGGCCGACTATCTGCTGCGACCGCTCGAAGATCTTAAATTGATTACCCTGCACCTCGGCAATGGCGCCAGCGCGGCCGCAATACAATATGGGCGCTGTATCGATACCTCGATGGGCTTCACCCCTCTGGAAGGCCTGGTGATGGGAACCCGCTGCGGCGATCTCGATGCCGCGATACCGCTTTATCTGGAAGACGTTCTGGGCCAGAGCGCGGGCGATTTGCAGGAAGCCCTTAACCGGGACTCGGGGTTGAAGGGGTTATGCGGCAGCAATGACCTGCGTGAAGTGCTGGCCGGCGAGCAGGGCGGTGACGAGCGCGCCCGGCTGGCGCTGGCGATTTACTGTTACCGCATCCGAAAATATATCGGCGCTTATTTTGTCGCGCTGGACGGTCTGGATGCACTGATTTTCACCGGCGGCGTCGGCGAAAATGCGTCCTTGATTCGAAGCCGGGTCTGCCAGGGCCTGGAAAAACTCGGTATCGCAATCGATCAGGAAGCCAATGACAGGGCGCTTGAAGAACTCGGCGAAATAGGGCGTAGCGGGAACTCCGTTCGCGTTCTGGCTGTGCGCACGAACGAAGAGCTACAGATCGCGCGCGACACGCTTGCAGTCTTAACTGACTGACAAATAGCAGGGACGAGGGCAATTGAATCAAGAGGTGTTAAATGACAAATGAAACGCAACCACCGCATCACTTGACCTTGTTATTGTTGTTGTCTTTCCCGGCACTTTCTGTAGGTGTCGAGGTCAGCGGAGAGCTACCGATCGATCCTATCGAGAAAAACACCTCTGAGGCTAAGGTGGTTTTAATACCTTGGTCTGAAGGCCTTTTTATTCAAATAGAGAAGGAGTTCGGAATAGAGGCAGGCAAGCGTATCAGATACGTCTATGGCCTGATTCAAACCAATCAGCAGAAGTCGGTTCGAGAAAAGCTGGAAATAGTCAATACCACTTTAAATCTATTTCCTTGGCTATCCGATAAGGAACTATGGAATGAGGATGACTATTGGGCCTCTCCCTTGGAAACGCTGGCCAGATTTGGCGGTGACTGCGAGGACATGGCCATCGGAAAATTTGTCATGCTCCGTTTAATGGGGATTCCAAAGAAAAACCTTTATCTCGGGTATGCAAATATTAGGCAATCGGGTCAGGCTCACATGGTCCTGGTATGGTTGAATGATGATCGCACCGAGTCTCTGGTACTGGACCAGCTTGATAAAGAACTTAAGTCAGGAAAGGATCGTAAGGATCTTCAGGCAATTTATTTATTCGATGCGGATCAAAAGGTCATTTTGTTAAACGACAACAATGGAGAGCGAAGTATCCAGTCGGAAATCGGAACCCGCAAAATGAGCAAATTGGAATCTATCAAGCAGCGCATCATAGAAAATAACGAAAAATATAAGCCATACAATGACGGCAGAGCTCTCTGGGTGAACTAGCTCTATATTATTGCAAACCTTGTCCTGAGAACCCTTCTGTGGACGGACAAGGCCATTGAAGAGAAAATGCATTATCTGCGATCGTGCAAAAAAAGTCCCACCAATCCAGCCAACATAATGGCAATGTAGAGCTGGCCACTGATCACTTCCAAATAAGCCAGCGTCCGCGCCAGCGGCGCAACAGGGGTAATGTCTCCATAACCCAGGCTGGCCAGGGTTATAAAGCTGAAGTAGAGCAGGGTATCCATCGGCGCCTTGCCTGCAACCCCTTCAATACCGTTGAACGACCCCGGCAAAAATTGAAAGATCAAGCCATACAAGATCGCCCAAATCAGTCCCATCAACAGATAAACGCACATGGCGCCGAAGAGCAAATTGCGGTCGACCAGGGTTCCTCCGAACACATGCTTGGCGGCAATGACTGCGCTGCTGATGGAAAACAAAAGGACGACGGCGATCAAGCACAATTCGATCGCGATGCTGTCATAAAAAATATTGAGGGTGGTGAAAGTAACGGCTAATAAAGCAAGTGCTAATCCAAACCTGAAACGGTTATTTTCGTGAGATAGGCTCCATATACCAAGCAACATCAAGGCACTGTATCCTACCTGCAAGGTAATACGCATCAAATAGGCATTCTCTGCCAAGGCTGGGAAGGATCTTGAGAGCGGTATCAGCAAAAAAAGAATCAGCAGACCGGATAGCAGGAAAGCATAATTGCCGGCCTTTGCGCGTCGGATGGGTGCTGGCATGCAGGTCTAGCTCCTGATAATGATGTTTTTATCCACAAGGCCTCATTTTATTACAGTGCGACATAATTCAATGTCTTTTGACATTTTTGAGCAGAAATTTTTCGTCGTTTCTTGTTAAAAAGTCAATTTGGCCTAAAGTCCAATAGCGGGACTTCCTTGCCCGGGAATAGAATGATGATTTGCCGTCTTAGGCTTACGGCTTGGTCTTCCGATGAGCAATGACGGGCGTATATGAAAGATGACCAAAGCCGCAGGAGGACTCAATGACAATGGAACAAACTAGGCTACTCGAAGCCCGAACGCAAAATATTCCATGGAAAAAATGGGGGCCCTATCTGAGCGAACGGCAGTGGGGCACTGTGCGCGAAGACTATAGTCCTAATGGCGATGCCTGGAATTATTTCACGCACGACCAGGCGCGCTCGCGCGCCTATCGCTGGGGCGAGGATGGCTTGGGCGGCATATCGGACGATCACCAGATTCTCTGCTTTGCGCTGGCATTATGGAATGGCAACGATCCGATCATCAAAGAAAGGTTGTTTGGACTCACCAACAGCGAGGGCAATCATGGCGAGGACGTGAAGGAGTATTACTTCTACTTCGACAGCACGCCGACCCATTCCTACATGAAGTACCTGTACAAATACCCGCAGGCGGCTTACCCCTATGAGGACCTGATCAAAACCAACCGGCAACGGGGCCGGAATGAGCTGGAATATGAGCTTCTGGATACCGGCATTTTCGACGAAGATCGCTATTTCGATGTGTTTGTCGAATATGCCAAAGGGAATGCCGAGGACATACTGATCAAAATCAGCGTCGCCAACCGCGGCCCGGAAGCGGCGCCGCTGCATCTGTTGCCGACCCTCTGGTTCCGCAACACCTGGTCTTGGACGGACGGCGGCAGCAAACCGGTGCTGCAAAAGCTCGATCATGCCGAACGCAGCATCGTCCAGACCCATCATACCGACCCGCTGTTTCAGGCGTTCCTGGACGACTACTATCTCTATTGCGACGGCAAGGTTCCGCTGTTGTTTACCGAGAATGAAACGAATAACGCCCGCCTGTTTGCCGGAGTCAATGCCGGTCCTTATGAAGGATGGCATCAACGATTATCTCTTGCATGGGCAGCAGGAGGCGGTCAATCCGACTGAGACCGGGACAAAAGTCTCTCCGCACTATCAACTGACCGTGGGTGCAGGGGAAACACAGGTGGTTCGGTTGCGCCTGACTCGTGCTGCACCCGCCCAGATGGCGATGCCGTTTGCGGGATTTGATCATGTTTTCGAAACGCGCTTGCAGGAAGCCGATGCCTTTTATCAGGCGATCACGCCAGCCTTGATCAAAGGCACCGATCCGGATCGGGCCAATCTGATGCGGCAGGCGCTTGCCGGTATGTTGTGGTCGAAGCAATATTTCTACTATGACGTGGACAAATGGCTGGAGGAACACAACGTCACGCCCTGGTCGGGAGCGGAACAGCGCCATCGGATTCGCAACGGCGACTGGTATCACGCTTACTGCGACGACATCATCTCGATGCCGGACAAGTGGGAATACCCCTGGTTTGCCGCCTGGGACCTGGCGTTCCACATGCTGCCGCTGTCGATCGTGGACTCGGACTTTGCCAAATCGCAGCTGGACCTGATGCTGCGTAACGACTACCTGCACCCGAACGGGCAAATCCCGGCCTATGAGTGGAACTTTGGCGACGTCAACCCGCCCGTGCACGCCTTTGCGACGATGCAAATCTATAAGATTGATAAGGCGCGTAACGACGGTAAAGGCGACATCGACTTCCTGAAGTATGCCTTTTCGAAACTGCTGGTCAACTTCACCTGGTGGATCAACCGCAAGGACCGGAACGGTAACAATGTCTTTGAAGGCGGCTTCCTGGGGCTGGACAACATCGGGGTATTCGACCGCAGTTCACCGCTGCCCACCGGGGGCTTCCTGGAACAGGCGGACGGCACCGCCTGGATGATCTTTTTCAGCCAGCAGATGCTCAGGATTGCGGTCGAGCTGGCGGTTCACGACTCCCTGTACGAAGAATTCGTCAGCAAATTTTTCGAGCACACGATGTGGATTGCCGGGGCGATGGACCGCCTGGGCGAGCACCAGGATGAAATGTGGGATGAAGAAGACGGCTTCTTCTACGATGTCCTGCGCCTGCCGGATGGCACGGCGATGCGTTTGAAGGTGCGTTCGATGGTGGGGCTGCTGCCGCTAACGGCCGTCGCCCTGTTTGAAGAAGCAGAGCTCAAGAATTTACCCAACTTCATCGAGCGGACCCAAGCCTTTTACCGCCGCCACCCCGAACTGTTGACCAACATGCACCTGCCCAGTCAGCCCGGACAAGCCGGCCGGCGGATGCTCTCGGTGTTCAACGAGCAGAAATTGCGCCGCGTGCTCGCCAAGATGCTGGATGAGAATGAGTTCTTCAGTCCCTATGGCATCCGCTCGCTGTCCCGCTATCATCAGGCGCATCCCTTTGTATTTCACCATGCGGGGCAGGAATTTCGCGTCGACTACCTGCCGGGAGATTCGAACACCGGCATGTTCGGCGGCAACTCGAACTGGCGCGGGCCGGTCTGGATGCCCGTTAATTACCTGCTCGTCGTCGCTCTGATACGGCTCCATGCCTACTATGGCGATACCTTCAAGGTGGAGTGCCCGACCGGTTCGGGGCAGTACATGACCCTGTTTGATGTGGCGAATGAACTGAGTAGACGCCTGACCAACATTTTCCTCTCCAATGGCAATGGCCGCCGGCCGGTCTATGGAGGAAGCGAAAAATTCCAAAGCGATCCCTATTGGAAGGACCTGGTCCTGTTCTACGAATATTTCCACGGCGACAATGGGGCCGGCATCGGTGCCAGTCACCAGACCGGCTGGACGGGCTGCATCGCTCGCCTGATTCAGGGCATGGGCGATATCACGAATGAGATATTGACCGGTGCTGACGCCGAGATGGCGGCGATCAAGAAGACAGTCGGCAAGTGACGATTGGGTTTGAAAGGCGGAGGCCGGGATTATATATGACGGACTTCCGTCCCCACGACGCGCTATTTAGCGCCGCTAAAATTTTACCGACTTCAGTGTGGGGGAAATCATGACTAGTACATTCTATCCTTCCCTTTACCAAATCAATACCCGTGTCTGGCTCAATCGGCTGTCGCGTCAAATCGGCCGTCCGGCGACGCTGGATGATATTCCCGATGCCGAACTGGATGAACTGGCGAGTTTAGGATTCGACTGGATTTACTGCCTCAGCGTCTGGCAAACCGGAGAAGCGGGGCGCAAGGTCTCCCGCTCCAATCCGCAATGGCGCGCCGAATATCGGGAACTGTTGCCGGACTTGCAGGAGGAGGACATCTGCGGCTCCGGCTTTGCGATTACCGCCTATACCCTCAACACCCTGTTGGGGGAGCCTGAAGCATTGGCACGTCTGCGCGGCCGCCTGCATCAACGCGGCCTCAAATTGATGTTGGATTTTGTGCCCAACCACACCGCGCCCGACCACCCTTGGGTCAAGGCACATCCGGAGTATTATGTTGCCGGTACGGAAGAGCAGCTCGCCGGGCAGCCGCAAAACTATGTCAAATTGGACCTGCCCCAAGGCCCGGTTGTTTTGGCATACGGCCGCGATCCGTATTTTGACGGCTGGCCGGATACCTTGCAGCTCAATTACGGCAATTCTGGCTGTCAGCTCGCGCAAGTCGATGAGTTGTTAAAAATTGCCCAGTGCTGCGACGGCCTGCGCTGCGACATGGCGATGCTGGTGCTACCGGACATCTTCCAACGCACCTGGGGTAGCGCCGCTGAACCGTTTTGGCCTATGGCTACCCGGAAGGTGCGGGAAAAGCATCCGGACTTCGTATTCATGGCGGAGGTTTACTGGGATCTGGAATGGGTGTTGCAACAGCAAGGTTTCGATTACACCTACGACAAGCGGCTATACGACCGCTTGCGCGGGAAGCAGGCCGGACCGGTACGGCTACATTTCTGGGCGGACATGGATTACCAGAGGAAATCCGCCCGTTTTCTAGAAAACCACGATGAACCCCGTGCCGCCGCGACCTTTCCGGCGCACGTCCATCAAGCCGCCGCTGTCTTGACCTATTTCAACCCCGGCCTGCGCTTCTTCCATGAGGGGCAATTGCAAGGTTGGCCGAAGAAAATTTCGGTCCATCTTTGCCGAGGATCGGAACAGCCCACCGATACGCAATTGCAGGCGTTTTATCGCCATCTTCTCGACGCTTTGCGGCTGGATGTGTTCCGCAATGGGAGCTGGCAGTTGCTGGAGTGCAAACCGGCATGGGAGGGCAACTGGACGGCGGAGTGCATGATTGCCTTTGCCTGGCGAGGCCAGGATGGGTTACAAGCGATCGTAGCGGTTAACTATGCGCCGAACCAAAGCCAGTGTTATCTCCCGTTACCCTTGTCAAATGCGGGGGGAGACATCTATGAGCTTAAAAACTTAATGGGCTCCGAAAGTTATGAGCGCAGCGGCGATAGCCTGGTTTCTCCTGGGCTCTATCTCGACTTGCCTGAATGGGGTTATGGGGTATTTAAATTGATACGAAAAGGATAGCCGACATTATTTCAGGTTGGCATTGCCGCCGGTCATTCTGCAACATCCGGGTACAAAAATTCCGATTATCAGCGGCGGGTTTGTGTTCACGTTCAGATCACGCTACTACCCTGGCCTGGATACCTGCTCTTTTGCCTTTTGAGTATCCCGGCGGGTATGACGATGTTTGTACATAACGACTGCGCTAAGCCAAGGATTACAATATCTTCAGCAACATCTCCTTGATTGGAATATCGATGGCGAATAGCATCAGTATTGGAAGCAAGGCGGGTAATGCCACGGAGAGGACCGCTGACTTGCCGATGGGGGGCACGCGCATGTTCGCCACGGCCTCGTAAAGTCCGACGGTATCGGCTACGGGGCCGATCTCCTGAGCCTCCAGCAGGGACGAGTCGGCCAGTTCTTCGCCTAAAATCCAGCGCCTGTGGACAAGGCGCCCGTGTTTTCCGACCAGGGCACCGTAGTCCAACAGCGCTTGCTTTTTGGCCGCGGCAAGTCTGGGGATGAATACGAGCAATGGCGTCAGGCACAACATGACCAACAGGATCAGGAAAACCACGATCTGCCCCTGCAAGGACATAACGTGCACGCCGTGATAGATCACATCGTGCGCGAGGCGTGAAGCCAGCACGGCGGACAGGGCGAAGGCGAACAGGCTGAGGCTTTCGTGAGTCGTTCGAGGAAACCGAGGCCGCCGGCCCGGTCGGAATGGGCCGGAATGATTTGTAGATCCAATGCGGCGATTCGCTTCATCAGCAGGAATAGCAGGATCTGTCGCCAAAGCCACGCAGAGGAGAGTAAAAAAGATCGGCTGAGCCACGTGATCCAGCCACCAGCCGCCGAATCCCAAGTTGAAACGCGTTGGCTCGCCGATGTTGGCCCACACCAGTTCATGCTTATCCTGGCTGGGCGGCTGGAAGCCGATCCAGGCGACGATAAGCGCCGCTATCACGATCCAGGGATAGGAACTGTTGCGTAGCTGGAACATGCCCCGAAGCACCGCCCTGAATTCTTCCCGTGGTTCGCTCCGGATTAGGCCGGAGGTATGGAAGTAGGGAATCAGGCGGGTGGTCATGCCGTGCACACTGCCTTCGCCGATGATCAATAACGGCAGCGCGAGCAGGAAGCGAACGTGGATGCCGAAATGCTGGAGCAGGGGTTCGCTGACGGTGCCGGGCAATGCCAAGCCATTGAAGACAGCCCACGCTACAACGGGCAGCCACGCCACGAGGTTGAAGAAAATCGCTCGCCGGATCAGGCCGAAGCGGCGCTGATCAAGGCTCTAAAAATTTGACCGACCTTGTTCTGCCACTTTCCCCACAGTATTTTTCATTTTCCGGGGCGCTGCTACACCTTCATCAACGATAGGCTAATTTTTGAAGCCGCCAGAGCAAGTCCAGCGTTTTATAATGTATTGATTGGGCTTCCTATACCTACGGTTACAGGCGCGACTTCATGCTCAGGTTCGGTTGAATGACTAAACGGATTCTTATTAGCAATTCCAAATGGCACATGAACCATCGGAATATCGCCCGCG